>Ga0209575_10000599_pt1 | contig 20509 bp, 27 predicted proteins | sample Medcelwee11metaG_FD_187172 | JGI IMG/M metagenome (GOLD analysis project Ga0209575, IMG submission 187172) | Freshwater pond sediment microbial communities from the University of Edinburgh, under environmental carbon perturbations - Medium... | ecosystem: Environmental > Aquatic > Freshwater >...
ATTAGTCTAAAAAAAAATAATTGAACAAATGTTCAAAAGCATTTCTTTTTATTTTAATTTTTCTAATGTATTATGCTGCAAGCATCTGTCTTTAACTACTATAGGAGTAACCGGTGCTTTTGATTTCGAATTAAAGATCATGTCATGACCAAGGCAAAGTCCCATCATTATATTCAGTTCCGTCTTCTTTTCCTCAAGGTATCTGGCCTGGCCTGCCGGATTACATGATATTCCTTTATATCCCGGAACCAGGTCATTAAACGGTACCTTTCCAAATTTACAATTGACTTTCTCAACTATTAAACCTGCTTCCGCCAGGATTTCTTCCAGACGATCTGCTTCTTTATTAAAGATTATACAATTAGCTATCCCTATTCTCTTAATACCTGCTGTCTCAGCATATTCAATTATTTCCTGAACCCTGTCCAGTAAAGGGTTTAAAGAGTCTTCAGCAATTTTAAGAACATGCCTGTCATCATCATTATATAAACCGGCAAAATCATTATTCATCATAATCCACTAATTATGACTCGTTTACAACTATCTCAGAGGTCATTTCCATTGCTTTCTTATAGACAGCACTTACGCCGCAATATCTTTCCTCAGATAATTCCACTGCCTTCTTTAGTTTATCCATAGGCAGATCTATACCTTTAAATTCATACACTACATGAATTTTAACAAAGTGTTTTGGATGCTCTTCTGTAAGTTCACCTTCAACTCTTACATTAAATTCTTCCACATCGACTCTCATCTTTTTAAGGATAGAGATTACATCCATTCCGGTACAACCTCCAAGTGAAAGAAGCATGAACGGTTTTGGTCTTGGTCCGCGATTTTCTCCGCCTACAGATGGATCGGCATCAATGATTATTTTGTGCCCGTTAACATCTGCTTCAAAAGCCATGTTACTTAGCCACTTCGTTGAAACAATTTCTTTACCCATTTATAACTTTATTAGTTTAATGTAAATTTAAGGTTAAAAACTTAAAGCCCCATTACAACGAAGCGGGCTGTAATGGGGAAATATTTAAGTTTTTATTTCATTCTATCTGAACCGATAAAATTAAATTTTATCAGTTTCCACAATTTTCGCCAGGATTTCTGCATAGGGTATAAAAAGGTACTTTTTACCCTCAAATTCAGTCTCTGTTCCTATGTGTTCTTTATAGAGCACTTTGTCGCCAACTGCAATCTCGGCATTCTCAACCACGCTGATTGCTACTACTTTACCAACACTTTGCTTTTCAATAGCAGAATCCGGAATTATTATCCCGGAAGTTGTTCTTTGTTCTTTTTTGTTATCAGAAATCTCCAACAAAACATTCTGATTTACAGGTTGTAATTCGTTCATTTTAATTAAGTTTTATTGTTAGACAATTTATTTAATATTCTTAATATGCTTAAAAATCAGCCATTTATACCCAACAACTGGTTAATGCGGGCTTTATTGAAACCAACAATTATCTCACCATTAATATCGGTCTGTGGAACTCCCATCTGACCACTTCGTTTAACCAGGGCGTCGGCCGCTTTCTGATCGCGTGAAACATCAATATCGGTAAATACCACATTATGCAATTTGAGATATGTTTTCAGCGTGTTGCACCAGGAGCATGTCGGAGTTGAGTATACAGTAACCCTCTTTCCCGGCTTTTCACCCTCTTTTTTTTCAGCGCGATACAAAGTCTCTTCAAACAAAGCTTTATACTGACCCGCGTCGTTACATCCTTTAACAGTATTGATAAACTCTCCTTTCCTGAATTCAAGCAAAGCAGGGACTGTTTCAATTTCGAATTTTTCATGTATATCCCTTACATTTGTGACGTCAGCATGGAATATATTTACACCATTAACCTTTTCGCTTCCGGACTGAACATTCGAAAATGCACAATCGCTTTTTTCATTCCCCTTTTTGAATAGTAGCAAATATGCTTTATCCTTCCCTTTCAATCCGGAGATAAAATCCGGATAAGAATCTACTTTTATCATCTTTTAATAGTATTAATTTAACTTCTTAAATACTCCATTGCACTTAATGCAGCAATTGTTCCATCGGCAACTGCCGTTGTTACCTGCCGGTATTTTTTTACGATGCAATCACCGGCAGCAAAAACTCCCGGGATGGCTGTTTTCATATCGGGATCAACGATAATTTCATTTCTCTGGTTCAATACCACAACATCTTTTAATGATTCAGTATTAGGGAGATATCCAACGAAAATAAAGACTCCGTCAATTTTCATTTCTGATAATTCACCTGTTGCCAGATTTTCGATAATCACACTTTCAAGTGTCTCATTACCTTTAAATTCCCTGAGCTCAGATTCCATTATAAAACTAATCTTCGGATCTTTTTTTGCTTCCTGAATGGCATGTTCAAAAGCCTGGAAATGATCAAACTGATGCACGATAGTAACTTTTGAAGCGTACTTTGTAAGAGTTACGGCCTCTTCGAGAGCAGAATTACCTCCGCCAACCACAATCACTTCCTTCCCCGTAAAGAAATCACCATCACAGGTTGCACAATAAGAGATCCCTGTTCCTTTGAACTTATCTTCTCCCGGGATATTCAATGACCTGGGTTTCCCTCCGGGGGTTAGAACCACAGTTCTGGACCTGAATTTTCTCCCGTCTTCCAGTTCTATTGTTTTCAGGTCACCTTCAAGATGATATCCGGTTATTTTAATATTCGATTTTATCTGGCATCCAAAGTCCTTTGCCTGTTTTTTCATTATATTGGCTACAGAAAACCCTTTTGTCGTTTCTACACCAGGATAATTGGCAATTTCATTTGTCAATACCATCTGTCCGCCCATTACACCCTCATTTAAGATAAGAGTTTTTAATTTTGCCCTGGAGGAATAGATACCGGCTGTAAGGCCGGCAGCTCCTCCACCAAGGATAATTACATCAAATAAATCTTCCATAATATTCAAAAAATAACCTCTTTAATTAAAAGTGATGCAGCAGGAAAGATTCCTATTTGCTGAAATACTCATCCAGGATTGATGTAATCTGTTGCCTGCTCTGGATACTTGTTGTAGCTTTAACCATCTGTCCACTCTTATAATAAACAGTATAAGGTAATCCCATGAATCCTCTGCACATAGGTGCATTACGGATCGGAGATGCTTCCTGTGAATCAAAAGCCATTGAATAGAACTTAATATTTTTACGTTCATCCTGAAGTTCTTCCATTTCATCGTATACCGGGATACACATTGGACCCATCCGTCCGCAGCAAACCATTACATTTTCATTTTCATTTATTATCTTCTCAAGTTCTGAGGCTGTTTCTATTTCATGAACAGCTGTTTCTAACATCTTCATAATTGATTTTTTTATTAAAATTTAAGTTTTATTTAATCTGTTATTCTGTAATTTCTTTAATTATCTTTTCGCTCGATTTCAGGTTCCCGTTCATATAATCTTCAATTAATATTCCCGGAAGATCGACGGCAACACCAACAAACAGGTTAATTTTGTTTACTGCAAAAAGAGTGATGATCTTTTTGTCAATTTTATGTACAATGACATCAGTTATTCCCTGTTGTGCAGCCCATAAAGGCAAATTCATCATATCCTGCTGAGGAGGAACTTCAACGGAATCACTTAAGATGGTCCCGGCTTCAATATTAAATATCCTGTAATAATTGCACTGCCCGAAATTTTCGCTGAGCATCTCTTTTGCCACCGGAATTGCTACCCGTTTCATAGTGAAATAATTTTGATGCAAAACTACCAGTTAGCAATTTGAAGGACAAAAGAAAGAGTACCGGCAATTCTGCCAAATGGCATGAAATATTTCATATTATTTCCTGTCAAACTTCAGCTTAAGGAATCTTTAAGCCTCATTATCAGAATTATAAATAATTAATATAACCGGCTAATAAATGCACTCTATATTAATAAACAGACCAGTTATTCAGAATGATTTGATATTTTTGTGATGTTTTTTAAGAACCTCTCAGGAAAAGTGTCACTATCTCAGAATATAGTCAATTGCAGGGAATGTAAAAACCCTTCCCTTTGCTTTCAGCATTTATACCCTGATGAGCTTGAGTTTTTAAATGAAAAGAAGATTCAGCTTACCTATCTGAAGGGAGAGAACATATTCAAGCAGGGTGCATTTTCGCCTTATGTAATGCATGTTGTTGAAGGGATTGTTTTAGTTTACCTGCAGACCGGTTATGATAAACAGATAAATCTGCGTCTTTCCACAGCCGGCGACTTCCTTGCTTTTCCCTCGGTTTTTGGTGAAAATATATATAATTACTCGGCAATTGCTTTAAAGGATTCCACGATATGCATGATAGATAAAGGAGCATTAAATCAACTCCTTCTGAAGAACAATGATTTTGCCATGCGAATCACTTCAAAGAATTGCAAAAACGAAGCCCATCTGCTGGAAATCATTAAAAATGTTTCCTTCAAGCAGATGAGAGGAAAGCTGGCAACTGCTTTGATCTACCTGTCAGGTGACGAATTTTCCGGTCAGAAAGTTTTTCAATATCTGACAAGGCAGGATATTGCCGATTTTGCATCAATATCGACTGAGAGTGCAATAAAATTTCTGAAAGAGTTCGAGAAGGAAAGAATCCTGAAACTTAAAGGCAAAGAGATTGAGATTGTTGATAAGACAAGGCTGATTGATATTTCAAAAAAAGGATAGATCTCAATTATTTATCTGATTTGGCATTAAAATGATATATAAATTTAGTACTGATGCAAATCTCCTCCATAAATGCACAAGTGTTCAAATTGATCTGGCTATTTTTTTTATATTTGCAATCCTTTCCGGCCCGTAGCTCAGCTGGCAGAGCACGTGACTCTTAATCATGGGGTCGAGGGTTCGATTCCCTCCGGGCCGACAATTATAAATTACCCGTTTGAGCTTATCATTATAAGCATCTTCTTATTCAGGATTTCAGTTTTTTTACCTGTTAATTTAATAATACCGTCTCGCTCAAATTCGGTCATAACCCGGCTGACACTTTCCCGTGATGAATCAACAAGATTACCTATATCCTTTTGATTAAGAGGAATAGTAAATGTGTCAGCTTTATAAATCTGATCAGCCATTTCGAGTATTACATCGGCTATTTTCCCTCTTATCTGTTTCTGTGTACGATTAGCACAACGGGAAAAAACCTCCAGTTCATTCCGGCACAATTAAAGTCGGTGATATTATGGAGGTACTTTCTGCTGATGAAGTAACTAAATTAGATATCCCAAAATGGTGCACCAAACAGAGACATGAATATCTGGATTTACCTTATTCATTTTATCGTATTGGTACAATGGGCTCTGATAATTGTTCCTTTTGGTAAATGGACTCACTTTCTGTACCGGTCTTTTGCTATGTATTTTGCAAAATTAAAACCCTGAACATCAACCTTTAGCTGTTTATTGTCGACAATCAATTGACTTTTTAAATAAAAAGACCTATCTTTGTTTATTCTTACATAAGAATTACTCTTACCAGATAATTATTATTCATGAATAAGAATAGAATAATTGCAGCATTGAATAGTTGCGGACTGAAGGTAACTCCCCAGAGGATAGCTGTATTTGATGCGGTTATTAATCTGAATAACCATCCTAATGCGGAGAATGTAATCGCATACATTAAAACGAACCATCCGAATATTGCAACAGGGACTGTTTATAAAACCCTTGAAACGCTTGTGAAATGCGGCATTATTAATAAGGTCAAAACAGACATTGATGTAATGAGATATGATGCAGTTGTTCTCAAACATCATCATTTATATTGTTCAGAATCTGACCGCATTGAAGACTTTTATGATAATGAACTCAACGATTTACTTGATAAATATTTAAAGAAGAAGAAGATACAAAATTTTACAATCGAAGATATCAAGCTTCAGATAGTAGGGAAATTTACAGATATTGAAAAAGATAAAAGATTAAAGTTAAAAAAACAATGACTAATTCGAAGTAAATAAGTCAATTTTACTTACACATCCAACGAGCAACCAGAACCAAGTAACGAGCAACGAGCACCAAATGAGCTAATATTAACTAAATTATTAATACTATGGAAGACAATCAAGTAACACCAATGCCGCGTATCGGCGACAAAGCGCCTGAATTTAAGGCAGTAACGACACAGGGCCCAATTAATTTTCCGGCAGATTACGCAGGAAGCTGGGTTATACTTTTTAGCCATCCGGCTGATTTTACACCGGTTTGCACATCTGAATTCATGACTTTTGCAAGCATGGAAAAACAGTTTACAGAAGCTGACTGTAAACTTGTAGGATTATCGGTCGACGGCCTTTATAGTCATATTGCATGGCTTCGTACTATCAAAGAGAAGATCGAATATAAGGGAATGAAAAATGTTGAAGTAAACTTCCCTCTGATCGAAGACATTACAATGGAGGTGGCACACAAATATGGAATGCTTCAGCCGGGGGAAAGCTCAACAAAAGCTGTCAGGGCTGTATTCTTCATTGATCCAAAAGGTATTATAAGGGCAGTTATTTATTATCCTCTGAGCATGGGACGCAACTTTGCGGAATTGTACAGGGCCCTGATAGCGATGAAAACCGCTGATGCATTCTCAATTGCGACACCAGCAGACTGGCAGCCGGGCGACGATGTAATTGTTCCAACAGCCGGGTCGTGCGGAGTGGCAAAACAACGTATGGAAAGCAAAGATGAGATGCATTGCTACGACTGGTTCTTCTGTACTAAAAAACTCGATAAGGAGAAAGTCCTGAAAGCAGTTCTAAAGAAATAATTCCAAGAATATTTGTTTCAAATCTAATGACCGCAGAGATTGCAAACATGCTATCTTTGCGGTTAATTTCTTTATAATTTTTATAAACTTATTGAAACCAGCAGATTGAATGAACGAATTTGATATAAAAGCAGCTACATGGGATCAAAATCCTATGATCTGGGACCGTGCTGAAGCTATCGCAAATGAAATAAAAAGAGTTATCCCTTTAAATAATCAAATGACCGCTCTTGAATTTGGGGCAGGAACAGGTGTAACAAGCTTTATTTTAAGGGATTCCTTAAAAGAGATCACTTTGATGGACAACTCATCTGAAATGGTTAAGATGATGGATAAAAAAATAGATGAACACAGAGTAAAAAATCTTAAAACAATAAACTTCAATCTTGAAAGTGCTGATTATTCAGAAGCAAGGTTCGATTTTGTTTTTAACCAGATGGTTCTGCATCATATAATTGATATTGAAAACATTATAGGAAAATTCAGAAAATTGCTTAATCCCGGAGGATATCTGGCAATTGCCGACCTTTATCCTGAAGACGGTACATTTCACGGGGCAGGTTTTACAGGCCATAAAGGCTTTGATCCATCTGAATTATCAAATTTAATCTCGACAATTGGCTTTAGAAACATAAGCTACCGGGAGGTCTTTGTTATTAATAAATTAACCGAGGGGAGTATCCCGAAACAATTTAAGGTGTTTCTTCTTACAGCAAATATCTGATATTTAGGAAGATCTATATCCACTAATCGGGTTGTAAACTTTTAATTATCTAAAATTACACATTGAACAATGGTTAAAGTTTCGTGTTGTATTTGAATTTAAATTTATTATCCACCAATTCCTAAAGATTATATCTTTGCAGTCTGAAAATGTTAAAATACTGTGCAGTTTATGGAAATAACCTTTAATGGAGGAAAAGTTGTAACAGCCAGGATTGATGATCATTTAATCGTAACTGATCAGCCACTTGATAACGGAGGGACAAACTCAGCACCGGCACCATTTGATCTGTTTCTCGCTTCAATTGGAACATGTGCTGGTATTTATGTAAAATCTTTTTGCGACAGGAGAGAAATTTCTTCGAAAGATATAATGATCATTCAGTCTGTTGAATACGATGATCGGACGAACCTTCCAAAAAGAATTACTCTTGATATTAAACTTCCTGATGATTTCCCTGAAAAATATAAGGATGCCCTAATAAATGCCGCCGGATTATGTGCCGTAAAAAAATCAATTTATAATCCACCCGAATTCCAGATAATTACATCCCAAAAATAAAATAATATAATATGAAGATTGCAGTACCATTAACACGGGAAAATCAGATAGACAGCCATTTTGGACATTGTGAATCCTATGGTGTATTTACGATATCAGATAAAAATGAGATAACCGGAATTAAAAATATTCAATCCCCGCAGGGATGTGGATGTAAATCCGACATAGCATCTGTTCTGGCAGCCGATGGCGTAACAACAATGCTGGCCGGTGGAATTGGAGGTGGGGCAATAAATGTTCTCAATAACAGCGGAATAGAGGTTATCCGCGGTTGCTCCGGAGATGCTGCTGAGGTTGTCAAACTTTATCTCTCAGGTTTAGTTGAGGATAGTGGCAGCAGCTGTCATCAGCATGAGTCTCATCATGAGGATGGTCATCAATGCAGTCATAACTGAAACAATACTCATCAAATATCAGGTCGGTCTGGCTGAAGGCCTCAGTTGCAGGCAGCATCTGGGCATCTGTTGAGATTCTGCTCGGCAGTTTTCTTCATAATATGAAGATCCCCCTTACGGGAATGATACTTTCATTCATTAGCGTATGGTTGTTAGTATCGTTTCTTCAGATATGGAAGGAAAATGGTATTATCTGGCGTGCGGGGCTGATTTGCGCCCTGATGAAATCGATCTCGCCCAGCGCCTTTATCCTTGGGCCGATGATCGGGATAATGACTGAAGCGCTGCTTATTGAATTATTTGTTTTCATCCTGGGCAAAAACTTAGCCGGATATATGATCGGTGGAGCATTTGCTGTACTCAGTACAATAATCCATAAACTGATTAGTCTACTTATATTGTACGGTTTCGACTTCATTAAAATTCTTACAGATCTTTACCAGTTTGCCCTTAAACAGATTAATATTGAGAACCTCAGCCCACTCTATCTTGTTATTGTAGTTATTGCTGTATATATCCTGACCGGACTGATTGCTGCGATACTGGGTTATAATACCGGGAAAAAATATTCCAAAATAAGTGCAGCAGGGGCAGAGGAAAACCAAATCACTCTACAGTCTGATAAGATGTTGTTTAGCAGGTCAGAAGGAGAAGATTATTCACTTCTGCTGTTATTCCTGAGCTTGTTTTCTATTATTTCAATACTCCTGCTTATTAATTCTGATTATATCTTACCGGCTATTATTGCAGGTTCTGCCTATACAATATTTTGTATCCTAAAATACAGAAACTCTTTAAAACGCTTAAAAAAGCCATCATTCTGGATAAGCTTCCTTGTAATAACCTTTGCTGCAACATTTCTCTGGGATGGATTTTCCAATGGTGTATTTTTCAGTATGAACGGACTTATTACCGGTCTGAAAATGAATGCCAGAGCTATAATAATTGTAATTGGATTTGCATCAATAAGTGTTGAATTAAAAAATCCTGTGATAAAATCCGTCCTTTATCACAAAGGATTCGCAAACCTCTACCAGTCGCTGAACCTTTCATTCTCTGCATTACCATATTTTATTTCAAACCTCTCAAAAAACGGAAATAACCCTGTACATAAAGCAGGTTTAAAATTTCAGGGAATCCTTGGTCAGGCAGAAACTTTGTATAAAGTTTTTGAGCTCAATTTATCTCAAAGACCACAGGTTGTTATCATTACAGGAGATGTACATGAAGGAAAAACATCATTTGCAAAAGAAGTCATTTCCAGGCTTTCAGCAAATAATATCAGAATAGGAGGATTTCTTTCTCAGGGAATAAATGAAAATGGTAAACGGGTTGGTTTTAACCTTTACGATATTGAATCGGGAACAGAAATTGAACTTTGCTCCGATAAAAATGACAACAAGCTTATTAATTTTGGACGTTACTATTTCAGTAACGAAGCACTGGAAAGAGGATTGAAACTGCTAAAAACAGATAATCTGGCTGGGAAACAGCTTATCGTGATCGATGAAATAGGTCCCCTTGAGCTCAAAGGCCTTGGCTGGAGCAGTGCAATAGAAACACTTTGCCAGAACTCATCATTACCACAACTCTGGGTCGTCAGAAAAAATATTTTGAAAAAAATAATAAGGAGATGGAATATTGGCAATATTTATGTTTTCGATATTGCCAGGTGTAATATTCAGGAAGCTGAGATTAAGCTAAATGAAATAATATTTCAGAGTACAAAATAGCCAGATGTACTGGTTATTTTTCCATCCTTCAAAAAATTAAAATCTCTATCGTTTAGAATTATTCAGGATTTTTGTAACTCCTTTAAAAGAAACTCTTTAGATTTTACACCAACAAAACGGTTTATTTCCTTTCCGTTCCTGAAAAGAATTAAGGTCGGAATATTTCTGACCTGGTATTTTTGTGCCAGCACCTGGAATTCTTCAATATTTACCTTCCCAACATATTTATCATTTTCCAATACTCCTGCTATATCGTTTAGAACAGGAGCCATAATTCTGCAGGGGGCACACCAGCTTGCCCAGAAGTCGACAAGAACAAGCCTGTTTTTTGTCTGATGCTGGAAATTCTTGTCGGTCAGAGTCAGTATATTTTTATGATCTTCAACAAGAGGGATATTCTTCATTCTGACTCTTGCCATTATTATCAATCCAAAAATCAAAGCGACTACTAATCCTGATATAATCAGAGTTGTTTGCATTATAAATTTATTTATTCTGATTTTTAATCCAATTCCTTTGCTATTGCCATCGCAGCAATTGTCCCGTCGGCAACTGCAGTTGTTATCTGGCGGTATTTTTTGCTAATCACATCTCCAACAGCAAATACATCAGGGATGCTGGTACGCATATCCTGATCTGTTTTAATATAACCCCATGAATCAAGTTCCAGGCTGTTTCTGAAGAGATCAACATTTGGTTTCATGCCTATAAATATAAAGACACCATCACTGACCAGTTTCTGACGTTTTTTTGTTTTAACATCTTCTATTTCAGTAATTATTTTATCACCCTCTCTTATGAATGCTCTCGGTTCATTCTCAAACAGGATACTGACCTTTGGATTTTTAAATATTTTATCCTGGGCTTGCTTGTTTGCTGTAAGTTTATCAAACTGGTGTATCAGTGTAAGCTTACTGGCAAAACGTGTAATATACTCAGACTCTTCAACAGCAGAATTACCTCCTCCGATAACCACTACCTCCTTGTCGTTGAAATACTTGGCATCACAGGTAGCACAGTATGAGATCCCTTTCCCCTTCAATTCTTTCTCTCCATCTGCTCCGGTAAGATTAGGTGTTGTACCCGTGGCTATTACTATTTTTTTCGCCTTAACTGTCTCATATTCATCAATAACCACCTCTTTCTTCTCAAGATCAACTCTGGTTACATCTACTGCAACTTTATAAATCGTCCCGCAAAGTTTTGTCTGCTCGCTCATGTTATGTGAAAGCATATAACCCGGTTGAGGATCGATAAATCCAGGATAATTTGAAACTTCATGTGTTGTTGAAACCTGACCGCCTGGCAAGGCTATATCGATTAGAACACTGTTTATTTTTGACTGGCAGAGATACAAACCAGCAGTTAATCCACCGGGACCTGCTCCAAGAATTATCACGTCGAATTCTGAAACCGATGGTTTAATCCGGGATTTAATATCTTTTACCCTTTCAGACGGTAACATGCTATCCAGATTCCGGATAATATCAATTCGCTTAATTCCTCCTCCGAGTCTTTCGGCAACCTCCTTGCCATTATCAAAGAACAAAAGTGTTGGGGATGATTTAACCATTAGTTTATCTGACAGGTCACGGCTTCCCTGCCGGAATATTTTAACGAACTTAACATCATTACCGTAGAGCTTCGAAAGATCTTCAAATTTTGAAGCAAGAGCCTCACAAGGCGGACATTCAGTTGAATAAAAATCAAGAATGACTTTCCCCCCCTTTAAAACTTCATTTTCAAATTCAGATGAATTAATTTCTTTCATTTTATTTTTATAACTAAATAAATTTATGCTTTTGCATCTTCAATATATGCTGAGAATCCTAGTTCAAGCAACTCTCTTACAGGTCTGCAATCAGTTGAACATATAGTTCCGGTTCTGTTTTTAGCAACAGATCCGCATCCTCCTCCGCAGGCAAGCTGTACAGAGCAATTTTTGCATTCCGGAATTATTGTTACATCACGTTCCTGCCATTTTTCGATTATGTCATCTTTTCTTGTTACTGCAGGGTAGAAAGTACCAAGGGATTCGTCTGTTTTTCCTACTGTAGCGGTACAGGAGTAAATCTGGCCTGTATAATCAAAAGCCCATTCTGTCTTGCATGCAGGACATGCATCAAACAAAGGATCAGGCAATTCTCCATTCTCAGACAGAAATTTTGCAACCGAATATGCAGGTTTATAGAATTCCTGTATATGCGGATATTTCAAGGTAAGCTCATAAATCTTTTCGTACAGTGAAACCCTGTCAAAAAGCATATCAGGTGAAGACTGGCAATGGTGTAATTCATAATTCCTGCCAATCTGAGTTTTGAAATAAGGGCTTGCCGTCCATCCTTTATCAATTGCAAACCTGGCAAAGTCCGGAAGCGAATCAATATTTTCTTTATCGATCACCATTCTGAGATTAATGTCAATATTATTCTGAAGGCATGCATCAATCCCTCTGATTATCTTATCGAAAGTACCTCCGCCGCCTTTAAGAAAACGTCTTTTATTATGAAAATTCTCTGTACCGTCAACCGTTACCTGTATCTCACGGATCTTGCCTTCTTTTAAAATCGGGATATACTCCTCGAGGGAATATCCATTTGTCACAAAGCTGAGCTCCAGACCTGACTCTACAGCTTTGCTGATGATATAAGATATTGATTCTTTCTGCTTTGGGCTGCCCAGGAGTGGTTCTCCTCCGAATATTGTGATATATTTTCTCCGGCCTGCAAACTGAGTCCCAATGTAACTGAAAAAAGCATCTGTCACTTCACTGCTCAACTCTAGTCCGGGATTACTGTACTGATCCTGGTAACAATATGAACATGCAAAGTTACAACTGTAGTTTGTTACGAAGAATATCTGGATTTCATCTTTATCCCGGGCATCAATAAAATCGAGATATCTTGTCCGGTAAAGTCTGGCCTCCTCTTCCTCCCCTATCAGATATCCGTTTCCGGCGAAGTGATCCAATAATTCCTGATCTTCGGGAGTTTTTCCCTTTATTAACTGATCTACCTTTTTAGCTTCTGACCTGTTCAATATATCGGCATTCCCGGTAAGGAGATTAAGGATGAAATAGTTTTCGGAATTCCTTATTTTAGAGAAAATATTGTATTTAGAATATCGCATTCAGATTTTAATCGTGGCAGCCGACTACAGTTTTAGATGTTTTTGCACAACACTGGGCAACTTTAGCTTTAACCCTGCTTTCTTTTTTCTTAATTAGGCTTTTCATATTACGGAAATTATTTGATTAATAATATTTCATTAATAGCTTTTACCAGACTCTCTTTTGGAATTACTCCCATCGATACACGAGGTTCTCCCTTCACCGGGACGAAGAGAAGAGTGGGCAGCCCAGTTATTCCAAGTTTCTGAGACAGCAGCATCTCCTTTTCTGTATCTACTTTGTACACTACAATTTTCCCGGAATACTCTTTCGCTATCTCCTCGACAATCGGAGAGAGCTGACGGCATGGAGCACACCAGTCGGCATAAAAATCAATAATTACAGGCCTGGTTCCTTCAAATTTAAACACACTCCCGGCGTCATAATTGAAGACCAGCTTTTTAAAACTTTCGTTTGTCAGGTAAATAACCGGACTAACTGCAACAGAACCTGAAGGTTCCTTGGTCGTTTTTTCAGCTTTGCATTCACCGAAGAACAAAGGTAAAACGATCAGTGCTGATAAAAAAATCCTTTTCATAATTAAATTATTATTTATACTCAATTTTTGCAATTACAACCAGCAGAAGGTTTTACTCCTGCAATAGTCCAGCTTGATACCATTACTTTCCCTTTTGAATAGGGTGATGATTCTTCAATTATCTGGATCTCTTTAAACCCTGCAATTTTAAGTTGTTCCATATATTCATCCCTGGTTACTGAACCTGCCCAGCATTCAGAAACAGCTACCGGATCATTCCTGTATTCGTCAGGTACAGGAGTGAGTGAATAAATGTCGCTTACTACAAACCTTCCTCCAGTCTTTAGTATTCTGAAGACTTCATTCCAAACTTTCTGCTTGTCAGATGAATGGTTTATTGTACAGTTTGAAATCACAAGATCAGTACAATATTCTTCAAGATTTATATTTTCAAGTTCACTCTGGATGAATTTTACGTTTTTAATACCAAGTCTCTCAGCAGTATTTCTAGCCTTTTGAATCATGCCGTCTGAGATATCTATTCCATATACAAAGCCATCCTTACCTACGGTTTCTGCCAGGCGCATAACATCTGTCCCTCTACCACTGCCAAGATCAACACAAACCTCTCCTGGTCCGGCTTCAGAATAATTAATTGCTCCGCCACACGAAAGACAGCAGGTTGTTTCAGCCAGTTCGCTGTATCTCTTATTTATTTCAGTTACCACCATGCTTTCATTTATTAATATTATTCTAAAAACTTGAATTTACCTGCCAAAGCGGGCACAAGGACTTCCGGTGACAAAGAATCCAAGTAATCCTCCAAAAAACATTGATGTCAGTGTATCTGAATTAAAAGTACATACATCTGTCTTACATTCAATGAAATAATAGTATGATAAACCTGCCAGTAAACCCACTGTTATCCCCAGAAAAGGCTTCCAGAAATACCATGTAGTAAAAAATTCTCTTACGCTTTTTGGTTTAGGAGTAACCTTGCAACCACTTTCCATAATTCACTTATTAATCCGGGTGCAAAGGTAAAACCAATATTTATAAATCGCAATAGTATCACCTAAATCTTTTTAATATCACTTCGTTTTTTTATCTTTGCCGGATATTATTACAGAATGAGTCTCATTTTCAAGGAGGAATTAACAAGCGAACAGCTTGAATATCTGTTTCATAGTGATGAAAAATGCTATGAATTTCTTGCAGAAGTGAAATGGAAGAATGGTTTTGTCTGCAGAAAGTGCGGTAACACAAATTATTGTCCCGGGAAAAAACCCTGGTCGAGGCGTTGTACAAAATGCAAAACAGAGGAGTCTGCAGCTTCAGGAACAATATTCCATAACAGTAAATTCCCGATACACAAAGCGTTCTACATAGCTTATAATGTCTGCAAAGTGAAGGAGGAAGTCTCGACATACGAATTTGCCCGCAGGTTATCTCTAAGGCAGATGACCTGCTGGAATTTCAAGACAAAAATACGGCAAGCGCTTCAGGAGATGGATTCCCTTAGTGATAACGAACGTGAATCAATCAAGAAAATCCTTCAATAAAAATTCCGGGAAAATCCACGTCATCTTTGGGGAAATTTAAGAATCGACCTATGATCCCGCAGATTATATAAATTTGAATGATCAGCCTGCAACAACTTTTATAATTTCGAAAGTCTCATCTGAGGCAGTTTTCATGACTTCAGCAATTTTACCAGGCTGACCGGCAGCCATTTCACCCCCGTTCAAGAGTGCCAGGTAAGTTTTCCCGTCTTCTTTGATATAGACTGAAATCCTGCAAGGCATCATGACTGACAAAATACGTTCATGATTCAGTTCAAGCATCTGTCCGGAGTACTCAGGTTTGCAGATTTCAATGACTTTAACCGGGTTAACAGCCTTCCCGGATTTTGCAAGTGATAGCTGAAGGTCATGAACGGCAGGCACTTTCCATTCCCGCCGTTCAGCTTCAGAGATTATCATATCTACTGTTTTGTCAAAATCAAATTTACTGCAAGCCTCAATCACCATTTGATTCTTCATTTTAACAGGAAATTTATATGTACATATTAATGAGTTGCTCCAGCAGTTCCTGCTTACCGCTGATCACCTTCGGTTCACCGGATTTCAGCGCAATTTCTCTCAGTTTCTCAAGGGGAACCTTACCTGCTTCGAAATCCTTGCCGGCGCCTTTGTCGAAGGAGGCATATCTTTTTTTCCTCAACTTAAGGTAGTCGCTCTCCCTGAGAATTTTATCAGCTATGATCAGTGCCCGGGCAAAAGTATCCATACCGCTGATATGGGCAATAAATATATCCTCAGCATCAGTTGAATTACGTCTTATTTTTGCATCAAAGTTAATGCCTCCATTTTTGAATCCGCCTGCCTGCAATATTACCATCATGGCTTCGGTTGTCTCATAAACATTAGTTGGAAATTCATCAGTATCCCATCCATTCTGGTAATCGCCCTTGTTTGCATCAATGCTTCCAAGCAGTCCGGCATCGGCAGCTACCTGAAGTTCATGAGCAAATGAATGGCCTGCCAGTGTGGCATGGTTCACTTCAATATTCAGTTTGAAATCTTTGTCAAGTTTATGCTGACGAAGGAATCCTATTATTGTTGCAACATCGAAATCGTACTGGTGTTTTGATGGTTCCATAGGTTTGGGTTCAATAAGAAATGTCCCCTTGAATCCTTTTTTGCGGCCATAATCACGGGCCAGAGACAGCATCATTCCCATATGTGCAAGTTCTCTTTTCATGTCGGTATTATGCAGGCTCATATAACCTTCCCGTCCTCCCCAGAAAACATAATTCTCGCCGCCAAGTTCTATAGTTGCATGAATAGCATTTCGCAACTGTGCTCCGGCATTTGCAACTACTGCAAAATCAGGATTTGTTGCTGCACCATTCATATAGCGGGGATTTGAAAAGAGGTTTGCTGTACCCCATAAAAGTTTAACTCCGGTTTGCTTCTGCATTTTCTTTATCACAGGCAGGTATTTATCAAGTCGTTGTTCAATCTCCAGAACAGATCCGCCGCCTACCACATCAGTATCATGGAAACAATAGTAACCTGCCCCGATCTTTGTAATGAATTCGAAAGCCGCATCAAGCCTCATTTTGATCTTATCATCGAGACTGGCATCTTTCCATGCAAAATCATGTGTTTCATCACCAAATGGATCTTTGCCATCGCCGCAGAAGGAATGCCAGTAAGCAACAGCAAAACGGAGATGGTCCTTCATCTTTTTGCCTCCAACTACCTGTTCAGGGTTATACCACCTGAATGCAAGCGGGTTCTTTGATTTGACACCCTCGTACTTAATTTTCCCTATTCCGGGATAGTACTCTTTTTTGCCTTTATAGATCATAGCTGTAATTTTTAAGATTAATTATTTTACCTGAAATGTTTAACTGCAAAGTACGTAAAGTTTGAGCATAAATTGGAAAGAAGATTCCTGTATTATATAGCACTCAGCAAATTCTTCCATGTAAGATAAGCATCTTCATACGCTGCTGCTTTTAAAATATCAGGCTGAGTAACTCCAACAGTTTTAAGTCCCGAAAAAGCCTCTTTTGCAGACTTATAATATCCACAACCTATACCTGCTCCACGTGCTGCTCCTATTGATCCGTCGGTGTTATACAGATCTATCTCTGTACCTGTTACACATGACAAAGCCTCTCTGAATATGCTGCTCTGGAACATATTTACAGCTCCGGCTCTTATAACTTCTGGAACGATTCCGGTTTCCCTCATTATATCCAGTCCGTACATAAATGAAAATACTATACCCTCCTGTGCGGCCCTGAAAAGATGTGCATTTGTGTGCATATTAAAATTCAGGCCAATAAACCTTGCACCAACATCCTTATTTCCAAGCATTCTTTCTGCTCCGTTTCCGAATGGAAGTATTGTAAGACCATTTGATCCTGGAGCAACATTGGCAGCTAGCTCATTCATATCGTTATATGGCATTTTATTACCAATATTACGTCTCAGCCATGAATTCAGGATGCCGGTTCCGCTTATACAGAGCAGTACACCTAGCCTTGGACTGGCAACGGAATGGTTAACATGAAGAAATGTATTAACTCTTGACTTTGGATCATACTTAGTCTGATCTGTAACTCCGTAGATCACTCCTGAAGTTCCTGCAGTGGCAGCAACTTCGCCTGGTTCCATTACATTGAGCGATAAAGCATTATTTGGCTGGTCGCCTGCCCTGTACGACACAGGGATTCCCTGTGGGAGATCAAGGATTTCAGCTGCCTGTTTCAGAAGTGAACCCTGAATTGAAAAAGAAGGTACCGCATCAGCAATTAATCCCGGATTTATTTCAAGATAATCTAATAATTCCTTCGAGGGTTTGTTTTCGGGGAAATCCCATAATATCCCTTCTGAAAGACCTGAATAAGTAGTACGCACATCACCTGTAAGTCTTAATGCCAGGTAATCACCGGGCAACAGGATCTTATGAATTTTTTCATAAATATCGGGCTCATTAGCTTTTACCCAGGCGAGCTTTGTTGCTGTGAAGTTACCAGGTGAATTGAGCAGGTGAGAAAGACAAAAATCTTTTCCAAGACCAATAAAAGCCTCATCACCGAATTCTACTGCCCTTCCGTCGCACCAGATAATTGAATGACGAAGAATCTTATGGTTTTTATCAATTGCAACAAGTCCATGCATCTGGTAGGAAATTCCAATTGATCCAATTTCTTTTTTCCTTGGTCCCAGCTGATTAATACAATCAGCCACGGAGGCCTTAAAATTGATCCACCAGACTTCCGGATCCTGTTCTGCCCATCCAGGCTTTTTTGAGATGATTGCCATTTCATCTTTCGGATAAAATGCAGACGCAAGACAATCACCTGATTCACCGTCGATTACTGAAGCTTTCACTGAAGAGCTTCCTAAATCTATTCCTAATAATAACATTTGCTATTTTTGAATTAAGTGTTATTTATCGAATGTCTGAGATGCAATCATCCTATCATTCTGATATAAATGGAATCTCTATTTATTATCAAAAATAACAATTAATGTTAGAAGGTAAATATCTTTAAACAAGTTCCTGCAATCGTTTGCAGTTTATTATCTAAGCTTTTGCATTTTGAGCAGTAAATGAATACTTTTATGTTGTGTGTTAAATTCTCATTTTATGACAACCTACATTTAATCAAATTGATATAAATCAAAGATGAAAAAAGAGAAAAAGTCACTGATTTCAAGAAGAAAGTTTCTTGATACAACGGTAAAAGCAACATTTTTTTCATCTGTTGCTATCGGTGGATTCCCCACCATTATACCTTCAAGCGTCATCGGTAAAAATCCACCAAGCGATAAGATCAATATCGGACAGATCGGATTCGGACGAATAGCAATGGGTCATGACCTGACAGAAACATTGCCTTATGATGTTGTAAGGGTTGTTGCTGTTGCAGACTGGGATTCCTCCAGAGCCGCCAGCGGTAAAAAATTTATTGAAAGTTTTTATACGAAAAGAACAGGCACTCCCGGTTATGTTGATGTCAAAATTTTCTCCGATTACCACAATATGCTTGCAGATAAAAGCATTGATGCTGTAATTATCTCAACTCCCGACCACTGGCATGCCCAGCCTGCTCTTGAAGCGGCCCTGGCAGGCAAGGATATTTATCTTCAGAAACCAACTTCTCTTACAATTTCAGAAGGCCGCCTGTTAAGTGACGTTGTGAGAAAAAGAGGCGTTATTATGCAGGTAGGAACACAGCAACGCGCTATGCCTCAATTCAGGATTGCGGCCGAACTTGTCAGGAACGGAAGAATAGGGAAGCTTCACACAGTAAAAATAGGTTTACCAGGAGACCCTTCAGGGCCTGATGCGCTTGAAATGCCGGTACCAAAAAATCTCAACTATGACGCATGGCTTGGCTCTACTCCCGAAGTTTATTACACTGAAATAAGAGTCCATCCGCAAAACAGCCTCACTGAACGTCCGGGATGGCTGAGATGTGAACAATTCGGAGCCGGCATGATAACAGGATGGGGCCAGCATCATTTTGATTCAGCAGCCTGGGGGATGGATACGGAACTTACAGGCCCGGTATCTGTCGAAGCTGTGGCACAGTTCCCGAAATCGGGACTTTGGGACGTTCATGGTGATTTCATGGCTAAAGCCGAATATAAAAACGGCATTACAATGCTGACCAGCGGTGGTTATCCAAACGGTGTAAGATATGAAGGGACTGAAGGATGGATATTTGTAACAAGAGGAGATTATACAGCATCAGCAAGTGATCCGGTTATTGCACAGCGTAGTTCTCAGGCTCTCGATGCCAGTGATCCAAAGATTCTTACATCAGTTATAAAAGATAGCGAGGTTCATCTGTATAAAATCGACAATCAGCATGGGAACTGGCTCGATTGTATCAAATCGCGAAAAGAGCCTATCTCTCCGGTTGAAATTGGTCACCGGGCCTGTTCAGTCTGTCTGACAACGCATATTGCCATGAAACTGGGCAGAAAACTGAACTGGGATCCTGAAAAGGAAAGATTTATAAATGATGACGAAGCAAATAGTTTGCTGTCACGCCCCCAACGTGCCCCTTATGGAACTAATTTTGTAAAAATATAGATTAGTGTTGATGAAAAAATATTTGAATTTTTCACTCTTCTTTCTTATTGGCT
>Ga0209575_10000604_pt1 | contig 20242 bp, 18 predicted proteins | sample Medcelwee11metaG_FD_187172 | JGI IMG/M metagenome (GOLD analysis project Ga0209575, IMG submission 187172) | Freshwater pond sediment microbial communities from the University of Edinburgh, under environmental carbon perturbations - Medium... | ecosystem: Environmental > Aquatic > Freshwater >...
CTTCAACAGCTGGATGGGCAATGCGCCTCAGCTTGATGATGTCCTTGTGATAGGACTGAGGGCAGAATAATGAATCTTCCGGTTTTATATCGTGAACTCTTCGCTCAAACGGTAGAATAGTCCTTTTTCACTTGCCTCGCAGACTATTATTCCGCAAAGGACGAAGTCGGCCAGGATCTTCTCTGCAACCCGGACTTTTATGCCTGCCAGGCTACGGAATTCGCTGACCGTAATTTTCCCGACCTCCCTGAGGTGATTCAACAGCATGTTTTCCTTCGCATCAAACCTAATCAGCAGACCTCCTGCGCCTGCATTCCTGCGCCATACCTGAAGAGTAACCCTGTCAGCAAGGAAATTCTGATCTCCCTGTCTGAAATATGCTTTCCACTTACCGTCATCGTCTTTTGCTTTAACCGGACGTATTTCACTCTTCGGCACATCAGCTTCGATTATATTCTTACCGTTGATATTATGCTGTTTGATACTCAGGCTCACCTCCGGATTACAGTACAGTCTGGCTGCGGAATCGAGCATATAGTATTCTTCATCTGAGTTAACCCCGGCGAGTGAACCGTTGTCTCTGACGCCTATCAGGAGCTTGCCCCCTTCACTGTTGGAAAAGGCTGACAGGGTACGGGCAATTTTACGCGGATCCGAGATACAGTATTTAAAATCCAGTTGCATCCCCTCACCGCTTAAAATGAGGTTGTGAATATATCGTCCCATCTCTCTGTCGATTTTCAAAAAGGCACCGGTACCTATCCCGAAAATAATACAAATAATTTGTATATTGGCTCACTCACATTCGACTAACAGGGTATTAATCTGAAATAAAACAAAAATCAAATGAGCATGCGCCGTAGAACATTTCTGAAATCAGGGTTAGCAGGGGCTGCCGGTCTGGTGGCACTGAATCCTGCCGCTTTTGCAGGAACTGCACAGGAAAAAAACAATATAATTTACAGAACACTCGGAAAAACCGGATTGAAGGTTCCGGTGGTGAGTTTCGGGGTGATGAGATCTGACAACTCGAGCCTGGTGAAAGCTGCCTATGACGCCGGAATTACAATGTTCGATACTGCCAACGGCTATCAGAACGGTCGTAATGAGGAGATGCTTGGCGGATTCTTCAGCACTTTACCCCGTGAATCATTCATCCTGGCTACGAAGGTAAAACCTGACGGTGTTGACTCCAGGACAGGACTACCTTCAAAAGAGACAACTGCTGAGAGCTTCCTTCAAAAATTTGAAGTCAGTCTTTCACGGTTGAAAATGAGCTATGTAGACATTCTCTATATGCATGCGGTAGATTCTGCCGAGATGGTAAATCATAAGGAGATTGTAAACGCAATGCTTGACCTGAAGAAACAGGGGAAGGTGCGTTTCATCGGTATCTCGACTCACAAAAACGAACCTCTTGTAATCAGGACAATGGTTGAAGCCGGCATATGGGATGTAGTGCTCACATCTTATAATTTCAAGCAGACCTATGCCGATGAAATGACAGCTGCTCTGAAACTTGCCGGTGAAGCAGGACTTGGTGTGGTTGCGATGAAGACAATGGCAGGGGGCTTTCTCGACAAGGAAAGGACAAAGCCTGTAAATCCGGCCGCTGCCCTGAAATGGGCCCTTGCCAACCCCAACGTGCATACAACCATTCCGGGTATCACTACTTTCGATCAGCTGAATGTTGATCTGCCCGTGATGTCAGACCTGGCACTTACAGCTACGGAAAAAGAACAGTTAATTGCAGCAGCTGCCCACACCGGCCTCTATTGTAATGCCTGCGAAAAATGTGTTCCGGGATGCAGTAAATCCCTTCCCATTCCTGAGCTTATGCGGGCTTATATGTATGCTTACGGTTACTCCAGTATTGCGATGGCTTCAGACCTGCTCACCGAAACGGGCGCGGTTGCAGATCCCTGCCGCGACTGTCCGGAATGTACTGCTGAATGCGTAAAAGGATTCGACGTCAGGAACAAGGTTACAGATATCTCAAGGCTTACCCAGGTTCCACTTGAATTCATATCCTAAACTGCTTATAATGAATGTAATGAAGTTTCTGGTTCCGGCATTCGTTGCCTGGTCCTTCTTTTCAACTGCATCACAGGGCCAGGCAATTGAGTTTCCGGCATTGAAAGGTTACAAAGCCGTCAGTGATTATCCGGTTTATACTCCTGATGACCTTTGGGATTATATCAACGGTGCCGCTGACGCCTACCTGGCACTCGGTTTTGAAGACCTGCATATCAACGAGTATGTAAAGGGAAAGAATAAGATCAAGGCTGAGGCCTACCGTTTCCTTTCTGATGCTGAAGCGTTCGGCATATATTCCCTGGAGCGCTCACCCGGTTACGAATTCATCACAACCGGCGTGCAGGGTTACGTGGAGGAGGGTGTGCTGAACTTCTATAAGGGAGATTATTACATAAAGCTTATGACTCACTCGAAATCGAAGAAGGTAAATGACTCTATGAGGGCCCTGGGAGACAAAATTGCAGAAATAATCCCTGGCACAAGTGAGTTCCCTGAATTACTAGGGGCTTTCCCTGCAGAAGGTTTGCTGAAGAATGAGGAGACATATCTGCTTGACGGTGTTCTTGGTCACGATTATCTTCGCGGAGCTTTCAGGGCTACATATGAAACCGGGGGAGACAGGTTTTACATTTATATCTTCAACTTCAAGTCAGCTGAAGAAGCTGCCGCAATTGCGGGAAAGCTGACTGAAACACCGGTTTCATCAGCAGCTGATGAGGCTGAAAAATATGTCATCACTGACGGATTTAACGGAGTTCTTTATGCAGCCCGAAAGGGAAACAGGCTGATAATTATAAGCGGGCTTGACGCCAATAAGACGGCTGTTGCCGAGAGGTACCTCAACATGGTTCTTAGCCGCTGATCTCAGACAGGAACAAAAAAAGGTGTCCCGGAAGGACACCTTTTTTATTATGTATTAGCGCAGTTTACTTGAGCTGGAAGCTGATGGGAACGCTGTACCAAACGTTGACGGGTTTTCCGCCCTGTTTGCCGGGTTTCCACAACGGGAGCATCTTGATCACCCTGATGGCCTCTTCATCGAGAGCCGGGTCGACACCCCTTACAACAGAGACCTGGTCAACTTTGCCCTTGTAGGTTACACAGAAGCGCAGGATAACCTTTCCCTGAATGTTGTTTTCCTTGGCTATCTCAGGGTATTTGATGTTGTCATAGATGAACTTGAAGAGTTCTGTGTCACCTCCCGGGAAGGAAGGCATCTCTTCTACAACAACGAACACTTCCTGAGGAGCTTCTTCCTGAACCTCTTCCTGAACCTGCTCGACTACCTCCACAACCTCGTCGTCGACGGTTGTTGCAACCACCTCATCGGCGGTCATGAACCGTGCTTCATCTTCAGGTTTAATCGAGTCAACCACAACCGGTGCCACATACTTAACAACAACCTGCTGTTCAGTTGGCGGTGGTGGCGGCGGCGGTGGCGGCGGTGCCGCTTCTTCCTGCTGCAGGTTATTAGCCATTTCGGCAATAACCTCGTTGGCATCCCTCATCTTGATGTTGGCCTCGCGTGTAGCTTTGGTATAAGGTATAATCACTGCAGCTGCAATGACAATTACACCGACAATCGTTGAAAACAGCACTGTTTTGTGGTATTTCCTGCGAAGGTCGAATGCACCGTAAACCTTATTCCTCTTTTCGAAGACAACTTCATCGAAGCTTGGATAGTTTTGATTTTCTTTTGCCATATCCGGATCGTTCTATTTAGCTGCTGCAGGAGGCGGAGCGATACCCAGTGAGGTATTTACCATGCCTTCTTCGAGCCAGCTGATGTCTGTAAATGTGTAACGTGCAATCCCGACGATAGACATCTCGTCGATAATGTCGACGAAGTTTTTGTACTTTGATGTCTTATACGCTTTGATCAGAACGATTGGTCCTGTGTCATCATCCGTTTTGAGCTGCTTGATAGCTGCTGCAAGGGAATCCTGCTTAATTTCGATCTCGCCGGAAACCACCTTCTTTTCAAAGTCATCAATTTTCTTGAAAAGGGCTCTGTTCCTGTCGAGCAGCACCTGGCGAATACCTGTGGCACTGAAGTCAGTCTCCTGCAATGGGGGAGGAGAGGCGGGATCAGCTTTTCCCGGATACCAGTAGACCTTGTCTTGAGGACCCAGGATGATGTTCAGAGTACGTGATTCAGCAATCTTTGGCGGTTCAACTTTCTCATCCTTCCTGATTTTCTCAGGCAGAACGATCTCCATGACCTTTGGTTTGCTGAATGCAGTGGTGAGCATAAAGAACGTGAGCAGAAGACACATAAGGTCAACCATTGGCGTCATGTCAATATGGGCAGACCCTTTCTTGGGTTTCTTCTTTCCGCCCTTTTGTTTTTCCTCTTGTATAATTTCTGCCATCTTATTCAGTTATTTCTTGTTCAACCTTAACTGCTTCAAGATTCGTAATAAGATTGAATCTGTTCACATTCTTGTCCTGAAGTATGTCAAGAACTTCCTTTACAACCGGATAGTCAACATTGGCGTCTCCCTTGATCAGTGTATTCACAGCCGGGTTGATCTGGCGTGAAAACAGAATCCAGAGGGCAAGCTGATTGTCTGCGGAATCAATTGGTATTCCCTTAACCTCAAGCGCTTCCCTGTCTTTCATATTGCCTGCAGCCAGATAGGCTTTCATTTGCTGGATCGGAACCCCGAAAGCCGTGTTGGACTTCTCGAACTTACGCAGCTCTTCAGGAGTGAATTCGATGTTGTAACGTTTGCCCATTTCTGCAAGAATCTTAGGTCTGAAATGCAGAATTGTATCATGTCCGTTGTCAACATTGAAGAAAATCCTGTTATCAGCAGCAAGCATAACGGTCATAATATTAGCGTCCATTACTACTTTTTCCGATACGGAAAAAGGCGTGTCTACCGGTGCAGGTTCCTGGGGCCTCGTCGTTGCTGTGAGAATGAAAAAGGTAAGCAGCAGGGTGAAGAGGTCCACCATGGGTGTCATATCGATATGCGGCGACTTTTTTGGTAATTTAATCTTTGGCATGTTTTAATCCTTTCTTGTTTTTAACCAAAAGAATAAACCCGCAATTATTTTCTTACAGATGCTGCAAAAGTCTGAGTCAGACTGAAACCTGCCTCATCAATTTTGAATGTGTAATCGTCGATTTTTGCTGAGAAAAAGTTGAAGAAAACAATAGCAAGGGTTGAACCTGTGATACCGAATGCGGTGTTTACAAGGGCTTCTGAAATACCGGTTGAAAGTGCAAGGGCATCAGGTGCGCCTGACTGGGCAAGAGCTGCAAATGCACGGATCATACCGAGAACAGTACCGATAAGACCGACAAGCACTGAGATTGAAGCTATAGTTGAAAGAATTACCATGTTTCTTGACATCATCGGAAGTTCAAGAGCGGTAGCCTCTTCAAGAGCCTGCTTCATTGAAGTGATTTTCTGGTCTTTTTCAAGCTCCTTGTCATTTTCAAGGCTCCTGTAACGCTCCAGGCCTGCTCTCATGACATTTGCCATAGAACCCTTCTGACCGTCACATACGGTAATGGCTTCTTCAATTTTATCTTCTGCAAGAAGGCCTTTGATTTTGGTAAGAAAAACATTCAACCTGCCTTTACCCTGCATTTTCCTTAATGTAATGAATCTTTCAAGCACGAAAATAATGAGTACAAGAACAATTGTCATAAGGATAGGAACGATCATACCTCCTTTATACATGATACCGAGGTAGTTGCCCTGAATAGGATGACCTTTGGGGTTTCCGCCTTCAAAGTTCACAGGATTACCCATTATAGTGTAATAAAGATAATAGGAAACGATTAAGGCAACAATAATTGCAACGGGTGCGAAGAGCGACTGCCATACACCGCTTGACGAACTGGATTTTTTGCTCATTTTAGTATTGTTTAGTTGGTTTTAAGTAAACAGTGGTCAAAAGTAAATATTCTCTCAATCTTTTACAATAGTATCAGTTAATTAGTTCACATCATTTCTTGCTGACAATGAGTTTATTTGTCCAGAGTTGCGTTGTAAACCCTCTTTTTGGAAACAGTAATCTCAACTGTCTGGTAACCTTTTGCACTTATGACAAGTACCTCCGAGGCTTCGGGCATTACAAACTTGTATTCTCCCTTGGCGTTGGTCCATGCTTCAGCAGCGGTGTCCTTGACCCTTACTGACGCACTTGGAATAGGCTGCCCAGATGCATCACTGATAACACCGGTGATCTCATTAGGGTGAGCCTTTGGAACGGCATTCTTCTGAACAGCCGTTATGTACTGAAGTGTCGACTTGGCACCGTCATTACCCGGATCAAGTGCGAGTATTTTGTTGTTGTCCTCAATGGCACTCTTATAGTCACCTGCCTGAAGATGCATCGAGCTCATTGAACCGTAAGCTTTTACTTTGTAATCGGTATTGCCGGGTGAAAGATTCAGCATCCTGGTATAATATGCCCTGGCTTTGTCATAATCATTTTTCTGCAAAGATTCGTACCCAAGGTACCTAAGGGCATCAAACATCTCCCTTGCATTTTTAACAGAGTCAGCAGCGGCAACAGAAAGCACTTTCATGAACTTCGGTTTTGCAAGGCCTTTTTCTGAATCGGGGTCTTTCGCTGAAGCATTGTTCGCGAGCCACAGGTAACCCTGCAGGCTGTTAGGGTATTTGGCTACCATCTGGTTGAATATCTCGTCGGCCTTGTCAAAATTCTTAGCCTGGTAATAGGCCCGGCCTATCTGCATATAATCATTTTCACTGTCTCTTCCCTTGTCAAGAAGACGGCTCCAGGTTGCTGCAGCTTGCTCATATCTGCGGCCGGTGTAAAGCGACGTGCCTTTTTCATAAATCAGGTTGGCATCTTCCCCGGAAAACGAAATCGCTTTGTCATAGGCTTCAAAGCCCTTATTCAGCTCATTTTCTGATTTTGCTATCTGTGCCTTGCCTGCGTCAACTTTTGCTTTCAGTGCATCAATATCCGCCTTCATTTTTTCCTTGGCAGGGCTTTTCAGTGCAGGATATCGCTCCTGCATCTTTGCGAGCTCTGAAGCATCATTATCTGTATCAATAACCAGTTTTGCAAAATTCTGGTTCTTCCTGATAAGTATTCTTGAATAATATATGTAGTCTTTCTTGATGATACGGTCTGCCGGAAGTAACTCGAACAACTTGTCCATATAAGTCTTTGCCAGCTCATAATTACCCTCTTCATAGGCCGAATAACCTGCTATTCGGTTCATATAAGTCCTGGAATTGTCAACTGCGAAGATCTCTTCAACATTCTTGATAACTTCTTCATATTCCTTTGCATAGAAAAGGGCATTCACATATCTGATCTTTGCAGGAATGTTTCCTTTAGTCAGTTCGAGGTATTTTTCAAAATACTTCTTCGATTCACCGAACTTGCCGGCCATCGAATAGAGCTGGCCCAGCTCACGGTATGCCGGTGCATAGTTGTTGTCAAGTTCAATTGCCTGCTCATAGAAAGGAATTGCAGCCATCAGGTTGCGACCCTTGACGTATATGCTGCCAATCTTCATGTTGGCTGTTGGTGACTGAAGATCCCAGTCCTGAGCCAGGTTATAGTTCTTGATTGCCTTTGAACCGTCATTAACAAGAATGTATATGTCACCTGCAATTATGTAGACCTCACTGTTCCTGGGGTCGATCTTCAGCGCGTGACGAATAAAAGGAAGAGCCTTGCTTGTATCCACGGTCTCAAAACTGATATATGATTCTGCAATCTTGGCGAGTGTGTAAGCATATTCCTTAGGATTGACAATCTTGGTCACCTTTTTATAGGGAGGCAGAAGGGAACTGGCCTTTGCCCTAAGTTCGTCTGCTTTGGCGTTGTTGCCCTCATAGAAAGCCACCTTGGCGAGTCCTATATAGTTGAGGGGATCAGATGCATTTGCAGCAACTCCTTTATTGAACATGTCACCGGCTTCCTTCGCGGTTGCACTTAGTGAATTTGAGATTGTATCAGCAAAATAGTTCAGCAGTGTATTTTCACCGTAATGAAAATAGACCTTGCTGTTACCGGGTTCTGACTTGATAAGTTGCTGGAACAGTGTCTCCGCTTTATCATACTGTTCATTCTTGGTTGAGGTGATGGCATCCTGAAGCGTCTGGCCCTGAAGGGCAGACCCTGATACCATGCATAATAATCCTGCAAGTAGCAACGCTGATCTGAAAGTGTTCTTAATCATTTTTTTATGGTTTGAGTTACTTTTTAACCTGTATTATTCTTATTGGCATTGTGGCCGGGACAAGGCCCGACTTTAAAATTATTCTCTGTCCTTTTTCCCCTGCTACCCATGAAACGAAACCTGAACCAAGCCCGGAAAATGTTTCCCTTGATACCATGTTTACGTCTCTGATGAAAGGATATGTTTTGTCATAAATTGAACCCTGCACCGGCAGGTAGAACGAGTTTCTGTCAAGATAGGAAAGCGAAACCGCCGCTACCTTTATCTTATCATCCAGACTTGCAGAAAGCGAGTCGTCACTGTCACTTATCCAGTTCACGCTTACTATTCCAATATCGCCCGGGCTCTTCGAGACGTATTCTACTACCTCAGGATTGCTTTTTACTGCAAAGAAGTTTGCAGGAAGCTGATCGGGAAGCCCGAATTTTTCCTTGAAATACCTTATGTTGCCTGATTTGTCATTGTCGAAAATCACATTGATGGCTCCGAGGTCTGATGTGGGATTGATCTGTTTCCAGTCAGTGATCTTGCCCGTGAAGATATCCTGAACGTTCTCGTAGGTCAGGAGGGAATCTTTGTTTTCCCTGTTCAGAACAAGAGCAAGTGCATCATATGCTACTGTGGTTGTCCTTACAACTGTGAGTGATGCAAGCAGCAACTGCTTTTGTTCCTCGGTGGGGGTCCATGCCGACACAATTACCTTGACCGAATCATTCAGGAAATCCACAATCAGGTCCTTCTCGGATTCATAAACCGGGGTAATGCTGGCATACTTGTATATTGAAGTAAAAGTATCAACCTGTGCATCTATAATGGGCTTGAATGACTCATCCGCCTTGATGACTATGTTGCCGGAGGTGGGTGTTTCACGGATTGCCGTTGTACCCTGATTCTTGCAGGCGAAAAATGTTACTGTAAAAACTGCTGTCAGCGCAATGGCTACCAATATTTGCTTATTTATTAAATATTTATTCATGATTCCCGCATTTAGTCAACCGCCATGGGCCACAATATTAATAAATATCTTTTTTTATCCTGCCTGTTTTCACTCCAATTTTATCCGAAGTGACTTTTTTTATTTATTACAAAGCGTGTGCCACTTATAAGTGACCGGGAAAGACGGGCCTTACCCTAAGCTTTTTGTTACTTATTATTCCTCCTCCTCTTTATCGAAAAAATTTTCCTTTATTTTCCTGTATGAGACTGTGATCCGGTACAGGCCGTATGCTATCATGGGTACACCCATCATAATTCTGAGCGGTTTGTCAATATGGTCAAAAGATGAAGAGAACATTACGAAATATGCAAGAAAGAAATAAAAGAAGACCATCATTGTCCCGAAGATCGTAAAGAACCTGTCGTAAAGTTTTCTGCTGTCCATCTGTATGGAGTTTATTTATGCAAATATACCGATTAATACTCTTGATTGATCAGGGTATAATACAAGGGTAGGGACGAAGCCTGCTGCGTCCCTACTCCCTGTACCGTTCAAATAATATTAAGATTTTGTGGCATTCTCGAGCCTTTTCATGATTGAGAAAATGAAGGCTGCAGAAATGAGACAGCATACTATGAATACAGTCCACAGCTGCCACAGTTCAACCTTATCCCAGAGCTTGGTGCCCACGAACAGTAGCTTGTTGCCAACTGCAGTAGCCAGCAGCCATCCGGCCTGCATGAGTCCCTGGAACCGTGAAGGAGCGACCTTAGAAACAAAGGAGAGACCCATCGGACTGAGGAAAAGCTCAGCAATTGTCAGAATCAGGTAGCTGCTTATCAGCCAGTATGGAGAAACCCTTAAAGCCTCCGAGACTGGGGAGCCGGCAAGTGATACAGGTGAAGGCAGTTTTACTGAGGAAAGCAATACCACTATAAATCCTATGGCGGCAATGATCATACCTATACCTATCTTTTTGGGTGTGGATGGCTCAATGTTCTTTTTGTTGAGCCAGGCAAATACACCCATAACCGGGAATGTGAGGGCCACAATGAAGAGCGGGTTGAAAGACTGGAACACCTCAGGTTCAATTGAATTAAGCTTGTCGGCTTTGGTTACAAAGAGGTAAGCTGCCACGAATGCTCCCACGAACAGAACACCTCCGATAAGCCTGGCAGCCATCGTCATATTCTTTCTCAGTAGCATTACAAGTCCGGCAATCGAGCCGATTACAGCCAGCATTGAAGGCAGTGTGAAGAATAGGTTGGTGAACGGATCTACCTGCTTCACATTATAGTCTCTTGCAAAAAGAGTCAGGGTAAGTCCGTTCTGATGGAATGACATCCAGAAGAAAACCACGACAACAAATACAAGTATAAGTGACGATACACGTGCATATTCGTCTTTCTTCGCAGTTGTAAGTATCCAGGTAATGAATCCGGCGAAAAGACCGAAGGCAAGACCGTTAACCAGGCCGACGACAAATTTCAGACCAAATGCGACTATACCCATTGATATGAGCGCATAAACAAGTGGCATGATCTCGAACTCCAGGGTATTTGATGAACCCTCTGCAGCCTTGGCAGGTTTTTCCTTGTTGGGAAGGAGCCTGTTAAAGAAAACATATACAAGAAGAGAAATTACCATTGCTCCTGCAGCTATAGCAAAAGCGTAGTTGTAACCCCTTGAAAAAACATTAAGATAAGCTTCTGAGAATGCTCCGATGTCAGTCACGGGTCCGGCCAGATTAACATTATCTGCGAGTCTCTGGAATTCTGCCAGTTTCTCCGGATCAACCAGTGTGCCGTTGTTAAACTGGTGACAAAGTGCCGGAATACTTCCGTCATGGGCAAATCCGTTGGTCTTCAGCCACCAGTTGCGGATACCGTTTGCTGCAAACGGGGCAAAAAATGCTCCCACATTTATCCCCATGTAAAAAATCATAAAGGCAGTGTCTCTCATCTTCGAGTACTGCGGATTATCATACATCTGACCGACTACGGCCTGGAGGTTACCCTTGAACAACCCGTTTCCGAAAGCGATTGTAAAAAGAGCTATAACGGTGAATGTCAGCGTCATACCCGGGATAGCCATAAGCAGATAACCGGCAAACATGATAATAATACCGAACATTATTACCGTCTTGTATTTACGGGTCGAGTCAGCAAGTATACCTCCCACAAGGGCAAGGGCATAGATGCTGAAATAGAACCAGCTGTAAATATTGCCGGCTTTGTCGGCTGACAAGCCGTATTTGGCCTGCAGGAAGAGAACTAATATTGCCATCATGGTGTAGAAGCCGAAGCGTTCACCCATGTTTGCAAAAAAAGCTACCAGCAGCCCTTTTGGATGGTTTTTAAGCATAGTCTTTTGTTTTAAGCGGTTTTAAATTGTGGTGAGGGCAAATATATAAATCTTTTTTTATTGCAGTTGACTGACTTAAAGATTGGGAAGATTCATTTTATATGTTCTTATCGCTAAATTTGTAAAAAATGTTTTCTGATGAAGATATATTCAGCCAGTGAGATTAAACATCTTGATGACGCCACAATAAGACTTGAGCCAGTCACACCGATGGCTCTCATGGAACGTGCAGCAAATGCTGCATTTTTGAGGATAAAGGACAAGCTCAGTGAGGACAGCAGCATATCGATTTTTGCCGGCCCCGGGAACAACGGGGGTGATGGCCTTGTAATTGCCCGTCTCCTGAAAAACGAAGGTTACCGGATAAGAGTATTTCTGGTCGAAACAGGCGTAAGGCACAGCCCCGGGCAGGAGGCAAACCTGCAGCGGCTTCACAAATCCGGTATCATTCCGGCAACCCTGACAGACAGGGAGTCTTTTCCGGCTCTGGCACCGGGTGAGACGGTTATTGATGCCATTTTTGGCAGCGGACTTACAAGACCGCCATCTGGACTTGCTGCTGACGTAATCCGGTTCATCAATGAATCAGGGGCATTTATAATCTCTATCGATGTGCCGTCTGGACTGTTCTGTGATGATAACAGCGGCGCCGACCTGTCAGCAATTGTTAAAGCCTCGCTTACCCTTACATTTCAATTCCCCAAGCTGGCATTCATGTTCGCGGGGACTTCGGCTTTCGTGAATAAATGGGAGGTCCTTGACATAGGTCTTCACGCCGCAACCGTCGCGTCAATGCCATCCGCCTATGAGTTTGTGGAGGCAAAGGATGTGAAGCCGGTGCTTAGAAAAAGGAAGAAATTTGATCATAAGGGGGCCTTCGGCCATGCTCTTCTGGTTGCCGGTTCATACGGCAAGGCAGGAGCTGCAACCCTTGCAGCTGCAGCGGCAATGCGCAGCGGTGCCGGGCTTGTTACAGTGCATACCCCGGGGGCAGCTGTTTTACCTGTGCAGGCCGCATTGCCGGAAGCAATGGTCTCACCTGATCCGGGTGCCGAATTTGTCACGACAGTTCCTGACCTTAAGCGGTTTAATGCCATTGGTGTAGGCCCCGGCCTCGGAACTGATCCGGACACCCGCCGTGCACTCGCTACTCTCCTGAAATCGTGTGACGAACCAATAGTATTGGATGCAGATGCCCTTAATATAATGGCCCTCGAGCCGGAAATCCTCGCCCTTCTGCCTCCCGGTTCCATCCTGACACCCCATCCGGGCGAGTTTAAACGCCTCGCAAAAACGGATAAGTCAGACTACGGGATGCTTATGATTCAAAGGGAATTTGCTGCAAAATATAATTGCATTGTGGTGCTCAAGGGATCGTGTACATCGGTAGCCCTGCCTGACGGTAAAGTATACTTCAACAGTACCGGAAATCCCGGAATGGCCACAGGAGGAACAGGCGACGTGCTGACCGGAATGATAACCGCAATGCTCGCCCAGGAATATACGCCGGAACAGGCAGCCGTTGCAGCAGTGTACCTTCACGGTGCAGCAGGAGATCTGGCACTGAGGATTCATTCAGAAGAATCGCTCATTGCAGGTGATATAATAATGAATATCGGAAGAGCTTTCCGTGAGACCATGTTTAACAATTTCAACCTTTATCTATGAAAGCAAAACCATTATTTAAGCAAACCTTAATAGCCGGACTTTTTACATTATTATTAATGTTGTCAGGGTGCCTATCGCTTAAAAACGGTCAGCGTTCGGATGTTGTTATCCTTCCATTGGGGGGAGAGGTTGAGGTAACAGAAGGCAGCGTGGTCTATTCCCTCCCGCTTACAGTGTTTGAAATAGACGTGGTTGCGGAAAGAACCGTTTACGTTCCCGGCCCGTATGCCGGCTATGCCAGGGAGATGCTGGGCCTCGATGATATAATATTGTCAGGAGAAGAGAAATGGACACTGGGTAATGTCACTCTGCGAACGGTTGAAGAGCTCGATCCCTCGCAGTTTTATGTAATCCAGGGAACTACCCTGATGCAGACCAATGTGCTCGCGCTGAAACGTAGCGGGCTGATCCTCGATATCACCCCTGGTGTCTATGAAACCACCAGTTTTTCACACAACCAGGGAGGAACTGATTACTCAGGATTACTGTTCCCCGATCTTGGTGCAGACGTCTATACCACAATGAAGACAGACACCGCGTATAAGGTTGTCAGAGCCGACACCGCATTTATCCGCGTACCCTATCTGGTTGAGAATAGGAAAAAACTTACAATAGGAGAGGAAGCTGCCGCAGCCGCTCAAAAACTACTTGAACTCAGGGAAGGCAAACACATGATTCTGACCGGAGAAACAAATGTGTTTCCGCAGGATGGTGCAGCAATTAACGAAATTAACAGGCTTGACCGCGAATATACAGCCTTGTTTGCAGGTAAGAAATGGACTGAGACAAAACAATTCCGCATATGGTTTACGCCCAGGCCATCGATGGCAGGTCAGAATACAGCCCTGTTCAGCTTTTCTTCTTCTGAAGGTATGAAAACTGCAGGAAACAGTGCCGGCATACCGGTCGTTATTGAACTGTTGCCATCAAACAAAACAAAAGATCTGAATCTGGTTGTACGGCCTGCAGGATCAGAAAAGGAGATGTCCGGGTCTGACAGGCTTTATTACAGGGTTCCGGATGTGGTCGATATCCGCATCACACAGGGGAGCGAGACACTCTGTACTGCAAGGAAACTGGTTTACCAGTTCGGTAATACCGTGACTCTTCCTTCAAATATAATAATAGGAAAATAGGGGTTGGACTGTTAATTACTTGACCTTGCCCACAAATGACTTCAGGAACTCCTCGAAGCTCTGTTTCTGCCAGGTGGTGCCTCCAAAATAAGCCAGGAGTGGTTCAAAATCCTTAGCATTACGGTACCCCGGGACTGGAGTGATAAGCTCGCTCTTTTCAGTCAGGAACACCACCGTGGGATAACTTAGTTTGCCCTGAAGAAGCGCATATGCAAGCTGATGAGCTTTCCCGAGTTTACCGTCATTCACAAAAGTCCGGTCCTGGAAATTCACAGGGGCGCTCGATTCGGCATCGAATTTTACAGCATAAAATTTTGTATTGAGTACCTCGGCTATGACCGGGTGTGAAAATGTATCACTGTCAAGCTTTTTGCACCATCCGCACCAATCGGTATAAGCGTCCACGAAAATTGGGCGGGGAGCGGTTTTAGTGAGTGCTGCCGCCTCTTCTATCGAGTACCATTTTACCGGGGCTGTCTGTCCTGAAAGGATAATAGCCGGCACGGCAAACATCAGTACCAGAATAAGTTTCTTCATATAATTGGTGCTATAAATTATTGACAAAATCTTCATTTTATTATGGCGTAAATATAGTTTGTTCATAGGAATAACCAAAACCGTGCCGTAAAGTTCAGCTCAACATGATAAAAGGAAAGTGTTATGGGATGATTTTTTTATACATTTACGGACCTTAATCAAATTAATTAAACTCTGAAAATGGAAAAAATAAGAAAAACCCTTGCTGATTCAAAAGCTGCAAGGTGGACTGCACTGGCAGTTGTAGCGTTCACGATGTTGTGCGGTTATTTCCTTACCGATGCCATGGCGCCCCTGAAACCAATGCTTGAACAGCAGCTTGCGTGGAACAGTGAAGAGTACGGATTCTTTACAAGCGCATACGGCTGGTTCAACGTATTTCTCCTGATGCTTATAATAGGAGGTATCATCCTTGATAAGCGTGGGATCAGGTTTACAGGAAAAATGGCGACTATGCTCATGGTTGCCGGTGCAGCTATCAAGTATTATGCAATATCCACAAACTCGCTCGACGGTCAGTTCATTCTGGGTTTCAAGTCGCAGGTGCTGATTGCCGGACTTGGTTATGCCATCTTCGGGGTGGGAGTTGAGATAGCAGGTATTACGGTTTCGAAAATCATTGTCAAATGGTTTAAGGGTAAGGAGCTTGCCCTGGCTATGGGTCTGGAGATGGCCACTGCGCGTCTGGGTACAACACTTGCACTTGCAACATCGGCACCTCTTGCCAGGTCACTGGGACATGTCTCGATGCCTATACTCATTGCACTGCTGCTCCTCTGTATCGGCCTGATAGCATTCTTCATATATGCCGGAATGGATAAGAAACTCGATGCTTCCATCGCTCTGGCAGACAAGGACAAAGTGGTTCAGGAAGAAGAAAGCTTCAGTCTGAAGGATATCCTTTTCATTCTCCGCAACCGCGGATGGTGGTATATCGCAATACTTTGCGTACTTTTCTATGGCGCCGTCTTTCCGTTCCTGAAATATGCTTCAGACCTGATGGTAAATAAATTCGGGGTCGACCCTGAGACAGCGGGACTGATTCCTTCGATGCTTCCCTTCGGAACAATAATCCTTACACCTTTCTTCGGGAACCTCTATGACAGGAAGGGCAAGGGTGCAACTATAATGATAATCGGAGCAGTCCTCCTTATTTTCGTTCATACGATGTTCTCAATACCGGCATTTGACAAACCCTGGATGGCAATATTCCTGATCATCATCCTCGGTATCGGGTTTTCACTTGTGCCTTCGGCTATGTGGCCTTCCGTTCCGAAGATAATCCCTGAAAAACAGCTCGGAACGGCATATGCCCTCATTTTCTGGGTTCAGAACTGGGGATTGATGGGTATTCCTTACCTGATTGGATGGGTGCTTGATAAATATTGCATTACCGGCACCTACCTGCTTGACGGTGTTCCTGTTCCAAGCTATAATTACCAGATCCCGATGATGATATTTACCGGATTGGGAGTGGTGGCACTGCTCTTCGGCTTCCTTCTTAAGGCTGAAGACAGGAAAAAGGGTTATGGTCTCGAAAAACCGAATATTGTTAAAGAATAATCAAAAACACTTTAGATATGAGTGACATAAGAAATCTTGAACCGAAGCTTCTGTGGAAATATTTCTATGAAATTACACAGATACCGCGTCCTTCGAAGAAGGAACAGAAAATGACGGAATACATTGCGAAGTTTGGCAAGGACCATGGAATTGAGACTATTGTGGACAAATCCGGGAACGTCATACTGCGCAAACCTGCAACCAAGGGTATGGAAAACCGCAAGGGAATTATCCTTCAGGGACACCTTGACATGGTACCTCAGAAGAATTCAGACAAGGTTTTCAATTTTGAGACTGATCCCATCGAAGCTGTCATTGACGGTGAATGGGTTAAAGCCAAAGGCACAACACTTGGTGCTGACAATGGTATAGGTGTTGCTGCTTCAATGGCTGCCATGACTGATCCCAAGGTTGTTCACGGCCCGCTCGAGGCGCTCTTCACGATTGATGAGGAGACAGGCATGACAGGCGCGAAAAACCTGAAGAAAGGTGTTTTGAAGGGTGAAATAATGATCAACATGGACTCGGAAGATGAGGGAGAACTCTATGTTGGCTGTGCAGGAGGCATTGATGTAAGTGCAACACGCAATTACGGTCTTGAGAAGACCCCTGCAGGCACCACAGCTTATAACATCACAATTAAGGGACTGCGCGGCGGACACTCAGGTGTTGACATCGCCCTTGCAAGGGGTAATGCAAATAAGCTGATGTTCAGGTTCTTCCAGCAGGCTGAACACGATTTTGGTCTTCGCATTGCTTCATACGCCGGCGGTGACCTTCGCAATGCGATACCCCGTGAGGCATTCGGTGTAATAGTTGTGCCTGCACTGAAAAAGGCCGAGTTCGAAAAATTCGTGAAAGGCTATGAAAAGATGTACAGGTCTGAATTCAAGGAAGCAGATCCTGACATTAAGATCTTTGTCGAGCCGTGCAAGGCACCTGCGAAAGTAATGAACGCCGGAGACCAGTACCGGATCATCAGGGCCGTTTATGCATGCCCAAACGGTGTTCAGAGGATGAGCCAGAGCATGAAGGGTCTTGTGGAGACATCAAACAATCTGGCCATTGTCAGACTCAGTGACGGCAAATTCGAGGTTCACAACCTTTGCAGAAGCTCAGTTGACACTGCCAAGGAAGCCACAGCGTGGAAGATCGCTGCTGTGTTCCACCTCATCGATGCCAAAGTTGAACTCACCGGCAGCTACCCGGGATGGAATCCTGATATGTCATCGGCTATTCTGAAGACAATGCAGGATACATATAAGAAGCTTTACGGAAAGATACCCGAGATCAAAGCAATTCATGCAGGTCTGGAATGCGGAATCATTATGGGACCCTATCCCAAACTGGATACAATCAGTTTCGGTCCGACGATCCGTTTCCCGCACAGTCCGGATGAGAAAGTGGAGATAGCTTCTGTAGATAAATTCTGGAAATTCCTGCTTGCCACGCTGAAAAATGCGCCGGTGAAGAAATAAGTCACAGGAGCAGAAATATGCATGAGGGGCACGCGTACTGCGGGCCCCTTATTATTTTACCGTAATCTCCACCAGAATGTCATCTTTCATCACATTCTGCCCTGGTCTGACACCAATTCTGGATATTATTCCCGCGAAAGTCGACTGAATTTCATTCTGCATTTTCATTGCCTCGAGGATCACTATAGGTTCCCCGCGCTTGACTTCTGCGTTTTCCCGTACAAGTACTTCTATTATTTTTCCCGGCATCGGCGCATTTACTGACTGCTTGTCACTCTTTGACACAGATGTGCTCAGGACTTTCTTCCGCTCCAGTGAGATGGGCGTCTCAACAGTGAAGGTATAACTTATGTCATTGAAGAGAATCTCATACCGGTTCTGCCTTGTCCTGACTATTTCAACGGGGTAACGCCTGTTTTTCCAGAGCACGTGAACACCGTATTTATCATCCTCACGCAGCTCGATAGTATATTCCCTCTTCCCAATTTTTATAACATTCCTCAGAGGGAGACTGAATGAATATTTCTTCCCTTCATTTGTCAGGGCATGCAATTTTTTTATCAAAGGTTTCTGTGGATTCATAATTTCAGCATCTAAAACCTGTTAAACCTTTTATTTTGCAGCCATGGAGTAAGCTCATTCCTCTGTTCAAACTTAATATCCTGGATCCTGTTCTCAAGGTTTTCCTCCCTGAACAGCTTTGTGGCGAGCCAGGCGGCTATCATCTCCTCATATTCACCGCTGTGATGAAATTTTTCAAGGTCTTTCTCAATAAATGCAGTGGTGAAGTCGCCCGACTGGAACCTGTGGTTCCGCATTAACATCCGGAAGAAGGGAAGAGTTGTTTTAGTGCCCTTTATCCAGATTTTGTCAAGTGCTTTTTTAGTATTGATAATCGCCTCTTTGCGGTCACGTCCGGTTACAATCAGTTTGGCGATCATTGAATCAAAGCTGGCAACTATTGAGGAGCCTGCCTGTACGCCGGTATCCACCCTGATGCCCGGCCCCTCGGGGAAGCTCAGTTTTTCTATTTTCCCGGGAGAGGGAGCAAACCCGGATTGTACATCCTCTGCATTGATACGGCATTCTATCGCCCACCCGTTCAGTCTGACGTCTTCCTGTTTAAGCCTCAGAGTTTCGCCCATGGCGACAAGTATCTGCTGTTCAATCAGGTCAATGCCTGTAATCATTTCAGTAACTGTATGTTCTACCTGAATCCTTGTATTCATCTCCATGAAGTAGAAATTCCGGTCTGAATCAAGCAGAAACTCCACAGTCCCCGCTGAATAATATTTCACAGCACTGGCTATCTGGACAGCCACCTTGCCCATTGTCTCCCTCAGCACGGGGTCAAGTGCGGAGGAGGGTGCCTCCTCGAGCAGCTTCTGATGTTTACGCTGGATGGAACACTCTCTTTCTCCCAGGTGAATGACATTTCCGTGCATGTCACCAAGTATCTGGAACTCAATGTGTTTAGGATTTTCGATGTATTTTTCTACAAATACGGAAGGGTCATTGAATGCTTTTTCTGCTTCGCGGCTGGCCATTGTGAACATCTTTTCCATTTCGGAAGGATGCCTTACAATTCTCATTCCGCGACCGCCGCCGCCGGAGGCGGCCTTGATTATAACAGGGTAACCTATTCTTTCAGCGTGGAACAGGGCTTCATCCTCATTGGCTATGCTCCCCGGGCTTCCCATTGCCATCGGTATCCTGTTCTTCAGGGCAATCTGTCTGGCAACAGTCTTGTTACCCATTTTATAAATAGCGTCAGGGGAGGGGCCTATGAAAATGATCCCGCTGTCGGAGCACTTATCTGCAAAATATGCATTCTCAGCCAGGAAACCGTATCCCGGGTGAACAGCATCGCATTTTGTCTCCCTGGCTATTGAAACCAGCCTTTCAACATCCAGGAAAACAGGTATGCCTGCTGACCCTTCTGTTTCGTCATGGATTATATCGGCATATGAAAGATACATTGCCCCCGGTTCCGCCTCGGTGCGGATGGCTACAGTTGCAATGCCCATTGTGCGGGCCGTTTTCATTATGCGGACCGCTATCTCCCCCCGGTTCGCGATAAGTATCCTTTTTATCTTCTTCTTCATTCGTCAGTATTGTTGTCTTGCGGTCCTGCGGTCCTGCGGTCTGTCAATGCCAAATCCAAATCCTAATTCTCCCTGCCCCATGCTCCATGCTCCCTGCTTCTTACAGAGGCATATTGCCGTGTTTGCGCGACGGCACTTTAACCCATTTATTGCTTAAGGCCGAGAATGCCGAAAGCAGTTTCTGCCTCGTCTTTGCCGGGTCAATTACTTCGTCTATGTAACCTTTCTCGTCT
>Ga0209575_10000605_pt1 | contig 20193 bp, 14 predicted proteins | sample Medcelwee11metaG_FD_187172 | JGI IMG/M metagenome (GOLD analysis project Ga0209575, IMG submission 187172) | Freshwater pond sediment microbial communities from the University of Edinburgh, under environmental carbon perturbations - Medium... | ecosystem: Environmental > Aquatic > Freshwater >...
TCATTAGAATTTTTTTGTTTTTTTGTTCCATTTGTTTAATATTATAAAATAAATTAATTTAATTAGTTTTTTTATGGTGTCACTTCTTCCCAGCCTCCGCCTCCACCTCCGCCTGTTGGAGGGTTGGTTGGGCAACTTGCGCAATTGACAATTTCGCAAGCAGGACTGCTACATGATGTTTGCGGGTCAGCTGGTTCACCAGTAGAATCTACTACACATATTTGAGGTACTGACCTTCCACAATTTTCTGGAAGAGAACAAACTGGGTCTATACAATGATATGTTGGTGGTGAAGTATTTTCAGAAAGTGTCATTCCGTACCATGGAGATCCCCAAGAAAGTGACGTCACCCCATTTTGATCTGATCCAGTAAATGAATTTATACAACCAGCGGGAGCAATGTTTATTGTTTCGATTTCCCCATTTTCAATCAATCCGGCATGAACTGCGGCGGTTGGAATGTCTGAATCGGTGGTATATGTTCCAGTTCCATAAACAGTTTCACTAGTTGAACCAGTGACAAGTAGTGAACGTTCTGTTTCTGCTATACCACTGCAAGAGGATGTTCCAATTGTTAATGCCAGATAATCCGGTGCTGACCAAGCGCCTACATTGTCTTGTACTCGCAAACAAACATTATAGGTAGCATTATTAGAAAGAGAAATATAATCAGTTCTAGCTTTAGTAGACTCAGCTGTGTATAGCATAGGATCAAGTGCGGAACATGCTTCCGAATTATTGATAAACCAACGGTAAGCAATGATTGAACTGCCAGCGTCAGTATCTGTTCCGGTTCCTTCAAATCTATTTGAAGTATTGGAAGTTTGATAGGTATCATTTTCGGTAGGTTTTTTAATTATTGCTGTTGGAAGAGTGTTGGGTGGTGGTGGTGTGTTAACTCTTATAGAAACACTATCTGTGGTATAGGCACGCGCTGAATTGTAGCAGGTCAAATAATAGGTATAGAAGCCGGTTGTTAGCGGTGTAATACCAGAATAACTATATGTTCCGTCGCCATAATTTTTTGAGCCGGTCCAATTTCCACCATTAGCGCTGGAAACGGAAGCTTCACAGCTTGTCACGGGATAAGTTGATGTACCGGAAACAGCATAGGTAAATTCTGCGGATGATCCGATTATAAAATCATCGAGTCGAGTGTTTCTTGTCGGATCAGTGACACCTGAATTTAATGGATCACTAATATAAAGAGATAGTGTAGGTCCAGCCACGCAAACACCACCGATTCTGACATAGCCCGTTTGACAGGTAAGTTCACATTTTCTTGAGGTATCAGAACTTGAATACAGCCAAGCAACATCTTGTGTCAAATCATCATTTTCTTCACTGTCCCAAGCAATTGTTCCTGCGGGTTTAGTTCCAGTGCATTCATATGGCATAGTACATGTTATCCATTCACAACCTGAAACCATCCAACCGACATAAGCGTCAGCATCACAATATCCATTATATAACGCACTGCCATAACCACCACAGTAACTGCTATTTTGACAATCACAAGTAACAACAACATCAGCCACACAAGTTCCGCCACTCAAATGATATCCACCATTACAAGTATATTCGCACTTAGTTGTATTAGTAACACATGAAGAAACTAAAGTTGAATTTGTATTGGCAGTCAAGCCCGTGCCGTCGCCTGAGCAGACAGTAGCGTTGGTTGGTTGATTGGTGCAAGAATAAGGGGTGACAGTCGAACAAGTGACTGTTTTCATATCCAAACCACTCCAAACACCATTATCAATAGCATGCACCCAAACATTATACGAGGTTCCAACTGTTCCCTGCCAAGTTTTGCTTGTTGTTGTCAGTACATCACTTAGATAAAGATGCGGAAGGGCCGTGTCAGTATCAATTCTCAAGGCATAATAATCAGCGCCAGAAACAGCTGTCCAGCTAGCAGAAACAAGACCAGAAGAATTACAGCTAGCAGTGAGTGTTGGAGTAGGAACTGTGACAGTCGCACAAGTAGTCAAAAGCGGAGTATTTTGGATTAGTGGATTAGTTCCAGCAGGAGTATTTATCGCATAAACAGAAATATTATGAGTTCCAGCTGACATACCTGTTATATCACATTGAAATACATGATTGCCTGTGATTCCTTTAGCATCATTAACATCTTGCCTATAAATATTGGCGGTACATCCACCCTTTATCGTACTTCCTTCATAAAAATGAACATCTATGCTTGTAGAACTTGCATCTGGGTCATATGCCCATCCTCTAAGACTTATTGTACCATTAGAACAACTTATGGCTTCGTGATAACCAATAGGAAGAGCGTTAGTTGGAGCCGTTCCTGAACCAATACAAGCAACATTGCTTTTTGTGGAATAACAATTATTCGCTTCTAATCCAATGAAATAACCTGTGTATGTGGCAATAGCACAACCAGCAGATACTTGATTAACACAAGTTCTTTTATATGCACCACTAGGACAATAACTACTACTGCATAAAGAACACGATGGATAACCTTCCTCGTATTCATCAACGGCACTATATTCACATGTAGGAGCAGTGGCTGAATTAAGCCAGCTACTACTTGAAGTTGTGCACCTATCTGGAGTCACGCACTTCGTTGAACAAGGACTAACACCAGTTTTACAAACTTCTGTAGTACTTCCACAACTTTTAGAAGTATAATAAGTCCAACTTGAATATTGAGTCATCCCGCTTGGACAAGTCGAGCCAGCGATGCTACAACTCGTGCAACCTCCCGTATTCACTACTGTTCCACCCGCTGCCGTACAATCAGCCTCAGTTTTGTCTCCACCGCAAGTCAAAAGAGCGGCTTGCGCCTGACTCACAAATAAGAAAAAAAAAGCGAATAAAAACGAAACTGCAATTTTTTTGCTCATAAACTTTTTACCCTATGGAGTAATTATATAACAAGCCAAAGGTTTTATATTATAAAATAAATTTTAACTTCTATCAAAATTATACCACATTTTTCTTTCCAATGACAGTAGATTTATCCACACCCTCTAAAAATTCTTTTCCTCGCAATTTCCTATGATACGAAACCGCAAAACGATGCGCTTCGTTTCTAATTTGTTCGATTAATATTTCCGAAATTTCGGGAACTGATCCAAAACTTCGCAGGTCTAATTTTTTTCGAGTTGGTCCTTTGGCAACCGCCAAAAGAGGAATCTCCAGTTTATAGCTTTTGAGAACTTGACGCACCATATTGAGATGCCCTGCTCCCCCATCAAGCAAAATCAGGTTAGGTAATGGCCAATTATTTTGAAATCTTCGACTCAACACCTCCCTCATTGCACCCACATCATTGGCGCCGTCAATGGTTTTTATTTTAAATTTACGATATTGATTCTTATTTGGTCCTATTTCGCCATATGAATTATCAAAAACCACCATTGATCCGACATTGAATTTCCCAGAAATATTAGAAATATCATAACCTTCAATCCTAAAAGTCCCCCTCTCCTTAATAAGGAGAGGGTTGGGGTGAGGTTTGTCTGAAATGAGCGCAATATCTTGGATATGTTGCAACGCAAAAATCTTATTCCTAACTTCTCCCGCCTTTTCAAATTCTTCTTTTTTCGCATACTCGGTCATTTCTTTTTTCAACTTTCCCAGCAAATTTTTCTTTTTTCCTTCCAAAATCATTCTGATTCCCCGAATATTTTTTTGATAATCACTTTTTGAAATCATGCCAGCATACGGCCCAGGACAAAGTCCCAACTGAAAATCCAAACAACCTTTTTCCGAATTTTCTTTTTTGTCATGATAGGGAAAAATTTTCCGCAGAATCTTCAAAGCAATTTCGATTTGTTTTTTGCTTGTATAAGGTCCGTAAATTTTTTCCGTAGGGAACAAAAATTTTTGTTCCCTACCTCGAAAAATTAGAATTCTAGGAAATTCTTCCTTAGTAAGAAGAACGTAAGAAAATGACTTGTCATCCTTCCCATCAACATTATACTTCGGTTGAAATTTTTTGATCAATTCCTGTTCCAAAATATACGCCTCCAAAACCGTCTCAGTTTTTCTAATTTCAATATCCTTGACCTCCGCAATCATCATCTCAATCGGTCTATTGCTAAAAGACACCGGGTGTCGCAAGCTTGCGACACCCGGTGTCGAAAAACCAGCAAAATAAGACCCTACCCTATCCTTCAAACTTGTCGCCTTCCCGATATAGATAATCTTTTTATTTTTTTGAGCTTTGCGAAATCCGCCTTGGGCGGAATCATAAAAAATATACACCCCGGGGGAATTTGGAAAAGACTTTATTTTTTCAGTAATATCTGTCATTTTTTTGCATAATACTTTCTACTTCCTACTTAATACTTCCTTTAAGTATTTCCCTGTCCAACTTTCCTTGTGATATTTCGCCACTTCTTCCGGCGTGCCAGAAACTATTAGTTTTCCTCCGCTGTCTCCCCCTTCTGGACCAAGATCAATTATCCAATCAGCAGTTTTGATCACATCCATATTATGCTCAATGACCACCACAGTGTTGCCGGCGTCCACCAAACGATTCAAAACTTTCAAAAGTTTTTTGATATCATCAAAATGCAAACCGGTGGTTGGTTCGTCTAAAATATAGAGGGTATCGCCTGTCGCTCGCCGCGAAAGTTCAGTCGCCAGCTTTATCCTCTGTGCTTCTCCGCCAGAAAGTGTAGTAGCACTTTGTCCGAGTTGAATGTATCCCAAACCAACATCTTCTAAAACTGCCAGTTTATCATGAATCTCAGGAAAGTTTTGAAAAAATTCCCGCGCATCTGTTATAGTCAAATCCAAAACTTCAGCGATATTTTTTTCCTTATATTTTACTTTCAAAGTTTCACTATTGTATCTTTTGCCAGAACAAATATCGCACGGCAGATATACATCCGGCATAAATTGCATTTCAATTTTGAGTTGTCCGTCCCCTTGGCAATTATCGCATCTCCCGCCTTTAACATTAAACGAAAATCTCCCAGGAGAATATCCTCTGCTCTTACCGTCTCGCGTCTGCGCAAACAATTCACGAATGGGAGTGAAAAGTCCGGTATAAGTGGCTGGATTAGATCTGGGCGTTCTGCCAATCGGACTTTGATCAATCATGATAACTTTGTTGATGTAGTGCGCACCAACAATTTCATTGTGTTTCCCCGGACGATCAAGCGTGCGCATAATATCGCGCGCCAAAGATTTATACAAAACATCTTCAACTAAAGTTGATTTTCCCGAACCTGAAACTCCCGTCACGCAAGTTAAGACTTTTAAGGGAAATTCCACGGTGACATTTTTGAGATTATGCTCACGCGCTCCGCGCACAATGATTGATTTTTTGTTTTTCATACTCCGCCGGGAAGTTGGAATTTCAATTTCCAATTCTTTTCGTAAGTATTTGGCCGTGAGTGATTTTTTACTTTTCAAAACTTCCTGCGGTGTTCCAGAAGCGATAATTTCTCCCCCGTGACGCCCTGCTCCTGGACCAATGTCCACCAAATGATCAGCTGCCAACATCGTTTCTTCATCGTGTTCAACCACAATCAAAGTGTTGCCAATATCTCGAAGTCTAATAAGAGTTTCTAGAAGCTTAGCATTATCCCTAGCGTGAAGTCCCACTGATGGTTCATCTAAAATATAAAGGACTCCGACCAATTGCGAACCAATTTGCGAAGCTAAACGAATTCTCTGCGCTTCTCCACCCGCCAAAGTTGCCGCGCTTCGTCCCAGCGTCAAATATCCTAGTCCCACATTCTCCAAAAAGCTCAAACGATTTTTAATTTCAACAAGGATTCTGCCAGCAATCAATTCTTCTTTCTGGCTAAATTTTATCTCTTTGAAAAATTTTAACGCTTCAAAAATACTCACCGAGGAGATTTCTGAAATATTTTTGTTATGCACAGTCACCAAAAGAACTTCTTTTTTATATCTTGCGCCAAGACACTCCGAGCAAGGATTTTGCGACATATATTTTTCCGTGTCTGCTCTCACTGCGTCCGATTGCGTTTTTTTATATTTATCTTGCAAATAACCCACGGCTCCACGCCAACTCATATTATATTTCCAAACTGCCCCAGTTTTTGAGCGAAGCGTCACTGGAATGCTTTCAACTTCATCTTCTGAAATCATATCTTTCGCATCTCTATCCCCATAAAGCAAAATATTAAAATCCTCTTCCGACAAATCCCGCAGGCGCACATTTTCTGAAATATGAAAATGATTTGTCACGGCACGCAAAATTGTTCCTTGCCAATTATTTTTCTTATAACTCCACGGCATAATCGCCCCCTCAGAAATTGTTTTGTTTTTGTCCGGTGCCACAAGTTCCGGATCAATTTCTTTTTTTGTTCCCAGCCCCTCGCAAGCTGGGCAAGCACCAAAGGGACTATTGAAAGAAAACAATCTTGGTTCCAGCTCCGGAAATTCAATTTCATGAATCGGACAAGCTAGATTCTGATTGAAAATCATAATATTCTCCCTCTCCTTAATAAGGAGAGGGCTGGGGTGAGGTTTATTGGTTTTAATCTTCACCAACCCTTCTGATAATTTCAATGCTTTTTCTACTCCTTCAAATATTCGACTAATATTTTTGTCCGTGATTTCAACTTCGTCCACCAAAATATCAATGCTGTGTTTTTTATATCTTTCAAGTTTTATTTGCTCTTTTATCTTGGCATTGAGTTCAATTTTTTTTCCATTGATATAGGCGAAAGAATATCCGCGCCGAAACATTTCCAAAAGCATGGTGCTATATTCCCCTTTTCTTTGACGAACAACCGGTGAAAGTATTTCGATCCGACATGGTAGAGACGAGGCATGCCTCGTCTCTACATTACCGCAAAGATCTAAAATTCTATCCACAATTTCATCAGTGGAAAGTTTTGCAATTTCCTGTCCGCACTCTGGACAATGCGGAATTCCAATTTTAGCATAAAGCAAACGCAAGTAATCTTGAATTTCCGTGACAGTTCCCACGGTGGAACGCGGATTGTGTGAAGAAGCTTTTTGATCAATAGAGATAGCCGGCGAAAGCCCTTCAATGTAATCCACATCAGGTTTGTCCATTTGCCCCAAAAACTGCCGAGCATAAGAAGACAAACTTTCCAAATAGCGCCTTTGCCCCTCAGCAAAAATTGTATCAAAAGCCAGCGTACTCTTGCCAGAGCCACTGATACCAGTGAAAACTATAAACTTGTTCCTCGGCAGTTCGAGATTAACATTCTTGAGATTATGCTCTCTCGCCCCCCGAATTATCAATTTATCATTCATAAACGTCAAAAACTTCCCCTTTGGAGGTACTTAGTATTTAGTTTTATTCCTCTCAATCATATTACACTTTAGCGTGAATATATGTTTCAATCAAGTTTTATAAACTAACAAACTTCACCGGCAAAACTTTCTTGAAAATTCCAGCGATCAAAATCGAATCGGATGAATGAATGAAGATTGGCTGATGAATGGTGTTAGTGGATTTTGGGAAAAGCCCAATGATTTCAGCGCTGACTTTTTTGTAGCGCTTGATTGTCGCCATTCCATTTATCACGGCCACTACAATTTTTCCTTCAAGGTCTTCTCCGCTGGAATATTCATATTTTTCAAAAATAGCATAATCACCATCATTGATTCCGTCTTTGTCCATTGAATCTCCCAAAGTTTTCACTGCAAAAAGTTGGGCGCTATCTGCTCCGCGAAAAAGTGCTTTGGAAATTTGCAAAAATCCATCCACGTTGTCTTGAGCATACGCCAAAGCTTCTCCACAAGAAGCCAAGCCATAGACAGGAATGGAAAAAATATTTTTGAGATTAGCGAAGCTCTCATTTTCTACCAAATATACTTTTCTATCTTTGTCTCTTTTAATTAGATCCTTTTTTTCTAAAGCCTCAATTACTTGCATCACTGATTTCAAGCTGTCTCGCACGCCTTGCGCTTCCAAATATTTATGCAATTTATAGCTGGTTGGATTTTCCCCGCGCTGTGAAATTAATTCGCGGATGTTTTCTAAAATACTTTGTTGTTTGGCTGTTAGTGTTGCCATATTTTTTTTATTTGTCATGCTGAATTTACCGTGCCTCGCCAGCTCGCCTCGCTGAAGCTATGGCGAAGCGGGCAGGCGGGTTTCAGCATCTTTTGTTATTAGATCCTGAAACAAGTTCGAGATGACAAGTTATTATTTATTACAGTGATATTCTAGCACTTCTCAATTATCACTGCAAGCCCCCTCCTGTGGATAACTTTTTTAATAAAATCTCACTAAGCAAAAGGACTTATGCGCTTAACAAAAAAAATCCCCATTTTATTGGGGATTTTTAAGCTTATTGCCTTCTTGCTTTATACTTATTACTTAATTACAGCTTCCGCCTTGCGTTGTGGCAGTGCTAGTGCTAAGTGTCTTAGCGCATTCAGCCGGCGCGGTTTTGAAAGCTCCGCAAATAGCTTGTTTATAACTTTCCGAATCGGCATATTTATAAACCGCCTTAGTTGAAACACCATTGATCAACATTGTTGGTGAACCACTTGCCTGCGCATCAGCAGAAATTTTTTCATCCACTTTCATAAGAGCAACTCCTTCTGATTTTACGCAAGCAGCAATTTTAGTTGAATTTAGCCCAATGCTCTTTGCACCCGCTTCCCAACAAGCTCCATCACTTCCGCAATTTTTGTTCACATAAGCCACGAAATTCATCCATTTATCTTTGCCAAAATATTTCAATACACAAGCTTCTCTTTCATTTTGTGCCACTTCCGGTTCTCCATGCAAAGAATTTATAGTATCTCCATTAGAACTTACAATATAGCGAAAATTGAAATCTACTTTATTTTTCAAAAGTTCATAAACTGATTTCATTGTGTCTTCGGCTTTGTTGCCATAAGGGCAAAAACTCATCACAAATAAATCGACTTTCGGTTTGTCAGTTTTTGGAATTTCTTTTTCTGCTTCAGCTTCTTTTTTCTTACTTTCCTCAATTTGCTTTTTAGTTTCTTCTATGTCCATCGGAGCGCTTGGAAAGAATTTTTTTCCGTCCAATGAAAGATAAGAATCAATTTCTTGTTTCTGATCACCTTCACCAATTTTTACTTTTACCTTAAACATTCCATTTTCTTTGACTACCTCTGCTATTTCCGCTTTTGTCCCTTCTTGCATCAGATTGTTGTTGATGAAATCTTCTACTTGCGCTTTGGCGGATTTTTGAGTCAAATTATTTTTCTTCCACACTTTTTCATAATACCCCACTCCAATAATAAGAATAATCAAAACAATTACACCAATTATTTGCGGTAAAAATTTCTTGTATTTTTCGCAACCGCACTTTCCCTTTTCACAGCAATCCGCTGTTTCTGCTGTTTCAGGCTCTTTTTTTTCTGTTTCCATTTCCATAGTTTTTTAATAGTTAACTTATTATTGTTCCTATATTATAAATAATCGCCCGATTTAACGCAAGTGGTCGATTTTTTTGGTTTTTTGGGAAATAAAACAGGGATTAACAATGCTTTGTTAATCCCTTTAGAGATCGTGCATGCCATTCTCCCTTTTTTTAGTTGCTTCTTGCGAAGCGTTTTTTAAATTTGACGATATCATCGTTATCACCCTTTAATGTAACAATGACTTCGCCGGAACCTAATCGAATCGGTCTCAAGAAAAGTGGGTCGCCTAATAATGGCAACACCGTGGCATCTGAAAGCGCTTTTCCACCTTCATCAACCACCGACTCTGGACAATAAATATTGTGGTGCAATATAAAATTGTCCATTGCTCCAGAATCGAAATCCTCCCGAGAAATTTTTATTTCTTCCCCAAAGTGCCAGCACATCTCTGCACCTCCCTTTTTAAGTTACATTATTGTTAATGAAACTTTATACTATACACTATTTTAATCGAAAAGTCAACCCCTGCGCTCATTAGGCTTTGGATAAAGCCTGTTTTGAGTCAAGGAAATTGACTTATGATTTCAAAGAACAAAAAAACACGTTAAAAACGTGCCATTCAAATAAACTTTGCAATTTATTAAATTATAATAAATCTGCAACATACTATTAAATTAATTTTTATTTTTGTAACTTCTTTTACTGTAATTATATTATATTCTTCCCTCAAAAACTTGCAACTCAGAGTTATGCACAGCCTCTATCTAATTTGCAACTTCCTCAGCTCCCCAATCTCATCCCGAATAATAGCGGCTTTTTCAAACTCTAAATTTCTGGCAGAATCTTTCATTTCGCGCTCGCGTTGCTTGATATAGCCGGCGATGTCCTCCAAGTTTTCTAGGTTGATAAATTCTTTGGAAATTTCAGGTTTAATTTCATGATCAATAATTGATTGAATTTTCTTTTCAATTGTACGTGGCGTGATGTGATGTTTTTTGTTATAGGCTGTTTGCAATTTACGACGACGATTAGTTTCATTGATGGCGCGTTTCATTGAACCAGTCAGATTGTCGGCGTAGAGAATAACTTTGCCTCGCACATTTCGCGCGGCGCGACCGATCGTTTGAATGAGCGAAGTTTCGCTTCGCAAAAATCCTTCTTTGTCAGCATCAAAAATCGCCACAAGAGAAACCTCCGGCAAATCCAAACCTTCTCGAAGAAGATTGACGCCAACGAGAACATCAATATCACCCCGACGAAGTTTTTCCAAAATTCTGATGCGATCCAAAGTATCAACACCACTGTGCAGATATTCAGATTTAATTTGCGACTCTTTCAAGAAATCCGCCAAATCCTCGGCTTGTTTTTTGGTCAGAGCCGTAATCAGCACTCGTTCTTTTCGAGCCACTATCTTTTCTATCTCTTTCATCACATCCTTGACTTGTCCGCGCGCACTTTTGATTTCAATCTGCGGATCAATCAGTCCCGTCGGACGAATAATTTGCTCGACCACACCAATATTGTCATTGCGAGGGAGCGTAGCGACCGTGGCAATCTCATCCTTAGAAAGTTCACTCTTAATATTACGAGATTGCTTCGCTATGCTCGCAATGACAGAAATAGAAGATTTTTCCAATTCATACTTACTCGGCGTTGCACTCACAAAAATTGATTGATTGATTTTTTTTTCAAATTCGGCAAATTTTAGCGGTCGATTGTCATAGGCGCTCGGCAAGCGAAAGCCATTCTCCACTAGTGCTGTTTTTCTTGAATAATCACCACTAAACATTCCGCCTATTTGCGGAATAGCCACATGTGATTCATCAATTACAATCAAAAAATCTTTGTCGAAATAATCCAGCAAAGTATAGGGCGTTTCACCCTCCCCTCGTCCGGAAAGATAGCGCGAATAATTTTCAATTCCATTGCAATAGCCAATTTCTTTCATCATTTCAATGTCTTGGCGCGTGCGACGTGATATTCTTTCTGCCTCCAAAATTTTTCCCTTCTTCCTGAAATCCGCTACTCGCTCGGTCATTTCTTTTTCAATTTTGTCTAATGATTCTTTCATCACCGGCTCCGGTACCACAAAATGCTTGGCTGGATAAATCAGCGTGCGTTCCAACTTTCCTAATTCTTCTCCTGTCAGAAAATCATACTCGGAAATTTTCCTGATAGAATCATCTTCTAAAATTATTCGTGTAATTACTTCTCGCCCAGGCGTGATTACTTCCAAAGTATTGCCAGTGAGACGGAATTTTCCTCGTGTCAAAATATCCGAGCGAACATATTGCATGTCAATTAATTTTTTGATTATTTCATCTCTTGTAGAGACGCCCCGCCGGGGCGTCTCTACGACATTTTTATTTACCACTAATTCTAAAGATATATTCTTATAATATTCCGGCGAACCCAAGCCATAAATGCAAGAAACTGACGCGCAAATTATCACGTCTCTCCTTGAAAGCAAAGCAGAGGTCGCGGCGTGGCGCAGTCGGTCAATCTCATCATTAATTTGCGATTCTTTTTCAATGTAGGTGTCACTAGAAGCAATGTAAGCTTCTGGCTGATAATAATCATAATAACTCACAAAATATTCCACCGCATTTTTCGGAAAAAAAGTGCGAAATTCCTGCGCCAATTGTGCCGTCAAAGTTTTGTTGGGTGCAATGACCAAAGTCGGACGCTGCACTTTTTCAATCACATTGGCAATAGTAAAAGTCTTACCCGACCCCGTCACACCCAAAAGCGTCTGAAATCTTTTGCCAGTTTTCAAACCTTCCGCCAACTTTGCAATGGCCTGCGGTTGATCTCCTTCCGGTTTGAATTTTGAATTGATCTTAAATTTCATAATTCTATCTTCCCTCAATTTCAAAATTTTGTCTAATTTATGATTATCCGCTATAATTAAACTGTTATGAAAAAAGTAAAAGTGCAAAAACGGCCTGCCCGCAATGCTACGCGACAAAATAATGTTTTCGAGAAACTAAGCCTCGACGAAGAATTCCTGAGCCAGTGTGAAAATGACTGGCATAGCGTTGCAGGCGGGGAAAAGAAGAAAAAGCTGAAAATGCGAGTTTCCGGCAAGAGTGTGTTCAAAATCAAGGAGATTAAAGATAGAAAATAGATTTTAATTCTATGTTTCATGCTACATGTTTCATGTTTCATGAAGTTGACTAATAATTCAATCCAAGCTATCATAATATGAAGTTAGTTGCCAAATTAATAATTAGAATATTAGCCAACAGCGCCGCCATTTGGGTGGCCAGCCATTTCATCACAGGCTTTTCTTTTAGCGGAAATTCAAGGGATTGGATTTTGGCAGGGCTAGTTTTGGCCATTTTGAATTCATTAGTCCGACCAATTCTAAAGCTCCTGACCTGCCCAGTAATAATTCTCACGCTTGGACTTTTCTCGGTTTTTATAAACATTTTCGTTTTGTTTTTAGCCGAAAGAATCCTGCCCAATCTTCAAATTGATGGATTGTGGCCAGCCTTTTGGGGCGTAATCGTAATTAGTCTCGTAAATTATATAATCCTATCAATTTTTGATAATAAAGAATAATAATATGTTAAGAATCATAAACATTTCAGAGATAGTTGTTTCCATACTGCTCATCATCTCCATTCTCCTGCAAAATCGCGGAGCAGGACTAGGCGGAACATTTGGTGGTAGTTTTGGCGGATATCACACTAAAAGAGGTTTTGAAAAATTTTTAGTGGCTTTCTCTGTAATACTATCGAGCCTATTTATCGTTCTCGCCCTCCTGAATCTAATTGTGGCTAAATAATATTTAACTCAAAGTAAAATATATTAGTAACTTTACGGATAGAAAAAATAAATGGCCAAAAATGTCGCAATGGCCAAAGATAGTGAAAATCTTGAGTTTCAAAGAAAAACTCCTTTTTTATTCTCTCTTGCTTATTTTTATTGGCTCAATTGCAAGTTCAGGAATTATTTTTTATTATTCCAAAACTAAAGCCATCCCAACTTATGGCGGAGAATATATAGAAGGTATTGTTGGTCAACCACTCTACATCAATCCGCTTCTTTCTCCTTCCAATGAAACTGATGCTGATTTAGTGCAATTAATTTATTCTTCTCTTTTTAAATATGACGGAACAGGAAAAGCTGTGCCAGATTTGGCGGAAAATTATGATCTAAGCGAAGATAAGCTGACCTACACCGTCCATCTTCGAAAAAATGTTCGCTGGCATGACAACGAACCGCTCAATGCCGATGATGTAATTTTTACGATTAACCTAATTTCCAATCCTGCCTATAAAAGTCCTTTGCGTGGCAGTTGGCAAGGCATTGAGACAAATCTCATTGACGACTCAACCATTGAATTTAAAATAAAAACTCCTTATGTTGGATTTCTAAATGATCTTACTTTTGGAATTTTGCCTAAACATCTTTGGGAATCAATTGCGCCGGAAAATTTCAGCTTGAGTTCTTTGAATCTAAAACCAATCGGCACTGGACCGTACAAATATAACGCTATCCAAAAAGATTCCAATGATAATATTCTTTCCTATAAACTCATCTCTAATCCGGACTATTTCGCTTTTCGACCCTTCATTTCAAAGATGACTTTCAATTTCTATCTTGATGAAGAATCAGCCATAGATGCCTTAAATCGTAAAGAAATTATGGGCATTAGTGTCGTATCTTCAGAAAATATCAAAAACATAAAAAATCAAAAAACAGTAGCTATTCACAAAGCTGAAATTCCTCGTTATTTTGCCATATTTTTCAATCAAACCAAAAGCGTCCCATTGGCTAACGATGAAGTGCGTGAAGCGCTGAATTATGCTACCGACAGAAAAGAAATCGTGGAAAAAGTTTTAAACAATGAAGGTGAAGAAGTTTATTCTCCTTTTCTTACCTATATGACCGGCTACAGCGCTGATGCAACCGAACCTAAATTTGATTTAGAAAAAGCCAACAAAATTTTGGATGAAAAAAATTGGAAAAAAGGAGATGATGGAATCAGAGGAAAAGATGATGTTAGATTAGAAATCAATTTAGTCACCACCGATTGGGAAGAATTGACTAAGACGGCAGAAATTTTGAAAGGTCAATGGGAAAAAGCTGGCGTCAAAGTCAACATCACTCCTTTCACAATTTCTGATATTCAAGAAAATTATATCCGTCCGCGCGAATATGAAGCTTTGCTTTTCGGCCAAGTCATCGGCGCCGATCCAGATCCATACTATTTCTGGCACTCTGACAACAGAAAAGACCCAGGACTCAATCTTTCACTTTTTGGCAATAGCGATTCAGATAAATTAATCGATGAGGGCAGAGAAGAATTTGACGCGGGAAAAAGAGCCGAGAAATATATTGATTTTCAAAAAAATATCGCCAAAGAAATCCCCGCTATTTTTCTTTATAGTCCAAGCTATGTCTATCCGGTTAACGGACGCGTCCAAGGCATAGACATCCAAACACTCATCTCCCCTTCCAACCGCTTCAGTCAAGCTAATTTGTGGTACATTAAAACTAAAAGAATTAAGAAGTAATCTTTACTAATTACTAATTTTTTAAAACAAAAATTTATGAATATCAACTTTAATTTCGTCCCTAAACACTATGCTTCTCGTGAACATGAAAAAATGAAAGATGTCCTTATGGATCCGAGTGGCGTTGGACCGGCTATCCACTATTATATGATTCGTGGCGGAGTGGATCAAAAAAATGTTACCGTTTGGGAACCGGGAACTATTTCCGGAGAATATATCAAAACTTACGGTCACTATCATGTCGGCCAATTAGATGAAAATTATAATATCCTTTTCGGTGAAGGCATTGCGCTATTGCAAAAATTATCTGTGGACGAAAATGGAGAAATGATTGCTGATAGCGTCGAAGAATTCAAGGCTATCATCACAAAACCGGGCGACGAAATATATATGGGCCCAGGTTATGGTCATCTTTTAGTCAACATAGGAAAAACATACTTTATCACGCTAGATAATAGTCCGGTGGATTTTGAAGAACGCGACCCAGCTAGCTTTCCAGGACATGCCGACTACAAACTTGTCCAACAAATGCACGGTTTCGCCTACTATGTCATTGAACATAATGGCAAACCAGCTCTCAAAAGAAATTCTAACTACAAAGAAATTCTCAAAGAAGATTTAGGCGGTTTGGAAGTTGTTGAATAATTAATAATTATTTAATTATAATATTATGTACAGCGTTATTCTTTGTGGTGGATCGGGAACGCGCCTTTGGCCACTTAGTCGAAAAAATTATCCTAAACAATTTCTCAAGCTTTTTAGCGATCATTCTCTTATTCAAGAAACCTATTTGCGAATGAAAAAAATTATGCCAGCTGATCATATTTTTTTCATTACTAACTACGCCAGTTATTTTAATGTTGTTAATCAAATTAAAGAACTCGAGGGTGGAATTCTTGACGAGAACAGAATCATTACCGAACCAGCCAGCCTCAACACTGCGCCGGCCATCGCTCTTAGTGTGAAATACCTGGAAGAAAAATTCAATGTTGGAAAAAATGATCCTATTCTTTTTTTGCCTTCCGATCATTATATTGGAAACCTAGAAAAATATATCACCGTGTTGAAAAATGCTTTTGCTAATGTTTCCGACAAGATTGGAACGATTGGTATTACTCCCAGCAGACCCGACACTGGCTATGGTTATATTAAAAAAGGAGAAAACAAAGAAAACTATTTTGAAGTTTTGGAGTTTAGCGAAAAACCAAATGAGGAAACAGCCAAAGAATATTTGGCTAGTGGAAATTATGTTTGGAACGCTGGAAAATATCTTTTTACTCCGGAAGCTTTTTGGCGAGAAGCCAATCTTTACGCCAAGGAAATTTTTACTTTAGGGCAAAAAAATCTAACTGAGTTTTTTGAAAACTTTTCTAACCTACCTGCCATTTCTATTGATTATGCTATTTCAGAAAAATCCAAAAATATAATAGTTTTTGAGGGAGATTTTGGTTGGAGCGATATTGGATCATTTGAGAACTTAGCCGAAATTCAAGGCAAAGACAATCAAACCAAAACAGTGACTGTCGACTCGAAAAATATTTATGCTCTTAGCGCTGGTGGAAAACTAATCGCCACGGTTGGCGTCGATGATTTAGTTATTATTGAAAACACTGACAGCATTTTAGTGCACAAGAAGGGTCATGGCCAGGATGTGAAAAAAGTTGTCGATTATCTCAAGGAAAATAAAATGCCCGAAGTAGAACACAGTATTATAGTTCATCGCCCTTGGGGAAAATATGAAGTCTTAGTCAATGACACTAATCATCAAGTCAAAAAAATTACCGTTTATCCGGGAGCTAAATTAAGTTTGCAATCTCATAATCGTCGCGCCGAACACTGGGTAGTAGTTAAAGGCATGGCCCGAGTAGTTAATGGCGACAAGGAAATTGATCTTGAGGAAAATGAAAGCACCTTTATCCCACTTGGGCACAAACATCGCCTGGAGAATCCCGGGAAAATTGACTTAGAAATAATCGAAGTTCAAACCGGAAATTATTTTGGCGAAGATGATATTATTCGCTACGAAGATGTTTATAATCGCGACAAAAAAGCCTAATCTAAGCCAAATAAGCTGTTTTCGCTTGACAAATATCTAGTTTAGAGTATAATAGTATGATATTATAAACTTGCTTTGAATATTCTTTGTTTGTTTCCCTCGCCTCTTCATCTAATTTTCAAAAGTATCATTTTATCTTATTTTTTTATATATCTTTTTTTGTTTTAGTTTTAACAGGACTTTTGCATTTTTCTGAAAATCTATTTATGTAGCCATGACAATGACAGGATTAAAATCCATAGTTGTTATTTATAATCTTAGCTAAAATTTTAGTAACCACAGCGAACAATAGATTTGAAGAAAAATGCACAAGTCCTACTAACTCAAAAATCAAATTTCTCGTAGCAAGTCGGCGAGGTACATTTCAGGAAAAGCTTGAAAAACTAATTTTGTTTTTTCATAAAAAATAAATTTCCTCGGTACCTCGAAACTTGCTTTGCGATGTTTCATTATATCTTTTAATAAATAAGGACTTACGCGTTTGCCTGAAAATCTATTTATGTAGCCAGAACAATGACAGGATTGAAATTTATAATTTCAATTTATAATCTTAGTTTATTTTTCTGTAATTTCAGCGAACAATAAATTTGAAGGGAAATGCGGAAGTCCTAAAATAATAAGTAACTAAAAAACAACACATTATGCTAGACATAAGACCAAGGGGATTGTCTCACTCAAGACAACCCAGAAAACCAATTCAACCACCCAGAAAAATTCGCGTGGCTGACAAAAATAATCAACCGCCAATCATTCATCATGAAATGAAAAATGGTTTGCGCATCATTCCTCTTGGAGGACAAGAAGAAGTTGGGCGCAATATGACCCTCTTTGAATATGGCCAGGATATAATCATCTTGGACATGGGACTGCAATTTCCTGAGGAAGATATGCCAGGGATTGACTACATCATTCCTAACATCAGCTATCTCAAAGGCAAAGAGAAAAGAATTCGTGGCGTAATTTTGAGCCATGGTCATCTTGACCATATCGGCGCCGCTCCAATCCTTCTTCGCAATTTAGGGTATCCGACAATAATCGGACGCGATATGACGCTTGCAATGGTCAAGAAGAAATTAGAGGACTTTGAAAAAGGTTCTGCTCAAAATCTCAAAACTATTCGCGTCAAAGCTATCACAGACAAAATTCGCCTAGGCAGCTTTGAAATAGAATTTTTCGATGTGGAACATTCCATTATGGACGCTGTGGGAGTGATCATTAAAACTCCAGACGGAACCGTGATTCATCCCGGAGACTGGACAATGGAAAAAAGTGCCAATGGAAAAAGTCTCGTCACCTATGAGCATCTGTCACGTCTCCCTAGCCCAAGAATTTTGATGCTAGAAAGTCTGGGCGCCATTGTTAAAAATCCTAGCCGGACCACCGAAGAAGAAATGTATTTCAATTTAGAAAAACTTATCAGTGAAGCCACTGGGAAAATTATCATTGGAACTTTTTCTTCTCAAATCAAACGCATTGGCCACATTTTGGAATATGCTGAAAAGATTGGCAAGAAAGTGGCTCTGGATGGCTATAGCATGAAAATGAATGTCGAAATTGCCAAAGAATTGGGCTATATCAAAATGCACAAAGAAACTCTAGTGCCAATTGCTAACATCCACAATCATCCAGAAAACAAAATCATCGTCATCTGCACCGGCGCGCAAGGCGAAGGCAATGCCGTGCTCTCAAGAATTATTACCGACAATCATCGTTTCATCAAAATCAAAAAAAATGACACAGTTATTTTTTCCTCCTCAGTTATTCCGGGGAACGAAAGAACTGTGCAAAGGCTCAAGGATAATCTATACCGCAAATGCGACAATGTGATTCATGATGACATTATGGATGTGCATATCAGTGGGCACTGTAGCGCCGTGGACATTCAAGAAATGCTTCGCCAAGTGCGACCAGATTTCTTTGTGCCAGTTTATGCTAATCACTATATGCTCAAAGAAGCGGAAAAATTAGCGCAAAGAATTGGCTTTCGCAAAGAGAATATTTTTGTGCTCGACAATGGTAATGTTTTGGAAGTGCAAAAAAATAACACTGCTAAAATTTTACCGAAAAAAGTTGACACTAGCTATGTGATGGTAGATGGACTGGGCGTCGGTGACGTGGGACAAGTAGTTTTGCGTGACCGCCAAGTACTGAGCGAAGACGGAATGTTTGTCATCACTGTGATACTTGATAGCAAAACAAAAAATGTTGTCGGCAACATTCAAATCACCTCGCGTGGATTCATCTATGTCAAAGATAATTTTGACTTGGTTAATGAAACTAAAAACCAAGTGAAAAAAGCCATCAAAGACACTACTTCCAAAAAAACTTCCCCCGAAAAGAAATTCATCGAAAACGCCATCCGCGAAGTAGTCGGCCTCTTCCTCTTCCAAAAAACCGAAAGACGGCCGATGGTATTGCCGGTGATTATTGAAGTTTAGGTTTTGTAGGGAACGCGTATACGCGTTCCTTTTTTTATATTGTTTTATTGGAACGCAAATTTGCGTTCCCTACTCTAATATATTCTTATTTTTTTCTCGAGCCGAGAAACTCCTCGCCATTTTTCTTTTCCCAAAAACTTAGCCTTACTTTTTCTTTCCGCAAGAAAAAGTAACAAAAAGAACTCTCAGCCAAATTTCGTCTCCGACAAATTTTCAACTTTTTTACTAAAATTATTAACTCGCTCGTCCTGAGTACAGGACTTCACTCAAACAGGAATAATTTTTTAACGCAAAAAAGTTTCAATTTGTTTCGTCGTCAAAATGGGCTGAATTTTTAAAAACAAAATCCACCCCATAAAATAAAGAATTATAAATTGAGATTTTAGAGCGTTAAAAATTTACTCATTCTGTGCCTAAGGGGAGTTAGTAAATTTAGCGAGAAAATCGAAAATTTATTTCTTTATTTTATTTGGGTGGCCGCTTTCTTTTGTTACTTTTCTTTGAGGCAAAGAAAAGTAAGTGGAGAATATTTTCTTGGCTCGAAAGAAAAAGTAAGGCGAAAAAAATTATTCTTTCCTCAGCGCCTCCATTGGCGAAAGTTGCGAAGCACGGCGGGCTGGAAAATATCCAAAAACAATTCCCGTTCCGGCGGAAAAACCTAGACCAATAACGGCTGACCACCAAGTAATAGGGAATTTTAGGTTAAAACCATAACTCACAGCTATTATTTCTCCCAGCTTGGAAATTCCAAAACCCAACGCCAGCCCAATAATTCCACCTAGTAGTGTGATGAAAATTGCTTCAAAAAGAAATTGAAAAAGAATTTGCGAATTTT
>Ga0209575_10000606_pt1 | contig 20162 bp, 18 predicted proteins | sample Medcelwee11metaG_FD_187172 | JGI IMG/M metagenome (GOLD analysis project Ga0209575, IMG submission 187172) | Freshwater pond sediment microbial communities from the University of Edinburgh, under environmental carbon perturbations - Medium... | ecosystem: Environmental > Aquatic > Freshwater >...
AGACAGCAGACAACGAGAGCACAGTCAGACACAAGGCAGCCGGAAATGACCGGCCGGCCGGGGTGCGCCCTTCTGGCTTGGCCCCACTCCGCCTTGCGCTTCGCGCTCGGTCTTCGCTTGATTAGGGCCTAGTACCGTGTGCCCGAAGTGAGTACCGGGATCGCACTCTGGAGAACCACAGAGGACGCAGAAGGCACAGAAGGGTGGTGCGGAGGGAGGCGTGTTGCGCCTGACGAGCTGGCCTAGCGCAGTCGACGGGCGTGCGCGATGGGGGACCGGACGATGACGCAGCTTCTGGCGTTTGCTCGGCCGTGCCGAGAATCCGGACCCTCATGCAAGGGCCATGTCCTCCATCTCGAGAAGCATGCGTCGCGCCTCGAGCAGCGCGGCGCCGAGGTCTTCCGCCCGGTTCGTGTCGACCGCGTGCAGCAAGGTCATGAGCCGCTCGTGCAGGTCGCGAAACTGCGAGAGCGGCGCGCCGGGCTCCTCACGCCGGGTCATCATGTCCTCGTACGCCGCGCGTGCACGGATGCGCATGCCCTCCGCGCCCATGCTGTACGCCTCGATCTGATTGGTGAGGACATCGGCCCGATCGAGCTCCCCACCGGCCGCGTCGGAAGACGTCCCGCGTTCGAGCAGGTCGGCCAGCAGCGCGGACAGGGGAAGGAAGCGCTCCTCGTCGTCGGACCCCACGAAGGGCAGGTTGTTGTCGGCGAGACGCTCGATCCAGTAGGCCACGGCGCGCTCGGCCCGCTGCTGGATCTCGAGGGCGCGATGCTGAGGAGATTTCATGTCGTGGAGGTGCCCGAAGGGCGACGAGCGGTCAAGGGCGGCGGTCCCCCTTGCCCCCGAAGCGAGATCAGCGTGACTTCCGGCCGACAAAAGAACCGCACACGGGGCGTGATGGTGCCGATTCCCCGCGTCACGTACACCGGACACCGCGGCCCCTGCACCAAACCCCGCTGGTACTTCTTCCCGTAGCGCGACGGCAGCACGGGTGCCCCATACCCTGGGATGTACACTTGCCCGCCATGGGTGTGCCCGGACACCATGAGGTCCACCCGCACCCCCGCGGGCATGTGCTCCGCGTAGTCGGGGTTGTGGGACATCAGCAGTCGCGGAGTGTTGGGGCGGACCCCACGGAACGCGACGTCGGGCCGCTGCTTGTCCTCCAGGAAGTCCCCCACGCCCCCCACGGCGAAGCCGTCGCCTCGATGCTGCAGCACGGTCGAGCGGTTCGTCAGCACGGGGACCGCCACGCGTCGAAACGCGGCGAGGGCCCGGTCCCGGCCCGCCCAATGGTCGTGGTTGCCGAGCACGGCGAACACGCCATGGCGCGCGCGAAGCTTCGCGAAGGGCTCCACGCCCGGCTCCAGGTATTGAACCCCCCGGTGCACGTAGTCCCCGAGCAAAAGAACGACGTCCGGGGATAGTTCGTTGGTGATGCTGACGGCGCGCTCGATGAACGCGGGGGGATGCAGCGGCCCGCAATGGGTATCCGACAGCAGGGCCACGGTTGCCCCTTGCCATGCGGGACCCAGGTCTGGGATCACGATGTCGATGCGCTCCACGGCGATCCATCGGGGCTCCAGGAGCCAAGCATCCGCCGCGCACCCCACGGCGGACCCGCCTGCCGCCAGCAGCAGCGAGCGTCGGGAGAGCGACAGGGGTCCTCGAGCTTGGGCTTCGCCTTGTCTCATTCGATGGTCATGACAGTTCTGAACGGCCTTGGTGTCGCAGGCAAGGGGAGCGTTTGGGGAGAGAATGTGACAAAGCCGTGGCGGGTCGGGCCCTTTCGGGCAGCCAAAAGCAGCCTACGACTTGACGACGGCATCAAAATCCCGACACTAACCACCAACCCAAGGGTCCAGCGTTGCTTCTGTACATTCTCATCACTGCGTTCACCGTCTGGATGATCATCGACGCGGTCCGTCGGCGGGCCGAGTACTACTGGTTCCTGATCATCATTTTCTTCGCGCCCTTCGGGGGGCTCATCTACTTCTTCGCCGTGAAGGTGAAGGACTTTCGGCTAGGGGCCGCCCCGGTCGTCCCGGCCAAACCCGTGGGTCCTTCTCTCGCCCAGCTTCGCGAGCTCGCCCTGGAATCGCCCAGCATCGCCAACCGCCTCGCCTTCGGCGACGCCCTGCGCCAGGCCCGCAAGTACCGCGACGCCGTCACCGAGTACGAATTCGTCCTGCAGCGGGACGAAAAGTGCAAGGAGGCCCTGCACGGCGTGGGGCTCTGCCACGTCGAGCTGGGATCCCACGGGGATGCCGTCGAGCGCTTGTCCAAGCTGATGGACATCGACCCTCGGTACCGGGACTTCCTGGCCGCGCTGGACTATGCCGAGGCCCTGTGGCTCGACGGGCGCCGCGACTTGGCCTTGGAGGTGCTCGAGGACATCGCGCTCACGAGCACCCGCATCGAGCACAGCCTGGCCTACGCCAACTACCTCGCCCTTGCGGAGGAAACCTCCCGGGCTCGCCAGGTGCTCGAGTCGGCCCTCAAGGACTACGAGCAGTCCCCAACCTTCGTGCAACGACGCGACCGCGGGCCCGCCCGCGAAGCGGAGAAGCTGCTCGCGCAGCTCGGATGAGGATCCCGGATGCCCTTGCCCCCACGAGACCAAGCCGTCGACGTCCTGCGCGAGCACTTGCATGGGGACTACGTGCTTCGCCACAGCCGGGCCACCGAGGCGATCATGCGGGTGATGGCGCCGCGATTCGACGCAGACTCGGACCTGTGGGGGGTCACGGGGTTGTTGCACGACCTGGACCTGGAGCTGATCGGTGACGACCAGACGCGACACGGCCGCGAGACGGTGCGCATTCTCACCGAGCGCTTCGACTACCCGCGCGAGGGGTTGGACGCGATCCTGGCGCACAACGGCGACGTGCTCGGCATCCCTTGCACGACCACCTTCGACCACGCCTTGACCGCGTGCGAGTCGATCACGGGGATGGTGTTCGCGATGGCGCTGATCCTTCCGTCGAAGAAGATCTCCGACGTGAACGCGAAGTCGGTGGCCAAGCGGATCAAGGAGCCGAGGTTCGCGGCCAACGTGAGTCGCGAGAGGATTTCGCACCACGAGGCGCTGGGGCTTGACCGGGGTGCGTTCTGCGCCCTTGCCGTGCAAGCGATGCAGGCCATCGCGGACGAGGTGGCCTGAGCCGTGGAAGCCGTGATCGCAGCCACGCAGCAGTCCCGAGGGCCCCGAAGTGCCGCCGCGGTCCAGCTTCCGCTCCTGTACACCGACGCGGACGTGGCCGTGTTTTGCAAGCCCTCCGGGCTGGCGGTGCACAGGGGCTGGTCGCCCGACCCGGTCAACGCCATGACCGTGGCGCGAGGCATTCTGGGACGACATGTTTTCCCCGTGCATCGGCTGGACCGCGCCACGAGCGGTGTGCTTGCCTTCGCTCTCGGTCCCGAGAGCGCGGCCGCCATGCAGGTTTCCTTTCAGCAGGGCAAGGTGTTCAAGTGGTACTGGGCGCTGGTTCGGGGGACTCCAGCGACCAGCGGCGTCATCGACCATCCGGTGCCGCGCTCCGAGAACGGGCCCCGCGTACCGGCGGTGACACGCTTCCGTCGCCTCGCCACGGTGGGACGTTTCTCCCTCGTGGAGGCCATGCCCGAGACCGGGCGCCTGCACCAGATCCGGCGCCACTTCAAGCACGCGGGGCATCCCCTCGTGGGGGACGTTCGCTACGGGCAAGGCGACATCAACCGGCTGTTTCGGTCCGAGCATGGGCTGCATCGGCTGGCCCTGCATGCCATGCAGCTCTCTTTCCCCCACCCGAGCACGGGTGACAGGGTGACGGTGTCGTCAGGTTTGCCGAGCGACCTCGCCGAGACGTTCGACCGGCTCGGGATTCCTGCGTTTCTGTGGACGAACCCGACGTTCTCCGCCCTGGTGCCGGCGTCGAGCGACGGGGTCGGAGGAGAGCGATGAAGGCCGACTATGATCTTGTGCTCCGGGACGCGGTCGTCATGACGCCCAACGGACGGGAGTCGATCGACATCGGCATTCGGGGAGAGCGGATTGCGGCCCTGGGCAGTCTTGGGGATGCGTCGAGCGAGAAGACGCTGCGCTTGCCTGGCCTCACGATTCTTCCGGGGGTCATCGACACGCAGGTTCACTTCCGCGAGCCGGGCTTCATTCACAAGGAAGACATCGAGACCGGCACCACCGCCGCGCTGCTCGGTGGCGTGACCACCGTGTTCGAGATGCCCAACACGAGCCCGCCGACCACCACCGCCGCCGACCTGCAGGACAAGCTCGCGCGAGCGCACTCGCGTGCCCACACGGACCACGCGTTCTTCGTCGGCGCCACCCCGGAGAACGTGGACGACCTCACCAAGCTCGAGCGCATGCGCGGCTGCGCGGGCGTCAAGGTCTTCATGGGAAGCTCCACCGGCAGCCTCCTCGTGGAGGACGACGCCACCCTCGAGCGGGTTCTGCTGGCCACACGTCGGCGTGTGGCGGTGCACGCGGAGCACGAGCCGCGTCTGCGTGCGCGCAAGCGAAAGGCCGAAAAGGAAGCGCACCCGCGCGCGCACCCCGACTGGCGCGACTGGGAGACCGCCCTGACCGCCACCAAGCGCCTGCTCGCCATCGCGTCGAAGATCGGCCGTTGCGTGCACGTCTTGCACGTCACCACGCTCGAGGAGATGGAGCTGCTCTCGCGTCACCGGGACATGGCCACTGTGGAGGTGACGCCGCAGCACCTGACGCTGTGCGCCCCCGAGTGCTACGAGAAGTACGGGACGTTCGCCCAGATGAACCCGCCCATTCGCGAAGCCAAGCACATGGACGCGCTCTGGAAGGCGGTCCGGGAAGGCTTGGTCGACGTCATCGGCTCCGACCATGCCCCCCACACCATCGAGGAGAAGAAGCGGCCGTACCCGTCCAGTCCTTCGGGCATGCCTGGGGTGCAGACCCTGGTGCCCCTCATGCTCGACCACGTCAACGCCGGGCGCCTGACCTTGGAGCGATTCGTCGACTTGACGAGCACCGGGCCCGCGCGCGTCTACCACATCTCAGGAAAGGGGCGCATCGCCGTGGGGTACGACGCCGACTTCACCGTGGTGGACATGAACATGAAGCAGCGCATCGAGCGAAGTTGGCTCGCGAGCCGTTGCGGCTGGTCCCCGTTCGAGGGCAAGGTCGTCCAGGGGTGGCCCCGTGTGACCATCCTGCGAGGCCGTGTCGTCATGCGAGAAGGCCAGGTCCGCGCCCCCATTGGCCGAAGCGTGAGATTCTGCGATACGCTCTGACGGAGCCACCATGGCGAGTCCTTCCCTCGAAGAGAAGTTGCGGCGGTTGGAGTTGCTCCACCGCGTCGGCCTGTCACTATCGACCGAGAAGAACAGAGACCGCCTGCTCGAGACGATCCTGCTCGAGGCCAAGGACGCCTGCCGCGCCGACGGAGGCACGCTGTACCTGCGCACCGCCGACGATCACCTGCGGTTCGCCATCATGCGAAGTGACTCCCTCGGCATCCGGCTGGGCGGCACCACCGGCAAGACCATCGAGCTGCCCACGATCCCCATGTTCGACGCCGAAACCGGCCTGCCGAACCACAGCAACGTCGCCACCTATGCCGCGTCCCTCAAGCGGTCCGTCAACGTCGGGGACGCCTACGACACGCAGACCTTCGACTTCACGGGGACCAAGCGCTTCGACCATCACCACGGGTATCGCTCGGAGTCGTTCTTGACGATCCCGATGCTCAATCACGAGGACTGGGTGATCGGGGTGCTTCAGCTGATCAACGCGCGTGACCCGGAGACGGGGCAGGTGGTCCCGTTCTCACCCGAGGACCAGCAGTTGGCGGAGGCCCTTGCCTCCCAGGCGGGAATCGCCCTGCACAACCAGATGCTGCTCGAAGAACAACGCATCCTGCTGGAGAGCTTCATCAAGGTGCTGGCCGCGGCAATCGACGCGAAGTCTCCGCACACCGGGGGGCATTGCGAACGCGTGCCGGTGCTTGCCGAGATGCTCGTTCACGCGGCGTGCGAGGATACCGGAACGTTCGACGCGTTCGACATGACCGAGGAGGAACGCTACGAGTTCCGCATCGCGGCATGGCTCCACGATTGCGGCAAGGTGGTCACCCCCCCGCATGTGATGGAAAAGGCGACCAAGCTCGAGACCATCTTCGATCGCGTTCACCTCGTGCGCGACCGATTCGAGATCCTGCGTCGGGACGAAGAGCTGGAGGGGTGGCGAGCCCTGCGGTCGGGGACCATGACCTCGGATGAGGCGGCGGCCTCCTTGAAAGCTCGGCTTGCCGAGCTCGACGACGACCTCGCCTTCCTGGAGCGGGTCAACATCGGGTCGGAGTTCGTCGCGGACGATGATGTGCAGCGCATTCGACGCATCGCGGAGCGTCGCTATCGCAGGGGCACGGAGATGGTTCCGCTGCTCGGTGACGACGAGGTGGCTAACCTGTCCGTGCGTCGAGGGACGCTGACGGACGCCGAGCGCATCGTGATCAATGGGCACATGGTGCAGACCATCCGGATGCTCGAGTCCCTGCCGTTCCCGCGGTCACTGGAACGGGTTCCCGAGTATGCGGGCGGGCATCACGAGCGCATGGACGCGAAGGGGTACCCGCGGGGGCTTCACGCGGGGGACATGTCGATCCCGGCGCGCGTGATGGCGGTGGCGGACGTGTTCGAGGCGTTGACCGCGAAGGATCGGCCTTACAAGCCGGGCAAGACCCTGTCCGAGGCCATGCGCATCATGGGCCAGATGAAGAAGTTCAACCATCTGGACCCAGACCTGTTCGACCTGTTCGTGCGTTCGGGGGTGTACCGGGTCTACGCCGAGCGATTCCTCTCGCCCGAGCAGCTCGACGAGGTGGACGAGGACGCCCTGACCGCGATCGTACCCGCGCCGTTCGAGACTTTGCCGGAGCGCGAGCGGGCCGTGCGCAAGGAGACGTTTCTCCCCGAATACGAGGAGCAGCGTCACCGATCCGTGCGCCCGCCGCCCGTGTCCACGCCTCCTGACTGGGCCCCCCGTTCGCGCAGGTGAGCCCTCGGATCCGCGACATCAGGCGCCCCTCGGCCATCTCATCTGCATGCAGCCCCGGAGCAAGACGTGAAACCAGGAGACCACCCCGACTTCTTCATACTGGCCCCCCCACCCGGCACGTCCCGGGAGAGCACCATCCGCCTCGATCGGGAAGGACGCTTCTGGCACGATGGGGGACTCGTCGAGAACGCCGCCCTGGTTCGCGCGCTTCACAGCTGGATCGCGCGCCACCCTGACGACGGTCGGTACATTTTGACGAACGGGTATGACTGGACGTACTTCGCGGTGGAGGACGTGCCCTACTTCATCACTTCGGTGCAGGTGCGGCCGGACGGGATCGCCGTGACGCTGTCGGACGAATCCTCCGAGGACCTGGAGGCCGAGGGGCTTCGGGTGGGGGAGGACGGCGGGCTGTACGCGAAGGTCAAGGCAGGAGCCTTTCCCGCGAAGTTCACGCGGCACGCGCAGTTCGCGCTGGAGCCGGCGATGGTGGACCTCGGGGACAGGGTGGGGCTTCGGTTCGGGGACCGAACGGTGGAGGTGGGGTGATTCAGTCGCAACGCTCCAGACGAAGCCACTGGGCGCGGGTGTGTGGGGGAAGGGACACGTAGAAATCCCAGGCCAGCTCGCTTCCTGTGCGGCAGTCGCCCTTCTGCTGTCCGGAGATGGCGTCGACCAGCCGGTAGCGAAGGTGATCTTGCAGGTGAATGGCTTGCACCATCCAGGGCTCCAGGTAGAAGCTCTGCGACGCATTCATCGCCCAGAGATTGTGAAACACGAACAGCACGTTGCCGTCGTCGGACCACCGTGCTTGGGCGAAGATCCTGTCATCGCGCTGGCCCGTATGGCGGGAGCGGAGGAACGTGTAGTTCGACGCGCGAAGGGCGCGATTTTCGTGCGCGGAGCGAGCTTGCAGGAAGGCGTGATAGTAGTTCACCAGCGCGTCTGCGTCGCGGTAGTTCGGGTGGCCCACGAAGCGGGAGCGCAGCAGGTCGGAGCGGCGGAACCCCAGGCCCCAGGATTCTCCGAACTCCTGTCCCATCACCAGGATGGGGGTGGAGCGCTGGGCCGCGCCGATGCCCCAGAACCCGGCTCCGGTCCAGACGTCGAAGCCCGTGCCGTCCAGCAAGCGGTGCTCGTCGTGGGTTTCGAGCCCCGTCATCACGAACGTGTGGCCTCCGAACCGTCCCATGTTGTCGACGACCCGCTCGACGTGCGCTGTGTCCTTGATGCGGTTGCGCCCGGCCATGTCGGAGACGTAGCCCTCGGTCATGATGTCCACGACCTTGTTCATCTCCATCTGCTCGTGGAACTCCTCTGCGAGGTAGAGGGGCCGCTGCTGGCCGCGCCGCCATGCGTAGTAGTCCACCTTGGTGAGCAGGTAGTTCCACTCGTTCGAGTCCATGCCGCCGTGCGGGTCGGTCGTGTGGTCGAGCCGGAAGCCGTCCACGCCCCTCGATACCCAGTAGTTCAGGATTCGAAAGAGGTACTCCCGCTGTCGCGCGAACTCCCACGTATGGGCGCGGTTCTCCTCGTGGTGAAAGAGGAATTTTACGTCGCGCCAGTCGTTGGTGAACGTGTCCCCGGGCCGCGAGGCAGGGTTCCAGCGATCGGCCCCGAGGTAGAACCCGGGAGCGCTGAACTCGAGGTAGGTCGTGTCACAGGAGAACCCCTCGCGCTCCCAGTCGAAGGCAAGCCGCCAGGCGTTGAAGGCTCGAACGAGCGCGTCCCCCGATAGGCTGGGACACCGCGCGCGCAGAGCGTCCAGACTCGCTTGCTGAACAGGGTTGCGCGACGCCAGGTCCTGCAGTCCTCCCACGTCGTCCAGCAGCCGGGGGTGAAGCAGAGACGGGTCGAAGGTGCCTGTGAAGTCCCAGAGGCCGTCGAGGTTCTCCCCGCGACGGACGCGCTCGCGCACGGGGTCGACATCGACGTAGTCGTAGGCGAGGTAGTTGTGCCCAAAGTGATTGAAAGCGACGTCCAGGATCACCTTCATGCCCCGTTCGTGAGCCTGGGAGATGAGCTGTTCGAGCTCGTCGTTGGCCCAGCAGGGCTCGGCTGAGTACTCGTCTCTGCCCGCCTGGATGCAGGCGCGGGAGAGGGTGCCGCGGGCGTGCAGGTAGTCGCGTACGGCGTAGGGGGACCCCAGGTTGTCGCAAGGGTGCGGGATGGCCCATTGGTCGTTGTTGGGGAACAGGGGCATGAGCCAGATCGTGTTGGCCCCGACCCGTTCATCGATGTAGCGGACCGTGACCCCCTCGCGGTAGTCGCTGGTCGGTTCGAGCATGTCGTCCAGGGTACCGAGGCGAATGCTCTCCAGCTCCGCGCGCTGGGGGCACGAGATGCCTTCTGCGCGATAGGTGACCTGCGGCGCGACCTTGTCCCGGCACGCCTGACGCTGTGCGGCTGAGCCGATGTCCGGGTGACAGGCGTTGGCGGATCGAACCTGCACTTCGTACAGCGTGGCCTTGCCCGCTGCCAGATTGAGCTCGTTGTAGCCCGGGGCACTAACGCCTTCGAAGCGAGAGTGAAACTCTTCCTCGAGGGGCTCGCCGACCGCGCAACCCAACAAGGCCGTGGATAGAAGACAAAGAGCAGCACAGAAACGAAGCATGGTGATGACCTCGCGGGGCGAGCAGGCGTGGACCCTTCGCGTGGCGGGCGGGGGCTCGAGCCCACGCCGTCTCGCATGGTGCGGAGTCGCGATGAGTGACGCTGGAGTGAGTTACTGTAGGTGCGGATACCACCGTGCTTCGGCTCGCGCAAGGGGAATTGACGAGCCCGCCGCCAGGGAACCACAGAAGACGCAGGGGGCACAGAAGGGATGGGGGCGGGTGCGGAGGTCGGCCGAGTTACGTCTGACGCAAGGCCTGCCCAGAATGCGTGGTTCCTTCTTGACACTGTCCTCCGCCCGCCCCGAAGGTCCTTAGCCACGCCATGACGAAGCACACGTACGACGACGACGATATCTGGACCGAGAAGGTATGGCGGGTGCGTTCCGCCGACGGGGAGGGCGACGGCGAGGTGGGCCCGGTCAGTCTTGACCAAGTCAGGCGGGGGATCGAGGCCGGCAAGCTCGACGCTGCGGCCAAGGTTGCGCGCAACGGAACGGACAACTGGCTCTCCGCCCGGAACATCATCGAGGCGGCCATCACCAGGGACAAGGCGCTCGTTCGCAAGGAGGCGCCCGACCCGGACCCGTTGCTTCCGCAGGAGATCTCGCGTGTGCAGGTGAGCGACCCGGATCGAACCACGCCCGGGGCGCGGATGCCGGCGGGGACGAAGAGCGCAGGGACGAGGGTGCCTCTGGCCGTTCTGGCGGTGCTCGGCGTGGCAGGAGCTTGCTGGGCGAGCTATCGCTTCGTGGGTCCCAGAGCTTCGGCGGCCGCGCCCCGCACCGAGATCGCGGTCGAGAGGCTCCCACGCTCCACCGTGGCGGTGGTCGAGTCGCGCATCCGGGACGACCTCGAGGAGGTGGCGGCCGTTCCAGACTCACACGTAGCGGCCTGGCTGGCGCAGCGCGCGTGCGGTGGCGTGGACCTCGAGCAAAGGCTGCGCAAGGCGAAAGGCGCCCCCCTCTCCCAGATGCACGACCTCGGGGTCATCGACCTGATGGGCCAGACATCCTGGCTAAGAGCTTTGCGTTGCGGCGCGGATCTCCAGCGCAGCCTCTTCACTCCGCGCCAGACGACCATCGTCTTCGAGCGCGAAGGATCCCCCTCCGCGGTGACTTCCCTGACCCTGGACAGGGAGACCATGCCCGACGTCGAGGACCGAATCGCTCATACGTACGCTGGGCTGGAGGGGTTCTGCCAGAAGGCCGAGGACGGCGAATCCTCGTGCCGTCCCTCGGGCCCAGCCGGCTTGCGCGACGGACGAACCTGGTTCTTCGGTACCCACGAGGCCGTGGAGGCCTTTGCCGCCTCGTACACCTCTGCGCATCGTGAGAGAAGCTCGAACGCCGACATCCTGGCCGCTCTCGAGCGGCACGCCGGCAACGCCCGCTCGCGAACCCGCCTCGTTCGCCCGTCGAGCATCCCTTGGGCCGCGCTCTGCGAACAGGTAGCACCGCACGACGAGGGCGACGCTTTCCTGAAAGCATGCTTCCCCGCTGCATCCCGTGTGCGTCTCGACGGTACCGAAACCAAGATCAGGGGCCTTGTCGTGGAGCGCGATCACGTCGTTTCCGACCATCGCTTGTCCTGGTCTGTCGTCTTGCTCGCGCGCAGCGACGAGGCCGCTCAATGGATCGAGGGGGACCTGGTCGACCTTCGCCGCGACTGGCAATCCGTTCTCGTGGACAACGAGCCGGACCTGCTCCGCCGGTTGCGGGAGTCCCCGGGGACGACGCGCGAGCGCCTGTGGGCCGGGGCGGCGGAGCCGTTCGTGCGTGCGCTTGCGAACGTTCGCGTGGTGAGGCGTGGGCCGGGGGTTCGTCTCGAGATGACCGCAGAGCTCACCGCCGAGGAGCGGAAGCTCGTGCGCGAGTCCCTCGAGGAGTCCGACCCCGACGACCAGGCCATGGTTGCGGTACTGGACTCGCTGTCCGCAGACGCCCCACCGCCCGTCGACGCGCTGTCGCGATTTCTTGGGGACGAAGTGGCGGCCTGGGCGGCGGCGCCGCGCGCGACCGAGGCGGACTGCAAGCTTCTGCTCGCCAAGTACGAAGCCTTGGCTGCGGACCCCAGCGCGCTCGAGCAGGTGGACTTGCGGGACCGGTGGGGTCGAGCCTTCGAGCCGGACGTGTGCAAGGGCATGGTTCTACCAGACAACTTCCGCTCCTGCCTGATGGGCGCCTCGTCGCTCGCGAAGCTCGCACAGTGCCCTCCACCCCGGTCCCCCTACGTGGCCGAGGCTCACCGTCGTCTCGAGGGGCAGTGGTCGGTGGTGGACGTGGAGGGCGATCAATTGTCGTACTTCGCGCGGATGTCGCTGCGAGGATGTCGGCTGCAGGTGGGCGAGGATCGCGTGGGGATCGACTGTCTGGAGGAGCGAGGGACCGAGGCCCTTCGGATCGAGACGCGGAACCTCGAGGGTGCGGTGATCTATCTACCGTGGTCGAAAGGGCTTCTTCCGAAGCGTGCCACGTTCGGAAAGACCGCGGACACGTGGGTCATGCCGGACTTCGCGCCAGGGGTTCAGCTGACATTTCGTCGGGACAGCTTCTCCCGGTCGCTGCTCGATCGGTAGGACTAACTGCGCTTTCCCGCGCGTTCCCGGTTGCCCCACGCGCGTGGGTTCCGTACGGTTACGCGGTTGCACCCCGGGCGCCGCACGTCGCGGCCCGGCCTGTGCGCGAGGAGAAAGCCGGATGTTCCCATCGAAGCTCACGGACCTTCTGGGCATCGAGTTGCCGATCATCGGCGGCACGATGATGGACCTTTCGACTGCGCCCTTCGTGACGGCCATCTCGCGAGCCGGCGCCCTCGGGATCATCGCCTCCGCGATCTACAAGGACGAGAACGCGTTTCGCAACGACATCAAGGCGGTCAAGGACGGCACCGACAAGCCCTTCGCCGTCAACATCAACCTGTTTCCCATGATGGAGAAGCTCGACAACTTCCGCTACCTCGACATCATGGTCGAGGAAGGCGTGAAGATCATCGAGACGTCCGGCTTCTCGCCGCCCGAGGACATGGTCGCCCGCATCAAGGCGGCGGGCATGATCTGGATGCACAAGTGCGTGGGGGTTCGGTACGCCAAGAAGGCCGAGAGCTTGGGCGCCGACGCCGTCACGGTGGTGGGCTACGAGAACGGCGGGGCCACCGGCAACCTCAATGTCGCCACGCTCGTGCTCGTTCCGGCGACGGTCGATGCCGTGCGCATTCCGGTGATCGGGGGCGGGGGAGTGGTCGACGGGCGAACGCTGCTGGCGGTGCTCTCGCTCGGCGCATCGGGGGCGATCGTGGGGACGCGGTTGATGCTTACGGAGGAGTGCCCGATTCACCCCAGGTTGAAGGAAGCGTTGCTCGGGGCCACGGAGCTGGACACGGACGTGGTGATGCGTTCGGTGGGGTTTGCGCACCGGATCTGGATGAACGGGCCGGGCAGGAAGGTGCAGGACCTGGAGGCGAAGGGTGGCGGTATCGCTGACATCTACCCTTACGTGTCAGGGGCTGCGGCCAAGCGGATGTACGAGACGGGGGAGCTGGACGCGGGCACGGTCTCGTGTTCCCAGGGCGTTGGTTTGATCAAGGAGATCAAGCCGCTGCGCGAGGCGCTGCTCGAGATGGTCGAGGACGCGAAGAGGATCCACGCCCGGCTCGGCTGACGATCGGACCGTCCAGAGAACCACAGAAGGCGCAGAGAGCGCAGAAGGGGATGGGGTTGGTGCGGAGGTCGCCGCGCGTTTTGCGCTCGATGACGGACATCAACAAGGACCTGAGAAAAGGAAAGCGATCCGGAGAGGACGGAGGCCAGCTCTGCTAGCTCTGCTGGCTGGAGTCCACGGAGGACGACGAAGCCGAAGGCGCAGTCAACAGGGAACCAGGAACGGGCGGAGTGAGTCAGGCGCAACACGCACGGCCTGCCTCCGCACCACCCTTCTGTGCCTTCTGCGTCCTCTGTGGTTGTCCGGAGTGCGATCCCGGTACCCACTTTGGGCACACGGTACTAAGAGGTCTCGCTCGAACCGTCCCGCGCGGTGCGGGCATCTCACCCGAGGACTCCTTCGATGGCTCTCGCCCCCCTCGCGCTGCTGCCCCGTTCGGCCCTCTCGATCCTTCGAGAGATGGGCCGGCACGTCCTGCGACACCCCGTGGTGGGTGTGATGGCCATCGCGCGCGACGAAGACGGCAAGTACTTGATGATTCGTCGGGCGGACACGGGGACGTGGTCGATGCCTGGCGGCACGTTGGAGTGGGGGGAGACGGTGCGGGACGCGCTGGTGCGGGAGGTGCGCGAGGAATCGGGCGCTCGCGTGCTCGAGGTGGGAAGGCTCGTGGGGGTCTACGCCCGTCCCGACCGGGATGTGCGCTTCCATGCGGTCACCATCGCCGTGGAGGTGACGGTCGACGCGTCGCGCCTGGGGCCGTCGAACCCGCTCGAAATCAGGGAGGCCAAGCTGTTTGCCCGAGCGGACCTGCCCGCCACGCTCGCCATGGGGACCGAGGACATGCTGCGGGACGCGATGCAAGGCGGAGCCCCGACGGTCGAGTGAACGCGTGGGGCATTGTCGTGGGCGCGCTGCGCGGGCCCGGGTTCCTGCCCTTGCCCTTTCCCCTGCCCCTTCCCTTTCCCGACGCGCCGCGAAGGTTCGGCTAATCAGGCTTGTTGCGGCCTGTCTTACGGGGACCGCGGCTGTTGAGGCTCTGCACCATGCGGCTGAGCATCCGCACGGTGGCGAACAGCTGGTGGCGGTTGGTCTTGGAACCGCTCTGCGCTTCGATCGGTGAAGTAGCTCTCGCCGTCCGACAGCCAGACCCGTTCATGGCGGTGCCTCCTTGTGCTTCGCAGCGAAGGGCGTCGCCATGGGGCATCTCGGCGGGCCACATTCTCGGCACCGTGGGAAGGGGCAGGGGTAGGGGTAGGGGCAGGGGATCAGAACCCCGCCCTGCGAAATGCACCCCGTCGACGGGGGCGCGTTGCCCCCTGGTCACTCCCGCCGACCTGGTGCATGCTCCCCTCCCATGCGAAGGACGTGTCGGTTGGCCGCAGCATCCCTCGGGGTTCTGCTGTGCGCCTCTTGCGGCACGGTCCCCCCGAGCGCTCCCGTGAACAAGACCCCTCCCGCTTCGCCCGATCCTCCGCCCCCTGCCTCCCGCTCGTTGCCGGTGCCCACGCCGCGTGTCGAGGTCACGGACTCCTATCATGGGGTGAAGGTGCTCGACCCGTACCGGTGGCTCGAGCAGGACACGGAGCAGGTCAAGGCGTGGACGGACGCGCAGAACGAGCGAACGAAGCATATCCTGGAAGGGATAGCCGGGCGGGCAGAGATTCGGGCCGGAATCGAGCGTCTGATGTCCGTGGGGGAGATCGAGGCGCCCGTGCCCCGAAAGACCCCCTGGGGGACCTGGCGGTACTACTACCTTCGCCGTCAGGGCATGGATAACCAGCCCACCCTGATCGTGCGGGAGGGATTGGAAGGCCCGGACTGCGTTGTCGTCGACGTGAACGACGTGGCCGAAGACGGTACCGCCGCGATCGACTGGTACTATCCGTCGACGGATGGTCGGTCCGTGGCCTACGGCATGTCCCGGGACGGGACGGAGGAGAGCACGCTGTACGTGCGAGAGGTGGGCCGGGGCGGCGAGGTCCGAGAGCGGGACGAGCGGATCGCCCGGACGCGTCATTGCTCGCTGGCGTGGAAGCCGGACGGCACTGGGTTCTACTACACGCGTTACCCGGCAAAGGGGGATGTGCCCGAGGGAGAGGAGGGGTACCACCGCAAGGTGTTCGAGCATCGTCTCGGGCAGCCGAGCGAGCAAGACGGGGAGGTGTTCGGGCAAGCCCGGGAGATGACGGATTCCCCTTCCGTGGTTCTGTCCCCGGACGGCCGCTGGCTCGTGGTGGTCGTGTACCAAGGGTGGGCCAAGGCGGAACTGTACGTTCGCGACCTTCGTCGGCCGGGCAGTGGGTTCGTGCCGGTCGCCGTGGGCAAGGAAGCGATCTACACGCCCATCGCCACGAACGACGCGATCTTCGTGCTGACGAACGACGGCGCGCCGCGAGGACGTCTGGTTCGGGTGGACCCCCTTCGGCCCGCCCGCGAGCACTGGGAGGAGATCATTCCCGAAGGGCAGCACGCCTTGGAGGACGTCACGCTCGTCGGGGGACAGCTGATCGCCGCCTACCAGAAGGACGCGTCGTCCTTGCTCCTGCGCTTCGACATCAAGGGAAAGCTTCTTGGGGAGATTGGCCTGCCCGTGCTCGGAACGGCGGGGGTGCGTGCCGCGCATGACGGGCACGAGGCGTTCGTGGGGTTCACGTCGTTCGCCGTGAGTGCGGAGATCCTCCGGATTTCGCTGAGCGGTGAGGTGAAGCAGACGGTGTGGCAGCGGATGGACTCGCCCATGCGGGCGGACGACGTGCTCGTGGATCAATTCTTCGCGACTTCCAAGGATGGGACGCGGGTGCCGTACTTCGTGGTGCGCAAGACGGGGGTGGCCTTGGACGGGACCGCGCCTGCGGTGCTGGCCGCTTACGGTGGCTTCAACCTGTCGATGCTGCCTCAATTCCTCCGCGGAGCCGGCGTTCTGGTGGAGGCGGGGGGTGTGTTCGTACAGGCGAGCCTTCGCGGGGGAGGGGAGTATGGCGAGGACTGGCACCGCGCGGGCATGTTGGCGAACAAGCAGAACGTCTTCGACGACATGATCGCGGTGACCGAGGACGTGGTGCGGCGCAAGGTGGCGGCGCCGGATCGGTTGGCGATCTCCGGGGGGTCGAACGGTGGCCTGCTCGTGGGGGCGATGGTGGTGCAGCGGCCGGACCTGTTCCGGGCGGCCGTGGCCCGCGTTCCGCTCATGGACATGCTCCGTTACCAGCACTTCCTCATCGCCAAGCTCTGGGTGTCGGAGTACGGGGCGTCGGACGACCCGGATCTGTTCCCTGTCCTGCGCGCGTACAGCCCGTACCACAACGTGAAGGAAGGGACGGCCTACCCGGCCACCCTGATCACCGCGGCCGAAGGCGACTCTCGCGTGCACCCCTTCCATGCGCGCAAGATGACCGCCGCGCTCCAGTACGCCACGGCTTCCGATGAGCCCATCCTCGCGAGGATCGAGAGCAAAGCAGGCCACGGCGCTGGCAAACCCGTCACCAAGCGTGTGCAGGAGTACACCGACGTCTACGCCTTCTTGATGTGGAAGCTCGGGATGCTGTCACGATGAAGGAACCTTTGCGACAGCCGCTGGTGCTGGTCACGAACGACGATGGCTACGGAACGCCCGGAATCGAGGCGATGGTCGCGGCACTCGAGGCGTGGGCGACCGTGCTGGTGATCGCCCCGACGCACGAGCAGAGCGCGTGCTCGCATAAGTTCACGCTGGGCCGGTCGCTGCGGTGGAAGAAGGTGGGGGAGCGTCGTTTCTCGATCGATGGGACGCCCGCGGACTGCGTGTATCTGGGCGTGTTTGGCGGGGAGCGGGTGGCGCCGCGGGTGCCAGACCTTGTGGTGTCGGGGTTGAACGCGGGGCTGAACCTCGGGCTCGACACCTACTATTCGGGCACGGTTGCGGGAGCGCGGGAGGCGGCGATGCGGGGGGTGCCGGGGATGGCGGTGTCTGCGGCGGCGCGAACGGACCTCGGCCGTGCGGCGCGCGTCTGCTCGGACCTGGCGAGGAACCTGCTCGAGGTGCTCGATGCGCCCCAGCCCGTGGTGCTCAACGTGAACGTGCCCGCTGGCGGAAGCTGGGAGCTGCGTCGTACGCGGCTTGGGCGACGGGTGTACGGTGAGGGGGTGGAGTTCCGCCGGGATCCGCGGGGGCGGGAGTATCTTTGGCTGGGAGGTCCGGGCGCGGCGAGGGATGACCTCTCTCCGGGGACGGACACCCATGCCGTGCAAGCGGGGGCGATCGGCGTGACCGCCCTTCCGCTGATGCCGTGTGAACGAGACTCGGACGCGATCGTGGACGCGGTGTTGCGCGCGTTCGAGGCGTCGGAAGAGAAGGGGAGCGAACGATGACAGACGGTGGGCGAAACCTGTGGGATGGAAACGGCCGGCGCGAGTACGTGGACGCGCTGATGCGCAACGTGCCGAACTTCCCCAAGCCTGGCATCCTGTTCAAGGACATCACGCCGATGCTGGGGGATGCGAAGGCGTTGCAGGTGGTGCTCGACGCGCTGGCGGAGCACTTCCTGGGGCAGGGGATCGACGCGGTGGTGGGGATCGAGTCTCGCGGATTCATTTTTGGGGCGGCGCTGGCCGCGCGGCTCAACGCGGGGTTCGTGCCGGTGCGCAAGCCCGGCAAGCTGCCTGCGAAGGTCGACACGGTGTCCTACACGCTGGAGTACGGCTCGAATTCCTTGGAGATGCACAAGGATGCGCTGCGACCGGGGGCCCGCGTGGTCATCATGGATGACCTGCTCGCCACGGGCGGAACGGCTGCGGCCACGGCGGAGCTCGTGCGCAAGCAGGGCGCGAAGGTGGAGGCGTTCGCGTTCGTGGTGGAGCTCACGTTCCTGGACGGGCGGAAGAAGCTCGGGGACGTGCCGGTGCTGTCGCTTCTGACGTACGGCGCGGACGAGTGACAGCAGAACTGGTGAGCCGGGAGCCGTGAGCCGGGAACGGGGAGCCGAGAGCCGTTGGGTTCGGTTTGAAGTGAAAGGTCTAGGAAGTCCTCGCAGCCATCAGCTCATTGTCACTTTCTACAGGCATCCGACCTGGTTGCCTTGCTCCTTGCACTTGCTCTTGCCCTTGCACTTCTCGTCCACGATCCACTTGCCACCTCGGCACACGAGCAGGGCTGCGCCGTCCACGGCGCAGGCATAGGACCCGGTCGAGGTGAGCTCGCAGGGGTCGCTCGCGAGAGCGATCGGGTCGGGGCATCCGACCTTCTCGTCCTTCACCTCGCACTTCTTGCCGCGGCAGAAGCTCGAAGTTTCGAACTTGCCCCCCTTGCACTTCAGCACCTTGGTGCCGTCGACGGAGCAAGCGTAGGTGTTGGCGGCGCCCGGTCCGGTGCACTCTTGGTTTTCTTCCGCGATGGACAGGTCGCAGATGGAGGTGGTGCCCTCGGTCTTGCAGCCGTTGGGGCCGCGGCAGGCGGCCACGTCGTACTTGCCGTCCTTGCACGTGACCTGGGACTTGCCGTCGACGCCGCAGGCCGAATCGCCTTCGTCCGAGCTGCCGCAGGGTTCCCCTGCCGCGTTGCCGGAGATGTCACAGGTCAGCAGGTTGTTCTCGACCTTGCACCCGTTCGGTCCCTTGCAGGGTGTGCTGATGAACGTGCCCTTCTCGCAGACGAGAAGGTTGCTCTCGTCGAGGCACGCCGGGTCCGCTCCGGTGCAGGAGTCTCCAGGCTTCTTCTTGCAGCACCCGGCGACCAACAGGCCGGCGAGCAAGGCGGACGCGACGATGAGCTTGGGATGGTTCATGCTTCCCCTCCTTGATCTGGGGGCCTGGTCGACCCACCGGGGACGACGCAAGGGCCGCGGCAAGCTATCGGACCACGCCGCTCGCGGCAAGCGTCGTCACAGCCAGCCGAGGAAACGAGCCAGAACGAGCAACGCGGCGCCCCACAGTGCGGCGAAGGTGTCGTCGAGCATGATGCCGGGGCCCGGCGGAAGACGTCGCTCGATCCAGCGGCAAGGGGGCGGCTTGAAGATGTCGAACAGGCGGAAGAGCACGACACCTGTGAGGAGCCCCTCGAAGGTGGGGGGCGCGAAGGCGAGGGTGAGCAGCACGCCCGCTGCCTCGTCGATGACGACGAACTGGGGGTCGCTGCTGCCCGACGCGCGCGCCACGCGGGTGCTGACGAAGATGCCCAGGACCGTGAGCGCCACGGCGCCCGCGCCCACGGCCCAGGGGCCGAAGGGCACCAGCAGGAAGTACACGGGTAGCGCGCCGATCGAGCCGACCGTACCGGGACTCTGGGGCGACAGCCCGCAGCCGAACCACGTGCCGAGCCAGAACGCGACGGGTTCGCGCTCTCGGGTGGCTCGGATGACGGACGCAGGCAATCGGGGCATCGAGGGCCGCTACCCTAGCAGGGATCAAGCGCGAACCAAGGACGGGAAACGTGAACGACCCAGGCGGAATCGCCAAGAGGCGTTGCGGATTTGCAGCCCAACAGGAGACGATGCGCTTTGGCTCTCGGGGCTTCCTAGTACCGTGTGCCCGAAGTGAGTACCGGGATCGCACTGCGGAGAACCACAGAGGTCGCAGAAGGCACAGAAGGGTGTGTACGGAGTTGGGCGGTGCGTGTTGCCCCTGGCTCCGCCCGTTCCTGGTTCTCTGTTCCGTGTTCCGTGTTCTCAGCTCCTAGTTGATGGCCGTCATCCGTCTATTGTCGTAGCCGGGCCTCAACCCGGTAGGGACTTCGGGCACGCAGCACTAGTCCCTAATCAAGCGAAGACCGAGCGCGAAGCGCAAGGCGGAGTGGGGCCAAGCCAGAAGGGCGCACCCCGGCCGGCCGGTCATTTCCGGCTGCCTTGTGTCTGACTGTGCTCTCGTTGTCTGCTGTCT
>Ga0209575_10000607_pt1 | contig 20162 bp, 17 predicted proteins | sample Medcelwee11metaG_FD_187172 | JGI IMG/M metagenome (GOLD analysis project Ga0209575, IMG submission 187172) | Freshwater pond sediment microbial communities from the University of Edinburgh, under environmental carbon perturbations - Medium... | ecosystem: Environmental > Aquatic > Freshwater >...
CTCTCCTTTTTATTTTATATTTTTGTCACTCGTTTAAGTAACCATATTAACTATATAACAATGGCAAAGATTAAAGTAGCAATCAACGGTTTCGGAAGGATAGGCCGCAATGTGTTCAAACTTGCATTTGAAAATCCCAATATTGAGTTTGTCGGGATAAATGACCTTACCGATACAAAGACCCTTGCACATCTCCTCAAGTATGACTCCACTCAGGGACAGTTCCCGGGGGTCACATACGATGAGCAGAACATAATTGTAAGGGGTGACAAGATAAAAGTCACGGCAGAAAAGAACCCTGCAGCAATTCCATGGGAGGTTACTCCTGACATAGTCATTGAAGCAACGGGTATCTTCACCTCCAAGGAGAGTCCCAAGGGCGGTTACGGCGATCATCTCAAGAACGGCGCAAAGAAGGTTATCCTTACCGTTCCTGCAAAGGATGCAATTGATGCAATGATAGTTGTCGGCGTCAACGACAACATCCTGAAGCCTGAGCACGCCTGCGTTTCAAACGCATCATGCACTACCAACTGTCTTGCTCCGGTAGCCAAGGTCCTGAATGACAACTTCGGACTCGAGATTGGTTACATGACCACAATACACTCATACACGAATGACCAGCGTATTCTCGACCTGCCGCACAAGGACCTTCGCAGGGCCAGGTCAGCCGCTCTCTCACAGATACCAACCACAACCGGTGCTGCCAAATCAGTTGGGAAGATCATTCCTGAGCTGAAGGGTAAACTTGACGGCATCTCGGTAAGGGTCCCGACCCCCACAGGTTCACTTGTTGACCTTGTTGCCGTGCTGAAGAAAGCCGCAACGAAGGAGGAGATCAATGCAGCTATGAAGAAGGCGGCAGACGGTCCCATGAAGGGCATCCTTGAATATACTGAAGACGAAATCGTATCCGTGGATGTCATTCATAATCCCGCATCCTCAATATTCGATGCACAGAGCACCATGGTCAACGGTACTATGATCAAGGTCCTGTCATGGTATGACAACGAGTGGGGTTATTCGGCAAGATGTGTTGACCTCATCGAGATGATGGGTAAAATGCTTTGATAATGAACATCCTGCATGTAGGCAGGATTTGTAATGAAATGATGTAGCGGGGGGTCTGAGACCTCCCGCTACCATTTTATTATGCAGGTTATGTAATCGGGGGGGGGGGATGTGTGGTCCTGTCACAGAACCATCTGAACATCCATGTTGACCCCGGCCGCATCGCGGTAATGTTCACCCAGTTCGTGCATCGCCTCATCATCCTCTTCATATAGCCATGTGATGCGTATCCTGTAACGGGGAGCCTTGTATCCGCTTATCATCCTGAGCACATCGCGGAGCGCCTTCGAGGATCCGCTGTTTATGTACTCCAGGAATATAACCACCCTGAGAGTGGTGAACCTGTTAAGGTGTGCCCTGATCCAATCCTCAAGCGGAGCGTAGATTATTTCCGGCCTTTCAGCAATTGAACGGCCGGTGATGCTCAACACATCCTCCTCCTGGTCATATGTGATCCTCGGTATGTTGTTTGTACCTGCCTGGATAATCTCTATGCTCATAGCCTTTCCTCTTTCATCCTTTCAGTCAGTCAGACTTGCGTTCAGAGCAGTCAGTTACTCATAGCGCAGCGCCTCAATGGGATCAATCGCAGAGGCCTTGACGGCCGGGAAATATCCTGAAGCAACGCCAACCACGAAACAGGCAAGGACTCCACCGATGACCCACAGCCAGGGGACTGTGAAGCTTGAGCCCATTCCCAGTGACACAAGGTTACCGATCAGTATTCCTGCCACTATGCCCAGCAGACCTCCCAACTGACCTATTATCACCGATTCAAATAGGAACTGCTGACGTATTACAGCTTTCCTCGCTCCGAGAGCCTTTCTTACCCCGATCTCCCTGGTGCGTTCGGTCACCGAGACAAGCATGATGTTCATCAGACCTACCGCAGCCCCGAACAGCGTAATGAGTCCAATAATGGTTGCAGCCAGGGTGACATACCTGATGTTTTCCATGAGCATCTCAATGATCGTATCACTCTTCTGAATGTTGAAATCCGACTCATCCCTCGGGTCAAGGTTGCGAATTATCCGGAAGATGCCCTCAGCCTCGCTTGCCATCATATCAAGACTCACGGATTTATGCGGCATGATTCCTATATTATATGTAACATTCGGTCTCGAGAAGTACTGTCTGGCTGTTGTGATGGGGATTATTGTAACCTGGTCTGTTCCCATCATGCTGGCACCCATGCTCTTGATGACACCGATTACAGTGAGCTTCAGGCCCGGAAGGCCTATCTCCTGCCCTATCGGGTCGACGCCCGGGAACAGGAAACGCACAATATCCTGGCCAATCAGTACAACATGCCTGTTGCCCAGCAGGTCCTCCTGTGAGAAGTTGCGCCCTGATTCGATCTCCTGGCCTGAAATTGTCAGATAGTTTTCATCAGCTCCGATTACTGAGATATTCGGGTTTGTCTTTTTGGAGCCAAAGCGGTACTCCGCCAACCCCGAGGCATTGAATGAAACAGACACCCATGCCGGTTCCCGGAACTTCTCCCTGAACTCGGTTGCTTCACGGTAAGTGATCTGTGCATGATTCTTGGTCCTGTATCGTTGCTCGCCCATCTGTACCCTCATTGATCTTGAGGTGATTGAGAAGGAGTTGGCTCCCATCATGGTGAATTGCTCAGTCAACGTGCTCTTCAGTCCGTCGATGGCTGTCAGAATGCCAACAAGAGCCATTATGCCGAATGCAATGATGGCCATTGTCAGAACCGCCCTTACCCTGTTCGACCTGATTGCCTTGAACGCAACCCTGATGTTCTCCCAGAACAACGTTAAACCTCTCACTGTACTTCCTCCGGATTGTAATAAGGAACTAAGATAGTGCTTTTCTTAATTTCTGGTTACATTTTTTACCTTTGACCGCGTGAAATGGGAACATTTGTCAACGGAACGGGGTATTGAGGCTTTCGCAGCCCTGGGAGCCGTGATGCGCGATGGCGCAGCAGGTATCCGCACAGGTCATGCTGCAAGATTTGCTGACCTGATTGAATCACTGCATCTTTCGAATCCTTGGTTCACACCGGAAAACACCAGGAGGGCAGTTGAGGCGACAGGCAAAACACTGACAAGGGAAAATCTGACCAGGTGGCTATCGGCCTACCCGGGCCTGAACGAGGAGCGTGACATGCAGACAATCGGAGTGGTCATGGCAGGCAACATACCCATGGTGGGCTTTCATGACCTTCTGTGTGTGCTAATTACGGGCAACCGACTTCACGCAAGGCTCAGCACCAAGGACAGGCACCTGATTGAAGCAGTAGCCGAAACCCTTACAGCGACAGACCCGTCATTCGCACCCCTGATCGCCCTGACAACTGACAGGCTGACGGGTTTCAACAAGGTGATAGCCACCGGAAGCAATAATACATCGAGGTACTTCGAATACTATTTCAGGAACATTCCATCTATAATCCGCCGGAACCGGAACAGTATTGCAATTATCGACGGCACTGAGTCTCCGGGGGAGCTCGGTCTCCTGGGAGACGACATCTTCACCTATTTTGGACTTGGATGCCGCAATGTCGTAAAGCTGTGGCTTCCTCAAGGATATGATCCTGAAGGCCTTATTCTGCACTGGAGCAGGTACGAAGCTCTTCGTTCACATTACAAGTACTCGGTGAACTATGATCACAACAAAGCCGTGATGATTGTGAACAGGGAGAAGTTCATTGACGGAGGGTTCGTGCTCTTGAGGGAATCGCCGTCACTCTCGCCTCCGATGGCAGTAGTGCATTATGAATTTTATCATCCCGGAGACACCCCTTTTGCATCACCTGAGGAGGACGGAGATCTGCTGCAGTGCATTGCGGGCCATGGGCACCTGCCTTTTGGTACAACGCAACAGCCCGAATTATGGGATTATGCAGACAATACTGATACCATCTGCTTCGTTCTAAAAAAAAATGAGGTGCGGTGAATCGATATATAAAAAATATTAAATTGCACAGGTTCAATAAATGAGTGTCATGGTTTACAGATTCGTGGTGTTATCTGATGAAGATGAGGCGTTTGTGAGGGAGTTTGAGTTCCTCGACAGTCAGAATTTGCTGGATTTTCACAATGCCCTGCAGGAGGAGCTTGAGTTTGACAGGTCCCAGATAGCCTCTTTCTTTATGGCAACAGAGAGTTGGGAGAAGGAGGAGGAATTCACCCTGTTTGACATGGGCGCAGGATCATCAACCATGGAGAATGCAGTACTCGAAGAAGTTATCTTCCGCAAGAACCAGAAACTGCTCTATGTCTTTGATTTCTTTAATGACAGGGCTCTGTTCGTTGAATATGTGGGTGAGTTCAATGAGGAGGATGACAAGGAATATCCCGTATGCACCAATTCAAAGGGGTTGCCCCCGAAACAGGTTACCTTCGGCGGCGTTGCACGCAAGAAATACAACAACCTTGTTGTTACAGATGAGGATGACGACGAAGTGGATGAAGAGGTAGTTGATGATGAAATCTTCTTCGAAGGCGAAGATGAGGAAGAGCTCTCTGATTTCGATACAAGTGACAGTCCGGAGGAGGAAGAGGAAGAGGAAGATTAATTCCCCCCTTTATCCTGTCCAATGAAAAATACACTTATCGTACTTCCAGGCCCCACCGGCGTGGGGAAAACCGAATTTGCTGCTGCGCTTGCTTCGCGACTGCACTGTGACGTCATTTCATGTGACTCGAGGCAGTTCTACCGTGAGATGAGAATTGGCACTGCCGCCCCGGATGATGAGCAACTCACCGCAGCAAAGCACCATTTCATCGGGTTCCTTTCAGTTACAGATTATTACAGCGTCAGCCTCTATGAAAGAGACGTGATGGCACTGCTTCCGTCTCTCTTCAAAGCAAACCCGGTGGCGATTCTTACAGGAGGGTCCATGCTATATATGGATGCCATTTGCCGAGGTATGGATGACATTCCCGACACTGATCCTGCCGTGAGGCAGAAATATGCCGAAATGTACAGTACGGAAGGCATTGAAGGGCTGCGGCTGGCCTTGAAAATGGTTGATCCGGGATATTATGCAAAGGTCGATCTTCATAATCCGCGCCGCATCCTCCGCGCCCTGGAGATCACCGCAAGTACCGGCAGGCCTTACTCCTCTTTCCTTACGGCACCGGTCAGGGAGCGCAACTTCAGAGTAATCAAGGCCGGTCTTACAAGGGAGAGGAGCGAGCTTTACCGCAGGATTGACATGAGAGTTGACAGGATGATGAGCGAAGGTCTCGAGCAGGAGGCCTCATCACTGGTTCAGTACAGGGCCCTCAATGCCCTCAATACGGTTGGCTACCGTGAGATGTTCAGGTGGTTCGACGGTGAGATCACCCGTGAACAGGCTGTCATTCTCATTAAGAGGAACACACGGCGGTATGCACGCAAGCAACTCACCTGGTGGAACAGGGACAGTGAGATAAACTGGTTTGATGCGTCTCAAGGTGATATAATGACCTCCTGGATAGAAAGCCAGCTTTAGCAGTGACCGATCCTGATGATCAGCCGGACTTTGATCTGCTGAGTAATTGCCGGTCTCAGACCGGTTCCTTCAGTCTCCTTATAACCTCAGCAGGGTTTGATGATGAGAAGACCGTGCTGCCGGCCACCAGAACATCAACACCTGCATGGACAAGTACCGGTGCATTCTGAAGATCAACCCCGCCGTCCACCTCAATCAGGACATCGTATCCCCCCTCGTCAATCATGCTTCGCAGTTCACCTATCTTGTTAATGCTGCCTGGAATGAATGTCTGTCCCCCATAGCCCGGGTTAACAGTCATAAGCAGCACCATGTCAATATAGGGAAGGATGTCTTTCAGGAGCTGCACAGGCGAATGCGGATTCAGGGTTACGCCGGCTTTCATCCCCAGCCTCCGTATCTCGGTCACGGTTCGGTGAAGATGCCTGCAGGCTTCATAATGGACTGTCAGGGTTGAGGCGCCTGCCTCCTTGAAACGCTCGAGGTACCTGTCAGGATCGGTGATCATCAGGTGAACATCAAGCGGTTTGGCCGAAAGGTCGCGTACTGCTTCAACCACCGGAAAGCCGAAGGAGATGTTGGGGACGAAGATTCCGTCCATAATGTCCAGATGGAGCCAGTCGGCCTCACTGTCATTTATCATCTCAACCTCTGATGCGAGGTTGGCAAAATCAGCAGCTAGAAGTGAGGGGGCAACAAGATGGCTCATGTCTGAAGTGATAATTGGTGATAAATCACCCAAGGTAAGATTTAAGTATCCTGCAACGGGTAGTGAACTGTATCCGTTTGATGGCCTTTTCCTTAATCTGTCTTACCCTCTCGCGGGTCAGCTTTAGCTCCTCTCCTATCTCCTCAAGGGTAAACGGGTGTTTCATGCCGATGCCGAAATAAAGTTTCAGTACGCGTGCCTCCCTGGGAGAGAGAGTGTTAAGGGCCTTTTCTATCTCATATGAAAGGGATTCATTTATAAGATTCCGGTCAGGACTCGGCGTGTCATCATTCTGCATCACGTCGTACATGTTGTTATCCTCTTCGGAGCTGATCGGGGCATCCATGCTCAGCGTACGTCCGTTGGTGCGGATTGCCTCCTTCACATCCTCAGGTGCAATCTCAAGAAGCTCAGCTATCTCCTGTGCCGACGGTTCCCGTTCATACTCCTGTTCAAGCTTCGAGTATGCCCTGTTGATCCTGTTGATGGAGCCAATCTTGTTAACAGGCAACCGTACAATCCTGGCCTGTTCGGCAAGGGATTGAAGGATTGCCTGCCTGATCCACCACACTGCATATGAGATGAACTTGAATCCCCTTGTCTCGTCGAATCTCTGGGCGGCCTTGATCAGGCCAAGGTTTCCTTCATTGATAAGGTCAGGAAGGGTCATTCCCTGGTTCTGGTATTGCTTCGCCACTGAAACGACAAATCTCAGGTTAGCCTTGACAAGCCTTGCAAGTGCATCATGGTCTCCTGAACGGATACGGCGTGCCAGCGAAACTTCCTCATCCGGCGAGATCAGTTCAACCTTGCCAATCTCCTGCAGGTATTTGTCAAGAGAAGGGGTATCACGGTTAGTGACCTGCTTGGTTATCTTTAACTGACGCATTGATAATGAATTAGCAAGCTTTCCGTCGTTTTTTTAAGCAAAAGCTTACAATTCTACTAAAATATTCTCATAAAAACAAATGATGTGCAAATTTTTACAATTACTGGCCTGAATGTGCTCAGCAGGAATGTAAAAAGTATCAGCAGATCAATTTTTTGCAGGGGTAATTTGTATTTGACCCATTTTTTTCTTAAACTTGCACCGGAATAATGGCGCGAGTCATTTACTCTGTCGGAGGGATTGCTTCATTCCCCGCTTCACCAAAAACAATCGAAATTAATTTTTCTACACAATCTACAACATGCATGATATTCTTGAACTGAGCGAGATGCTTGTTCCCGAATTGAGGGAAATAGCCAAGGAGCTCAAAATTAAGAGGATTGAACTCCTCAAAAAGCAGGATCTTATCTACAAGATCCTTGACCAGCAGGCAATAGACGCAGCCGAGACACGCAAAACAGGCAGGCCTGAAAGCCCGGTCACAGACCGGCAGCAGGACCGCGGCAGCCAGCAGCAGAGGCCAAAGCCCTCTGAAAGGACCGGTCAGCAGCAAAAAGAGCAGAAACAGCCACAACAGCCAAGGGATCCGAACCAGGGGCAGCAAAAGAGGCAACCCCAGGGTCAGCGGCCCAAAGGACAGCCCCAGGGTCAGCAGCCAAGGCCGCAGCAGCCTCAGGGGCAACAGCCACAGGGACAGCAGCCAAGGGCACCGCAGCAGGGTCAGCCTCAGCAGCAGAACCAGCAGCCCAGGCAGCCCCAGCAGCAGAACCAGCCTCAGCAGCAGCCCCTGGGTCAGCAGCAGGGTCAGCCTCAGCAGCAGAACCAGCAGCCGAGACCGCCTCAGCAGGGACAACCTCAGGGACAACCTCAGCAGCAGGGCCAGCAAGGCCAGCAGCAGAGACCGCAGCAACCGCAGCAATGGCAGCAGAACCGCGACAGGCGCCCGCGCACATATAACAATGACCAGCAGGGTCCCCAGAGGAATGACCAGCAGGGTCCCCAGAGGAATGACCAGCAGGGTCCCCAGAGAAATGATCAGCAGGGTCAACAGAGGAATGATCAGCAGGGTCAACAGAGGAATGATCAGGGACGTCCCCGTCATCAGCAACAGCAGCCTGCACCAATACAGGGAGACCAGACTCAGCCACAAGCCCATAATCAACAACAGCAGCATGAGCATAATGATCAGATCCTGCCACCGGCAGACAAGCTTCTTTTCGCACCTGAAAACGGGAGCGAAAATGAACAGGATCTGCTCAGACTTACAGAGTCAGATATGGAGACAAGACTCATTGCCGAAGCGTCTGCTCCTGAGAACGGCGTTGTAATACCCCCGGCTTCACCTGAGACTGCTGAACATCACCCTGAGGTTCACGAACCTGTCAGGGAGGAGAAGAGGGAACGTGCCTACGATTTCGAAGGCATTGTTGCCAACACCGGCGTACTGGAGATCATGCCCGACGGTTACGGTTTCCTCCGCTCACCGGATTACAACTACCTCAGCTCACCTGACGACATTTACGTATCGCAATCACAGATCAAGCTCTTCGGACTGAAGACAGGTGATACAATCAGGGGGACAATACGCCCGCCGCGTGAGGGTGAAAAATACTTCCCTCTCATAAAGGTTGAAGAGATCAACGGCCGTACACCTGATTTCATACGTGACAGGGTTCCGTTCGATTACCTTACACCTCTCTTCCCCAACGAGAAGTTCACGCTTTGCAGACCCGGCGAGGGCAACCTCTCTGTCCGCATAGTTGATATGTTCTGTCCGATAGGCAAGGGTCAGCGTGGTCTTATTGTGGCACAGCCCAAAACCGGTAAGACAATCCTCCTGCAGGATATTGCAAATGCAATTGCAAAATTCCACCCGGAGGTCTACCTGATGATACTGCTCATCGACGAGCGTCCCGAGGAGGTCACCGAGATGGCCCGTAACGTAAATGCCGAGGTAATTGCATCAACCTTTGATGAACCTGCCGAGAGGCACGTCCGCATTGCAACAATTGTCCAGGAGAAGGCAAAAAGGCTTGTTGAGTGCGGCCATGATGTTGTCATCCTGCTTGACTCGATAACCCGTCTTGCAAGGGCCTTCAACACAATCGCCCCGGCATCCGGCAAGGTGCTCTCAGGTGGTGTCGACTCCAACGCCCTGCATAAACCGAAGAGATTCTTCGGCGCAGCCAGGAACATTGAGAACGGCGGTTCACTTACTATAATCGCAACAGCGCTGACTGACACCGGCTCCAAGATGGACGATGTGATCTTTGAAGAATTCAAGGGTACCGGCAACATGGAACTTCAGCTCGACCGCAAGCTCTCCAACAGGAGAATCTTCCCGTCAATTGACATTCCGGCTTCAAGCACCAGGCGTGAAGACCTGCTTCTTGACAGGAACATGCTCAGCAAGATCTGGATCCTCCGCAATTACCTTACTGACATGAATTCAGTTGAAGCGATGGAGTTCCTGCGTGACCGCATTACGCAGACCCGCTCCAACGAGGAGTTCCTCATTTCGATGAACAGTGAGTAAGATTCTCATCAAAAATGAGTACATTTGCAGTTTATTTTTTTAAAGGTTATTTGATCAATAATTACTTCTAATAAGAAATGGCAACGAAAAAATTCATCACTTGTGACGGCAACCAGGCAGCATCGCACATAGCCTATATGTTCAGCGAGGTAGCCTGCATCTATCCTATTACCCCATCATCCACCATGGCAGAATATGTCGATGAGTGGGCAGCACACGGACTGAAGAACATGTTCGGTGAAGAGGTAAGGGTGGTTGAGATGCAGAGTGAAGCCGGTGCCGCAGGAGCAGTTCACGGTTCACTGCAGTCAGGTGCACTGACAACAACCTATACCGCATCACAGGGGCTTCTTCTGATGATCCCCAACATGTATAAGATGGCCGGAGAACTTCTTCCCGGCGTATTCCATGTCAGCGCACGTACAGTGGCTGCACACGCCCTCTCAATCTTCGGAGACCATGGCGACATTTACGCAACACGCCAGACAGGCTTTGCCCTGCTTGCAACCGGAAGTGTTCAGGAGATTATGGACCTTGCGGGTGTGGCACACCTTTCGGCAATCAAATCAAGGGTGCCCTTCCTGCACTTCTTCGACGGCTTTCGCTCATCACACGAGATACAGAAAGTCGAGGAGATGAGCATGGATGATATGAAGAGACTTGTTGATGTGGATTCACTCAGGGCATTTCGTGAGAGAGCCCTCAACCCTGAGAAGCCTGTCACAAGGGGAACTGCACAGAACCCTGACATCTTCTTCCAGGCCAAGGAGGCATCAAACCGCTTCTATACAAATCTTGACGATACGGTCAATGAATATATGGAGGAGATCTCCACGATCACCGGGCGCAATTACAAACCATTCACATATTACGGCGCTCCCGATGCTGAGAACATTATAATCGCAATGGGATCCGTCACTGAAACAATCAAGGAGGTCATTGACTACCTCGCAGAGACAAAAGGTGAAAAACTTGGTCTCATCAGTGTTCATCTCTACAGGCCCTTCTCGGCCAAATATCTGTTCAATGTCCTCCCGAAGAGCGTGAAGCGCATCACAGTGCTTGACCGTACGAAGGAACCGGGTGCCGGCGGCGATCCTCTTTACCTCGACGTAAAAGATGTTTTCTACGGCAATGCAAAACAGCCGGTTATCATTGGCGGCCGCTACGGCCTCAGCTCAAAGGACACCACACCCGCACAGATGATCTCCGTCTTCGAGAACATGAAGAAGGATAAGCCGATGAACCAGTTCACGGTTGGAATTGTTGACGACGTGACATTCAGGTCGCTTCCTCTCCTCCCCGAGATAAACGTAAGCCACAAGGGTACCTATTCCGCCAAGTTCTACGGTATAGGTTCTGACGGAACCGTGGGAGCCAACAAGAACTCGATCAAGATCATCGGTGAGACAACTGACAAATACTGCCAGGCATACTTCGCCTATGACTCAAAGAAATCAGGAGGTGTGACTACCTCGCACCTGCGCTTCGGCGATCATCCCATCCGTTCGCCCTATCTTGTCAACACGCCCGACTTTGTGGCATGCCACGTGCCGGCTTATCTTGACAAATATGACATGCTCAGGGGTCTCAAGAAAGGCGGAACCTTCCTCCTGAACTCCATCTGGGATGCAGAGGAGACAAAGAGCAAGCTTCCTGATCATATGAAAAAGTATATGGCTGAGAACAAGATCAGCTTCTATATTATAAATGCTACGGCAATTGCTGAGGAGCTGGGGCTCGGAGGCAGGACCAACACCATCATGCAGAGTGCCTTCTTCAAGGTATCTGAGGTCATACCGTACAAGCTTGCAGTTGACGAAATGAAGCATGCTGTCATCAAGGCTTACGGCAAGAAAGGCGAGAACGTTGTCACGATGAACAATGACGCTATTGACCGTGGCGGTGATGTCACTAAGGTTGAGATTCCGGCTGAATGGGCAAAGATTAAGATTACTGCAGAAAAGGCCGATGCAGGGAAGCCTGCCTTCATCCGTGAAGTTGTGGATGCAATCAACGGCATGAGGGGTGATGATCTGCCGGTGAGCGCATTCGTAGGTCGCGAGGACGGTACGTTCCCCGCAGGAACAGCCGCATATGAAAAGCGCGGTATCGCCGTTAACGTGCCCGAGTGGCAGATGGACAAGTGCATTCAGTGCAACCAGTGTTCATACGTGTGCCCTCATGCTGCAATTCGTCCCTTCCTCCTTACCGATGAAGAGCTGGCAGCAGCACCGGAAGGTACAACTGCCAAGCAGGGTATCGGCAACACAAAGACCCACAAGTTCAGGATCCAGGTCAGTGTCTATGACTGCACCGGCTGCGGTAACTGCGCAGATGTATGTCCTGCCAAGGAAAAGGCTCTTATAATGAAGCCGCTTGAGTCACAGCTTGAACAGGCCGACAGGTGGACATATATGCATGAGAAGGTCGGATACAAGGAGACAATCGTTGACAAATTTACGAACGTCAAGAACTCGCAGTTTGCACAGCCTCTCTTTGAGTTTTCAGGCGCTTGCGCAGGCTGTGGCGAGACACCTTACATCAAGGCCATCACACAGCTCTACGGTGACCGCATGGTCATTGCAAATGCCACCGGATGTTCGTCAATCTACGGAGGTTCGGCACCATCCATGCCCTACACCACAAACAAGAACGGCAACGGTCCCGCATGGGCAAACTCGCTGTTTGAAGACAATGCAGAGTACGGCTTCGGCCTTATGCTGGGTGCAACTCAAATCAGGGACCGCATCGAGCGCCTGATGAAGGAGAGCCTGACCGGTGGTCTTGCTCCCGAAACCGTTGCAGCATTCAACGAGTGGATTGCAGAAAAAGACAACGCCAAAGTCAGCAGGACTGTCTCTGAAAAAGTCATTGCTGCATGTGAGAAGGACAAGGCTCCTGTGTGCAAGGAGATCCTCGACCTGAAAAAGTATCTTGTAAAGAAATCATACTGGGTATTCGGCGGCGACGGATGGGCTTATGACATCGGTTACGGCGGTCTCGACCACGTGCTTGCATCAGGCGAGAACATCAACGTCCTCGTGCTTGACACAGAAGTCTACTCCAATACCGGAGGTCAGGCCTCCAAGTCAACTCCTGCAGGTGCAGTAGCCAAGTTCGCGGCCTCAGGCAAGAAGATACGCAAGAAGGACCTCGGGCAGATGGCAATGACATACGGTTATGTATACGTTGCCCAGGTGAGCATGGGTTCAAGCCAGAACCAGTACTTCAAGGCCATTCGTGAAGCTGAGGAGTATCCCGGACCGTCACTCATAATCGCCTATTCACCCTGTATCAACCACGGTCTCCGCAATGGCATGGGCAAGACACAGCAGCAGGCTGAGGATGCAGTGGTATCAGGATACTGGCACCTCTACAGGTTCGACCCGCGCCTCGAGGCAGCAGGCAAGAACCCGTTCCAGCTTGACTCGAAGGAGCCGGACTGGAGCAAGTTCCAGGACTTCCTGAAGTCAGAGGTTCGCTATACATCGCTCCTGAAGGACTTCCCCGGGGAAGCTGACGTTCTGTTCAAACAGGCCGAGGAGAATGCTAAGTGGAGGTACAACGGCTACAAACGTCTCTCCGAGATGGCTTACAACGCCGTTCCGGCTGACGCTGAACCAAAAACAGAATAAACTGTACTACAGATCAAATGAGAGCCGGCAAACACCGGCTCTCATTTTTTTTCTGCCGTAAAAGCGGTAGCTTTGCAGCGGAAAAAACCGAAAAGAGGGAATGGGCAGGGCACTGGCAATTGACTATGGAAGAAAGAGGTGCGGGGTGGCAGTCACAGACCCGATGAGGATCATCGCCTCGCCCCTGACAACAGTCCCTTCAGCCGGCCTGGAGGCATTCCTCAGGGATTATATCCCACGGGAAAATGTCACAGATGTTGTAATCGGTTACCCGGTCACCGTGAACAATCTGCCCAGTGAAAGCGTAAAGTATATTGACCCGTTCATTGCAAGGTTCAGGAAAGTTTTTCCGGGAATACCCCTGCACCTTACTGATGAACGATTCACCTCACAGATGGCCATGCAGACGATGATCGAGGGCGGAGTAAGCAAAAGCGGCAGGCGTGACAAAGCGATGGCAGACCGCATAAGCGCATCAATCATCCTCCAGTCATGGCTTAAACTGGAAGAGAATAAAAACAGGAACTGAAAAATTAAGATGATATACCCTATTTACGTATACGGACACCCGGTCCTGCGAAAGGTGGCAAAGGAAATTGATCATGATTATCCTGAGCTTGAAAAATTCATTGAGGACATGTTCGAAACTATGTACAAATCTGACGGACTGGGCCTTGCAGCCCCGCAGGTTGGAAGATCAGTAAGGCTCTTTGTAATTGACGGTGAACCGCTGGCAGAGGATCACCCTGAGATGAAGGGCTTCAGGCAGGCATTCATCAACCCGCAGGTGGTTGAGCGCAAGGGTATAAAAGTGCCTATGAACGAGGGATGTCTCAGCCTGCCCGGACTTCATGAAGAGGTGGACCGGGAGTCAGAGATACGCATTCAGTATTATGACATGCAGTGGAACTTCCATGACGAGGTATATACCGGTTACAAGGCCAGGGTAGTATTGCATGAGTATGACCATCTTGACGGCATACTCTTCCCCGATAAGCTCACTCCGCTGCGTCGCCGGCTCATTAAAGGCAAGCTGAATGACATCAGCAGGGGCAAATTCGATGCAACCTATCGCACCGTTCTCCCAAGCGGCAGGTAGCAAAACCATACTTGCCCCGCATTAATTGATTTCATAACTTTAATGGGTCGTAAGCTGCTGACCCGTGCAAGCCAGGGAGACTCCTTTCCTGAGGTTGACTGTGCCGTTGTGTGCAGGAGTGATCGTGGCGGAATTTCTGCCGCACTGCTCCGTTGCGGCCATTGTTGTCTTTGCTGCAGCCATGATGGCGCTGGCGTTGATGACAATGCGCCTGCTGCGTACCAGCTATCTGTCAGATAATCTGTTCGGGGCAGCCATCATAATATTTCTTGCAGCGGCAGGATTTCTTCTGCGAAGCGGCGAGCAACGGCGTCCCGGCGACCTTGAGGCGAAGCGACAGGAGGTTACAGTTCGTCTATCAGGTTACCCCGTGAAGAGCAACAGCGGCTGCTCCTTCAGGGCTAAAATACTATATGTGGCAGAGGGAGACACCATCAAATATCCAAATGGTTCACTCCTTCTGTGGTTTCTGTCTGATACGGTCCCTGCCGGCTGGAAACCCGGCGACCTGCTGAGTCTGAATATCAAGCCTGCAAAAGTTGAAAACAACGGCAATCCCTGTGAGTTCAACTACAGTCGCTGGCTTGAAGGTCAGGGCATCAGGCACATGGCCTTCTTCAGGGTTTCAGACATCACTGGCTACAGTCCTGGTTTACGCCGTTCCATGCGCGAAAGCTCCCTGATTGCAGCCAGGGGGATGGCTGAGGCCTTTCGCAAGGCAGGGTTGCAGGGTGAAGAACTGGGACTGATCATCGCACTTACTATCGGCGACAAAGAGCTGCTTGACAAGGAGCGGCTTACCTCCTTCTCCAGGTCAGGAGCCATGCATATAATGGCAGTCTCAGGATTGCATGTGGGGATGATAAGCATAGCCCTCTCGTGGCTTCTGTTCTTCCTCCGGGGAAGACTTAAGAGGGTCAGGGTCCTTATTATAATACCTGCCCTGTGGGGTTTTGCATTCATCACCGGCATGTCGCCTTCCGTGCTGCGCGCCACTATAATGTTCACCTTCCTGCAGGCCGGATCACTTCTTAACCGTCCGGCAGCCGGCATGAACAACCTCCTTGCCTCGGCGTTCATCCTCATCACGGTTCATCCGGGGGTGATCTTCGAGGCGGGCTTCCAACTCTCCTATCTCGCCGTAGGCTTTATAATTGCCTTCTATAACTCCCTGTACAGACTCATCAGGATAAAAAACCGGATACTCGATTACCTCTGGCAGATGACTGCTGTTTCACTCGTGGCGCAGGCAGGAACCCTGGCACTCTCCGTCAGGCTCTTTAATATCTTTCCCCTCCTATTCCTGCTCACAAATATTGTTGTGATCCCCATCTCATTTGTTGTGGTGATCCTCGCGATGCTGCTCCTCCTTACTTCTCCTTTCCCGCATATTGCGGCACTTTTCGCCCTGCTGCTTGACCGGCTGGCAGCATTCACCCTCGGTTTCACCGGCATGATCAGCTCGGCAAATCAGGGAGTAATAATGAACATCGGCATGACAGCCTCGGAGACGATCATGCTTACCGTATCGATTGCCCTTCTGCTGGTGGCTTTGCTCCGGACAGGAAAGATGACCCTCCGCCCTTTCCTTGCGGCGGCATTTATCCTGCTTGTTTGCAATTCAGTCAAGACGGTGCAGGAGAAACAACAGGACAGGCTGATCACATACAACATCAGGGGTGAAAAACTGACTGTCCGGCAATACGGCAGAGTGCTGCTGGTGCCCTCACCTGACGGAAGCGTTCCGGCCGAGGTGAGGAAGCATGCCCTCACCCGCGGGCTAAAGATTGAGCTGATCGAACCGGGGTAACATTTCTTTTGTATAACTTTGCGAAGGTTTTAACCAATCAGAAATGAGAATTGTAATTGCAGGTGCAGGCGAGGTGGGAACACACCTGGCCAGGATGCTCTCGCAGGGCGAACATGAGATTATACTCATTGACTCGGAAGTGGAGCGGCTCAAGCCTGTTGACGCCTCCATCGATGTGCTCACCTATGAAGGATCGGCAACATCGATCAACATCCTGAAGGAGGCCGTGAAGAAGAATACCGACCTGTTCATCGCGGTAGCGCACTACGAGGATACTAACATTACTGCATCCATCCTTGCAAAGAAACTGGGGGCAAAGAAGGTAATTGCCCGTATTGACAACATGGAATATCTCGAAAGGGCAAACAAGGAGTTCTTTCGCGAGATGGGTGTAGATCATCTTATCTATCCTGAACTAATTGCAGCAAAGGAGGTTATCAATCTTCTAAAGGAGACGGGCACAACCGAGTTCATGGATTTTGCCGGCGGACTGCTTTCCCTGTACGTGCAGAAGCTCGAGAAGAACGCCCCTGTGCTGAACCGCACACTGGAGGAGGTTACCAACTCCCTGGGGTCAATTAAGTATCGTGCTGTTGCAATCAAGAGACATGAGAATACGATCATCCCGAGAGGCAAGGAGGAATTCAAGGAAGGTGATCTTGCATTTGTAATCTCCACAAAGGACGGCATTTCAGATTTGATGAAGTTCTCAGGCAAACGCAACGTTCAGGCCAAGAGCATAATGATCCTGGGTGGCAGCCGTATCGGCAGACATATCGCGCTTAACCTGCAGCACGTCTGCCAGGTGAAACTGATTGATCATGACCTTGAGAAATGCCGTGATCTGGCGGAGTCGCTCGAGGAGACCCTTGTAATCCACGGCGACGGCAGGAACGGAGACCTGCTGGCCGAAGAGGGACTGCAGCATATGGACGCCTTCGTGGCAGTGACAGGCAACTCCGAGACAAACATCCTCTCCTGCCTTTTGGCGAAGAAGATTGGGGTGATGAAGACTATTGCCGAGGTGGAGAACATGGAATACATAAACCTGGCGGAGAACTCCGGGATTGACACAATTATAAACAAGAAGATTGCCACAGCCAGCCGCATCTTCCGTCATACAATGAATCCCAACGTCACGCAGGTCAAGATGATGACGGGTACGGAGGCAGAGGTGATAGAATACAATGTTCCGGAAAATGCACGAATCACAACCGGACCGCTCAAATTGATTGACTTCCCCAAGGATGCCATCGTTGGCGGGGGGATACGCAACTATAAACCGTACATCGCAACAGGGGACACCCTGATACAGGCTAATGACAAGGTTGTTGTGTTTGCACTGCCAACCGCATTTGACAAGCTGAACAAGTTCTTCAACTCAGAAAGGCACTAGATTTCGGGCGGCAGACCCTCAGAGCTCGAGTACTCCCATCCCCTGCCTCAGGATGACCGGCTCGGGACCGGTGCAGTCGACTACAGTCGAGGGCTCATTGCTGCCGGCCCCCCCATCCACGACAAGGTCGGCAAAATCATCATACTTCTCGTGAATAAGCTCAGGGTCTGTAATATATTCGATGACCTCTTCATCGTCATGGATTGAAGTTGTCATCAGTGGCCGGCCCAGGTCACGCACTATGGCCATCGTAATGCTGTTGTCAGGTATACGGATCCCCAGGGTCTTCTTCCGGTGCTTGAACATGGCCGGAATCTGGTTGTTCGCAGGAACGATGAATGTGAAGGGACCCGGAAGGTTTCGCTTTAGAAGCCTGAAGAGGTTATTATCGTGAATGACAGTGTATTCAGAGAGCTGACTCATAGACTCGAATATCATTGACATATCAGGATTGCCAGGATTGAGTCCTTTGAACCGCGCTATCTTCTCAATGGCTTTGCCTGCCCGGATGTCACAACCCATAGCATATATCGTATCCGTGGGGTAAATGACGATGCCGCCCTGCTCAAGGACGAATGTCACCCTGCGTACGTAGTCAGGGTTTGGATTTTCCGGGTAAATTTTGATCAGCATCCTATAAATGAATGTCGGCAAATATATTAACTTCTCTCGAGCAGGTAACAAAAAAAAAGGGTAAGCTACTCACATCGCACCGCTACAACCTTCTACCCTTGCTGCCTTCCGACCCTGGGGGAGTTCAAAGGGAGCTGGTCGTATGAGACTTACCCCGCACAAAAATAGCAACTTTTCCGGGTCCTGCCAAATAATGGTTCTGTTTCTTTTCAGCATGCCGATTCCGGCAAAAAAAGTATATTTGTTTTCAAATCTCAAAAAACACTGAAATGGAACAGAAACGGTCTATCTGGAAAGAGACTCTTAACTACGGAATCATACTCGGTCTCGTCGGGGTTGGATTCTCAGTATTAACTTACATGTTTGACCTGACTTTCAAGCCATGGCTACTCTGGCCGAGCATGCTTCTGAGCGTTATTGTTCTGTTCTTCCTTCTTCGCGCCTATCGTGATCATTACAACAATGGCTACATCTCTTACGGAAGGTCAGTCGGTGCCGGTGTTGTAATCGGTATCTATGCAGCCATTATCACAGCAATATATATCTATGTGCTTTATGCCTTCATAGATCCGGGCCTTATAGATAAATCAATTGCGTTCGCCGAGGAGAAGATGATTGCGAAGGGTCTCCCGGAAGAAGCAATAGAGAAAGCCGTTGAGATGCAGGCCAAGATGATGAAGCCCTGGTTCACGGCCCTGATGGGGATTATCAACAGTGTCTTTTACGGTCTGATCCTTTCACTTATCGTTTCACTCTTTATAATGAAGAAGGGCAATCCTCTCCTCGATGAGGCAGAAGAAGAGCCGAAACTGTAATATGGACCTATCCGTAGTAGTTCCCGCTTACAACGAAGCGGAATCGTTGCCTGAGCTGGCAGAGTGGATTGACAGGGTTTGCACAGGGGCAGCCATTGACTACGAGCTTATCATTATTGATGACGGCAGCTCTGACGGCACCTGGGATGCTGTAAGGCGACTCTCTGCGGATAATGCACGCATAAAGGGCATACGCTTCCGCCGGAACTATGGCAAGGCGGCAGCCCTCCACAAGGGATTTGAAGCTGCCGGGGGCGAAGTAGTAATTACAATGGACGCTGACCTGCAGGACAGTCCTGATGAAATACCCGAGCTTGTAAGGATGGTTCGCAAGGAAGGATATCATATCGTCTCCGGGTGGAAGAAGAAGAGATATGATCCATTCATAAAGCGAACGACTTCAAAGCTTTACAATTATACGGCAAGAAAATTTTCAGGAATAAGGCTGCACGATTTCAACTGCGGACTGAAGGCCTATGACGGCGAGGTGGTGAAGAGCATCGAGGTTTACGGAGAGATGCACAGGTACATACCTATGCTGGCCAGGGAGGCCGGTTTCAGGAAAATCGGCGAGAAGGTGGTTCAGCACCGTGCACGGAAATACGGGGTGACGAAGTACGGGCTTGACAGGTTTCTCAAGGGATATCTTGATATGCTTACTATCAGCTTTATCACCAGGTTTGGCAAGAGTCCCATGCACTTCTTCGGGCTGCTGGGGACGCTGATGTTCATCGCCGGGTTTATAATGGCTGCATATCTGGGTATACGCAAACTGATTTTCGTCTGGAATGAACTGAGGGCTCCGCTTGTAACTGACAGCCCCTGGTTTTATATTGCGCTTGCCGTAATGATAATCGGATCTTTCCTGTTTCTGACCGGCTTCCTGGCGGAGCTTGTCAACAGGCGGTCTTCAGACCGTAACCGTTACCTGGTGAAGGAAAGGCTGAACCTGGGGTCTGAGAGTCTTAAGGTCTGAGAGTCTGAGAGTCTGAGGGTCTTGCGGTCTTGCGGTCTTGCGGTCTTGTGGTCTTGCGGTCTTGCAGTCTTGCGGTCAATAAACTGATTGTAAACTATATAACACTACTGCCTACTGCC
>Ga0209575_10000611_pt1 | contig 20062 bp, 11 predicted proteins | sample Medcelwee11metaG_FD_187172 | JGI IMG/M metagenome (GOLD analysis project Ga0209575, IMG submission 187172) | Freshwater pond sediment microbial communities from the University of Edinburgh, under environmental carbon perturbations - Medium... | ecosystem: Environmental > Aquatic > Freshwater >...
TCCTTCAGAAGGGGGAGTCGATTCTTTTGAAACACCCCAGTTCATATTGGGTCTATTTGACATTTCCAATACTAATGTGCCTCCCTCTAATATATCTGTGTGACTGAAATAAGTTTTATTGTATATTTTTCCATTTAGCATGGCAGATCGTATATATTTGTTGTTTTTAGAATTATTTTTGGTTATCACCGTGAATTTCTTTCCGTTCTGAATTTCAATGGTAATTTTATCGAATAAAGGACTTCCGATAACATAATACGGCAACCCAGGTGTTACCGGGTAAAATCCCATAGCAGAGAACACATAAAATGAAGAGACACCTCCACCATCTTCATCACCGGGAACTCCCATTAAATCATTTCTAAACCAACTTTCCATCAACATCCTGATCCTTTTCTGTGTTTTCCATGGTTCACCTGCATAATTATATAAATAAGGAATGTGAAAACTCGGTTCATTTCCCATCACATATTGACCCACATTTCCCGTAGCATCAGGCATTACAGCATAATACTGCCACTTGGACAGTTGGATACTTTCATTAAAGAGCTGGTCCAATTTATCAACAAAGAATTTTTTTCCTCCAATTAAATGAATTAAATCCTCAATATTATGATGAACATTCCAAATATATGTCCAGGCGTTATTTTCTGCATAATGTGAACGGCCCCCTATTCCTCCAGGAAAAACATAATTAAACGGTTCAATGAAATTTCCATTCTCATCTTTCGGATGGAAAAATCCGGTCTTTTTATTAAAAAGATTTCTATAATTGAATGCCCGATTGATATGAAAATTATATGCTGTATCCTTTTTCAAATATCCGGCTAATTGAGCAAGACTCCAATCATCATAAGATGCAGCTTGAGTGACGGCGACAGACTGTCTTTTTTCAAAATTATCAACCAGCGGAACTGTTTCTTTTTTGTCAGGTGCTAAGCCGGGAAACCAACCGTATTGATGATAGAAATCATCTAATACTGTTTTGGGTGCTTTTCTCCAGGGTATCATGGTTTCATTCAACACAGTAAAATTTAAACCTTCATAAGCTTTCGCAATGTCAAACTTCAATCCTTTTGACAAAGCATCAGCAAATACAACAGCAGCATGATTACCATTCATACAATGTGCATCGCCAAAAAAACATGGAAATGTCGGCATCCATCCTGACTGTTCATACATTCTGATGTATGATGCCAGTTTTTGTTCTTGTTCAATCGGGTTTAATATCGTTTGTAATGGATGTAACGCATGATAGGTATCCCAAACCCAATCATCAGTCCAAAAAGGAACTCCTTTATCATCATGGACTTTACTGTCAAATCCGCTAAAATATCTTCCGTCCTCTGAAATATTTATCATTCTTTCATGACTTCTATACAAGGCAGTATAAAATATTGTTTTCTGATCTTCAGAGCCTCCTTCAATCATAATTTTTCCCAATACTTTATTCCATTCTCCTTTTGCAAATTCAGACAATGAATTCAAATCAAAATCTTTAAGTTCTTTTCTCAAGTTTTTTTTGGCCTGTTCAACACTAATAAATGATACGCCGTAACGAATCTTTATTTTATCTGTTTTATTGTCAAATTTGGCATATATGGTATATTTTCCTTCGCTGGATGTTTTAAAAGTGATTGGATCCTTATCGAACTCTAAATAAAAATACTGTTTTGCATTGTGGCATACATCATAACCATAAAATGTATTAGCTTCACCTGTAATTTCTCCTTCGCCCTGCGTTTTTATCTGAATATAGCGATTTCCTTCCTTTTCGAAATCGCAGGTAAAAATTGCAGCTCGTTTCCCTGGAGCAAAATCAACAAAAATCCCATAATCATCTAACAAAACAGAATATCTGTATGGTTTTGATTCTTCTTGATCATATCTGTATGTCAGGTTTGAAGATAATCCGACAGAGTCCCCACAATAGGGCATCAGCAATAAAACATCTCCTTGCCTGTGAGATGGCACATTCAATGGGAATCCAGTCATTCTATCTGTTACAAATTCATATCTTCCGGGATTCATCCTCAACATACTATTGGGTTGATGACAAGTAGGAAATGTCGGAACAAGTAAATGACTGATATTTCCGATTGTATTATCTACGTAATCGACAGGTTGCTTTTTGTTACCAGCAAAGCCCCAACTTGCGTATAAAGCAATTAATGTAAGTATTATTGTTTTCTTCATTATCTACAACTATTTATTATGGAGTATAATCTATTGTGCCATTTTCATTTACTTGATAACCCCATTTACGAATATATGATTCACCCGATAGGAATTCATCTCCGTTCCCTTTCAATAAATCATGCAATATTTTATCCAACGATTCCATCAAATCAAGATGTTTGCTATTTCCGACAAGGTTATGCATCTGATAAGGATCATTTTTATTATCAAACATTAACCACGGACCATTTAAATCCTTCACGTAGGTGTATCTTTTTGTCCTGACGCCTCTGTATTCCTTCCCTCCACTTCTTCTTTCCCATTCTCCAAATGGCGAAACACATTCAATTAAAGCACCTTCAATGTCATCTTTTTTGCGTCCTTTAATGATGGGGTACAAATTGGTTCCTTCAACTGAAGATGGAATTGGCAAATCGGACATTGATAATAGTGTCGGCATAATGTCCACTACATTAATCAGTGTATCCATTGTTTTTCCTTTTTTACCAAAAGAATCAGGATATTTGAGCAGAAAAGGAACCATGATTGATTCATCATAAGGTTTTTGCTTTCTGATCAATCCTTGTGAAAACAGCATATCACCATGGTCGGAAGTAAAAACAAAAATTGTGTTTTCTTCAATGCCTTTTTTCTTTATCACCTCCTGAATTTTTCCAATACATTCATCCATAGCTGAGATATGTGCGTAATATCCTTTTATATCCGTTTCGGCTTCTTGTATGTTTTTTTGTGGCACATTGGGTCGAATCTTAATACTGGCATCTTTGTATAAATTTTTATATCGTTCAGGGGCTGATTGGTATGGATTATGTGGCGGCCCCCATGATAAAAATAACAAAAAAGGTTTTTCCGATTGTTGTTCAATATAATTACAGGCATCTTGAGTCTGTGCAAAAACATCATATCCGTTCCATTTCAATTTTTCAGCATTATTGTTGTCGTAATATATCGAATTATTATAATTGTGAGTACATTCCAACGCTTTAAAATAATCAAAACCTTGCCTGTATTCTGGTGCAATATAATTGCTTCGACCGTTTCCATTCAAATGCCATTTTCCAACATAAGCTGTATTATAGCCTGCCGACTTGTATTGTTTTGCAATCGAATTCGCCTGTGGATTTAATTGCACATCATTCAGGAAAAGACCGTGAGTATGTGCATATTGGCCAGTTAAAAGTGAAGCTCTGTATGGTGTAGATACAGGCATGCAAGATACAGCATTCATAAAACAGAGACTCTCAGCAGCCAGCTTGTCTAAGTAAGGAGTTATTACATCATTATTTCCTGCAAAACCGATATCTTGAGCTCTCCATTGATCGGCAAATACAAAAACTACATTCGGACTTTTATGTATTTGCCTAGAGAATGCCTTTAATTCTCCTGAAAGCAATATTGCGCCTGTAGCCAATCCTGTTTGCTTAATAAATAATCTCCTTGATATCTTTTCCATTTCTCACTTTTCATTAAGATAACCTAATTTTACAAGGAATTCATCCGCCACTTTAAGAGTTTCATAATAATATGGATTATCTTTCTTATCCAAATTAAAAAAACCATGATTTTGACCTGAAAATAAAAATAACTCGCAACGATTCCCTTTGCTCAACATGTCAGAAGTGTATTCTTGCATTGTTTTCACAGGAATAATATTATCATTTGTTCCCAAAAATATAATCGTAGGCGGAAGTCCTGCCTTAATATTATAAAATGGTGAAAATTCTTTATATTTATCTTTTATTCTTTCGTATCCATAACCACCCGGTCCGTTGTCTAAGACAGGGTTATATAAAATTAGTGCTACAGGCATTGTACTTATTCCCATATCATCTTGAGTATCATCAAAACCTTTTATTGATGCCAATGCTGCAGCTAAATGACCTCCAGCTGACCCGCCTGAAGCAATGATTTTATAGGGATCAATTTTAAATTGACATGCATGTGCCCTTATAAACCGCATAGCAGATTTAGCATCTGACAATGCAATAAACGGAGAAGTTTTGTGTTTGCCAAGTACTCTGTATTCAGCAAGAATACATATTAATCCTCTGTTTTTAAAATGTTCAGCTTGCGGACGAAAATGATTAATATCTCCACTTAGCCAACCTCCACCATAAAAGAAAATAATTGCTGTTTTTTTATCGTTATCTTTCATGTTCTCAGGATATAATATATGAAGTTTTAATTCAATGTCCTGAACTTTTTTATAAACAACCGTATCTTCTTTTTCAGCAAATAAGGCAATATTAAACAAAAAACACACAACAAATACAACAAAATATTTCATACTACTACCAAAAATATGTTTTATTCAAATCATCTAATACAGGGTAGGCCGAATCGTAATCCTGATATTGATCTTTTAAATACAGCAGTTGGCTTTTCAGGTTTCTTACTATTTCTGCATTAGCCGGATCATGATAGATATTATTCATCTCTTTAGGATCTGCTTGCATATCATATAACTCCCATTCAGGCGTCAAAGGAATATCTCTTGTGCCTTTCTTTCCTAATGACTGACCATAAAAATATATTAATTTATATCTATCCGTTCTGATACCATAATGTGCACATACATTATGAGCATCATCGGCATGCATCCAATAACGATAATATATAGACTTTCTCCAGTTGACAGGCGTATTTCCTTTAAGATTATTTCTGAAACTTTCTCCCTGCATTTGAGAAGGTTTACTAATATTAGCATAATCAAGAAATAATGGGGCGAAATCGATGTTCATCACCATATCATTATTTACTCTCCCTGCTGGAATTTCTTTGGGATAACGAATTAGAAATGGCATTCTTAATGATTCTTCATACATCATACGTTTATCAAACCATCCATGTTCACCTAAGAAGAATCCCTGATCTCCCGTATAAATCACAATCGTATTTTCAGTAAGTTGATTGTCGTCGAGATATTTAAGTATACGACCAACATTTTCATCTACTCCGGCGACACACCTCAAATAATCTTTTATATATATCTGGTAATTCCATTGTCTCTTCTCATCTCTGGTAGAACCTGCAGGAGGCATATTTCCCTTCAAATCGGTTGTATTAAGTAACTCCATTCCCTCTTTAATAACTTTAGCATATTCACCTTTTACTTCATATGTTTCATACATATTTGAAGGTTCGGGTATAGTTACATCCGATAAAAGTTCTTTAAAACGAGTGGCAGGCTGCCAAGGTCTGTGAGGTGCTTTAAAGTGACACATTAAGAAAAAGGGATTTGCTTTATTTATACGATCTAGATATTTTAAAGCTTCATCTGTAATTATATCCGTTGAATGACCTTTATAAATAGTTTCTTTGCTGCTTCCATTAACGCAGGCACCCCAATCACCTGTTTTTATCATTTTGGGATTGTAGTATACTCCTTGTCCTGGCAAAACATTATAAAAGTCAAAACCCGATGGTTCAGTTTCTAAATGCCATTTCCCAATGATGGCTGTTTGATAACCACTACCCTGTAAATCTTTGGCAACATTTGGCAAGTCTCTATTTAAATGGTCAAGTAAAGTATACACTCCATTTTTATGACTGAATTGTCCCGTTAAAATACAAGCCCTGGAAGGTGTACTAATCGAATTCGTAACATAACAATTATTCAGACGAACCCCTTCATTAGCAATTCTGTCAATATTTGGTGTTGGTAAAATGTCTTTCAGGATACCACCATAAGCACTAATAGCTTGAGCTGTGTGATCATCAGACATAATAAATAATATGTTTGGTCTTTCAGGGACTATTGCGTATAAACCGACAGCTCCCATAACACCAATTGATATTCCCAATATTTTCTTTTTACTCATATATTCTTTTTTATAGCTTTCCCCTCATTCTCACGTGCATATACTGATTCTCTTTACTATAAAAAGAAAGTCGAAGTCACATATGGAGACAACCACGACTTTCTTTTATAAATAATCTATCGAACTACAACTTTATATACTTTGCCATTTGCATTTACAAAATAATATCCTTTATTTGCTATATCGATGACTTGAGAACCTGCTTCAACATCTTTTCTTAACATTAAAACTCCAACACTATTATAAATAGAAATTGATGTTGGCATATCACTATCAACAATGATATTATTTCCATCTAATCCATATATTTTCATCCTATCTATTTGAGTTTTTCTAATATCAGTGGAAACATCATTTACGTTCATTACTAAACCAACTTCCTCTGATGTTAAAGCTCTGTTATATAAACGAAATTCGTCCATCTTGCCAGCAAAAATCAAATTCTGAGTAGGAATTGTGAAGGTAGCGTTTGCCGGGATTGAATCTAATCCTTCGGCAATCCCATCATAATAATAAACATTTCCACCTCCACCTCTTCTTAATAACACACCACCTGCTGCTGCAGTTACAGCGACAACATCTTCTTCAGCAATTATTTTTTCTGCAACCAATGCTCCATTAACATATAATTTAGTTTTACGGTTAGTATACTCAGAAACCACTGTATAATGATACCATGTACCCCAGTGAATCGTATCAGGAGCACTAACAAAATCATCAGGATTGGTTGATAGAGCAGAAAACTTTCCATTGATAAGACAAGCCAAAGTCTTGGTTCCCGGAAACCCAACGGATGTTACGTTTGTATTATTGTATGCTAAAAACTGAAAATCGTTGTGGCCGGGAACCGGAGGTGTAACATAATTCATATTAATCCAGAATGCAATTGAATAATCTCCTTTTCCACGATTAAAAATTGCCGGTTGTGTAATGAGATGACCTGCCACAGCATATTGAGAGGTCATTACTTTGCTGTAACTAAAACCATTTGCATTGGCTACAGTTGTATAAGCATAACCTTTAGTTGTTCCTACATTTATACCGTTTTTATTTAACCCAGACAAATCCTGAAGTGGTTTACTATTGATTGGATCTATTTCAGTAGTTCCATCTAAGGAGTGTTCCATATTAAAATAAGTAACCAGTCCACTTGATATGTCCTGAGCAGACATCGTCCATGTTGAGGTGAACATCAAAAAAGTAAAAAGTAAAATTTTTGTTTTCATAAAACATTAGTATTAAATTAATATATAAGGAATAATTAGCAATTCGAAAAATTATCAATTTGGGTTTATCAATATAGAAAGTTGCTTTTAAAATTGACAGTTACTATGCTGATAATTTGAACTTGGCTTATGATAATAGCACTTTAAATACTTTTTCTCTAATTTTTATCAAATAAAAACCCTTTCCAAAAAAATCAAAATTAAAATCATTATTATCAACAAATTTCTCTTTACACAACTTCCCTTCCATCGTATATACTTTGGCTAAGTGCCCATACCCATTGATAATATTAATATGTTCTTTGTAAGGAATGATTACCAAGGTAGACAAAGCTTTATCTTCGATTCCACTTACATCAAGTAGATTTTCATTCATAACAGCATTTATGTCATCTATGGTCATTGCTTTGCTATATAGTCTGAAATCGTCCAGTTTCCCCCCGAAAATGAAATCCTGATCAGCTCCACCCGCTCCTCTGCCAATAAATAATGCGCCGGTTGATGTTGTCAATGAGGCATATTCTTCATATCCCTGAGCAAAGAACAGTTGTTTACCATTTACGTAAAGAGTAGTTTTATCTTCAGAAAAAGAAGAAACGACTGCATAATGATACCAATTATTAATAATTACCGGATTCGATGATTCATTAGTTTCTCCTAAATAATCAAGTGGAAAAGGCATATCATAATTTGAGAATCCCACAAAATAATTATCTTTTATTCCCACCAATTCAGCAGTATTTGTATTTACTGTATTTGACCCCGGACTGTATCCTACGATTTGTGCATTTCCACAAGTTAGATTCAGTTGATTGGTAATACATATCCAAAGTGTTATTGAATAGTCTGCACTACCTTTTTTAAATAAATTTAAAGGGCTGGTAATGTGCCCGGGTTTGCCCGGTACAGATTTATAAAAAACTTTACCAAATGTCCGATTATTACTATTTGACGTACTTGTTATAACAAAGTTATTTGTCATATTCGTAATTATCCCATCATTACCATTTCCTGATTTGTCAATCACCTTTGTTCCGGAAATTTCTTCAAAATCATATTGTAAAATTAAATTCTCTCTTAATGATTGAGCAAAACCCAAACAGAAAAAGAATAAAAATGATATAATAAAAACTTTTCTCATACTCTTTTTTTGTATACACTAATCATCCCACGATTCAGATCTCGTAGAAAACAAAGGAAACCCTGTCATTCTATCGTTTTGGTCACCTCTGCGTCTTTTCCACCAAAGATGATCTTTCGTTGCTTTTTGCCATTTTTCAAATTTCAGAGCAAGTTCTTTTCCAACAGATAAATACTCAGGCAAATCAGCAACATTATTCAATTCAAAAGGATCCTTCTCCAAATCATAAATTTCAACCATTGATCGGGGCGTCTGAAATATTTGAGTCATAGATGATGAAAGTTCATTATTCCGTTGTAATCTTTTCAATTCAAACCAACTATCACTTGTACTTATATCTATCGGTGAACCATGGGGAAGAAAATAATATGCATTGTAAATTAGTTTGTATTTCTCTGTTCTGATACATCTCATGTATTCATCCGTATCGTGCCAGTTTCTCTCCGCATAAATAAATTCTGACCCCTTCTTTTCCGGGTTAAACAGTAATTCTTTAAATCCTTTACCATACATATCATCCGGAACAGCAACACCAGCCAAACTTAATAATGTAGGAGCCAAATCGATTGTACTTACGATTCCATTATTATGTACTGTCTTCGGTTTGATTCTATTTTTCCACATAAAAATAAGTGGGGTCTGAATCCCAGAATCATATAAAGTTCCTTTCGCTCGGGGAAACGGCATACCATTATCACTCAAAAAGACGACGATCGTATTGTCGAGTATGCCTCTTTTTTCAAGTTCATTGATCATTGTTCCTACATTACCATCCATTCGCGATATTTCATCGTAATAATCTGCCATATCGCGTTTTGTTTTTTGACTATTCGCTAGATATGGAGGAACTTGTATATTTTCAGAATTATTTATTTGCTTACATTTATTTCTATTATACGGGCGATGAGGATCAACAAATCCAACCCAGATAAAAAATGGATTATCTTTGTTTTCATCTAAATATTTACGATAGTTACGAAACAATTCTTCTTGCAAAGGTCCTTGATCAGGCAAGTATGTGCCTTTAATTTGTTCGTCAAATTGGCTATCACCATTAATGCCCCAATGTGTTTTAAGCATATAAGCAGTTTTATATCCTGCTTGCTTAAGATAAGTTGAAATAAAACTGGTTTTATTATCTATCCCAGTATGAAGATCCTCAGTTCCAATTGTATGCGCAAACTTTCCACTTAACATACTAGTACGTGAAGGACTTGATTGTGGAGCAGTCAGAAAAGCTTTTTCAAAACGGATACCATTATTTGCTAACATATCAATATTCGGTGTAGCAATATCCGGATTACCATAACACCCATAATCCATTCCTGAATCATCAGCAATAAATACAACAATGTTAGGTTGTTTAATGGCATCATTAATATTCTTTTCAGCCATTAACGATGATGCTGAACTTAGTATTGTTACTGAACAATAAATATTTTTTGAAAATTTTTTCATTAAATACGAATATAAAATTTACCAACCCGGATTTTGTATGTATTTTGCGTTTGAGATGTCATCAATAGGTATTGGTAACAAAAACATTGTTGGAGCTCTAAACACCCTACTTCTTACTGCTTCACCATATTTGAAACTACCATTATCTTTTTTTGTAATTGTCTGCAGTTTTACCTCGGTAAAAGGTTTTGTTTCTTTCCAGTGCCTGCAATCGTAAAACCTATGCTCTTCGAAAGCAAATTCCACTTTGCTTTCGTTCTTTATTCTAACATACATTGAGTCTGTCGACATTCCAACTGGAAGTTGTGGTTGCAATGCCCTTGCCCTCACCTGATCAACTGCCCATTTCGCTGTTTTCCCATCACCAAAGTGATCATTATAAGGCCCAAAAGCCATATTTGCTGCTTCAGCATAATTTAACAGTACTTCAGCATACCTAAGAAACAAATGATTATGAAATGCAGCTCCATTATTAGGATTGATTGTCTCATCAATAAATTTTCGTAAATAAAAACCGGTATTTACAACATCAGTAAAAAAATCAACTCCAGGTGTAACATTCGATCCCGGTTCTTTATCATATATTTCAAAAGTATAAGTTTTATATTTACTTTGATTATAATAAATACTAGAATAAAATCGTTGATCTCTGTTTATATATGGATTTTGCGGATCCCATCCCGATCCGTTTTGATAAATATTTATTCCATTCTTCATTTCATAAGATTCTACTAAACTTAATGACGGCAAAGTAAACCCACCACCTTTATCATTTCCTGTATTATGGAAACGCAATGGTAATTGACGTGCTTCACATTCACGATGCTTTGACGACCTTATATAAGTAATGATTTCTTCGGAAGTACCTCTTGTAATAAAAAGCTTACGATAACTTTCTTTAGGATCAGAATCAACATAGAGAGAATAATCATTTTCTTCTGCAAATTTGATAGCTTCCCATCCTGCAATTGCAGCTCTTTCCCATTTCATTGGGTCATATTCTCCTGCAATTATTCGGTTAGTGTTTTCAGGGTCGTTAAACAACGGACGTGCAGCATATAACAATACTCTGGCCTTTAGTGCCTTTGCTGCCATTGCAGTCATTCTTCCAAAATTTACAGGATCTGAAACCCTGTTATTAGCCGGCAATATCAAAGCACAACTATCACATTCACTTACAATAAAATCTACCGTTTGGTCAAAAGTACTTCTTGGGGTATATAGTTCCTCATCAAACTGTGTCAATTGACGTTTTATTATAGGAACACCTCCATATGATTTGAGTAATTCTGCATAAAAAATTGCTCTCAACATTCTGGCTTCTGTTTTCATTTGAAGTTTTGAAGCTTCTGTAATACCTTCTTGTTCACTTAGAGGAACCTTGTCAATATTTTCAATAATCTTATTTGCCGGCCTAATAGCTGTCCATGCATATTTCCAGGCTGGAAGTTCGCTTGGATTTGCTGCATTCCAAGTGCCTGTATTGAACCAAAGAGCCTGCGTCAACAACCCTAAGTGTGCTTGTTGACCTTCATCTGTCGTCACGCCCAAATAAACAGGATTAGTTGCCCCAAAACGAAAATAGCCTTTGGGCAAACGCGAATAAACATTATTTAAAAATCGTTTTGCTAAAGCACCTTCTGAGAATATTTGTTCTTCGGTGATATCACCAGATTCGGCCTTATCCAATAACCCTGCTCCATCATCCTGACATGATTGTAAGGTAACAAATAACATTATAACAAATATATATATAATTTTTCTCATATATTTTAAATTTAAAATTGAATATTTACTCCTAAAGTATATTGAGCCATTTGAGGGTAATTATAAGCTCTTTCATTCTCAGTTTCAGGATCAAATGTCATTTGATTGTCAAAGGTGAGCAAATTTGTACCACTTACATAAAATCTTAATTTCGAAACAGGCAACTTCGACAACAGTTTCTTAGATAATGCATATCCCACTTCAATATTTTTCAACCTTAAATAATTCCCATTTTTCAACCAATATGTTGACTTCCGGTGATTGTTAGGAAAATTTCCGTCGTGCAATCGTGGATAAGTAGCGTTTGCCCATGTTGAAGGATCCTCTGGATTAAATCTACCTGAATGATGTTCAAAAACATTACCTCCATCTCTAAATTCCCAAACCGCTCCATTCGAGAAATACACATCAAACAATGCTGCTCCTTGCCACAGCACACTCATATCAAACCCTTTATATTCAAATCCCACAGTAGCACCATATTGAACTTTCGGAATATTTGAATTACCAATAGGACGTTCATCATACTCATCAATAACTCCATCTTCATTCAAATCCATGTATTTAATATCCCCAATTTTAACATTCCCTATATGCGTAGGTGATTGATCAATTTCTTCCTGACTCATAAATAGACCTAATGCAACCAAACCATAATGTTGACCAATTGATTGACCCTCTCTCGCCATCCAGGAATATTTTTGCACGGCCTCACCATTCTCAATAATGACATTTTTGGCACATGAGATATTACCTCTGATAAAATAATTAAACTTCTCTATCTTATCATTCCAACTCAGTTCCAACTCTCCTCCAGTATTTTTCACCCGACCGATATTCCCTGGAGGAGTGCCAATACCTAACACCATAGGTACAGATGAAAAATCCAATAAAATATCTCTTCTGTCTTCATAAAAATAATTTCCTTCAAAACTCATCTTTCCATCTAACAACCTCATCTCAAGACCAATATTTGTTTTTCTTGCACGTTCCCAAGTTACCTGATCATTTCCTAATTTACCTTCTAATAAACCGGAATAACTTTGTGGAGTAATTCCAAAATTATAATTACCAAAATTTGCATTACCGTTGTTATAAGTCTGAATATAATAATAACTATATCCTCCAATTTTGTCATTCCCAACTTCGCCATAAGAACCTTTAAACTTGAAAAAGTCAATAGATTTTATGTTTTTTTTCCAAAAACCCTCTTCGGAGAGTACCCATCCTAAAGAAAAAGCAGGGAATAATCCATAACGATGACCTTTTGCAAATTGATTAGATCCATTGTACCCAACATTGATTTCTCCCAGATATTTATTTTTATATCCATAAGTTGCACGTCCTACAAATCCAAGGTATCCTGTAGGAACCTGTGATTTTTCAAAGTTTTGTGATTGGTTATAAAGCGATAAAGCTGAAAATGCATGATCACCGAATTTTCTACTATAATTAAGTGATATCTCGGAATAGATTCTTTGCCAGTCGTTATCAGTTCCTGAATTAATTATTGCTAATTGCTCTGATAGAACATTGTTTGTATACTTTCCATATTTATCATACTCAATCATAAATGGCCTTTCAGAAAGTGACTGTTCAGTTGCCAGAAAGGAATTGACTCCAATCATTGCTTTAAGATTAAGCCCTTTAGTAATAAAATTCAGTTTCTGATTTAAGGTAAATGTACCTTGTAATACATCTTGGTTTAAATGGTAATAACCTCCATCCTGCACAATTTGCAAAGGATTATAAATTGTCGCATTTTTCCCGTTTCCATATGTGCCATCTGGATTAATTAATGGAGAGTAATTAGCTGGTTGTCTCATTAATAATTCAAACATATTATTATATTCAGGATTTGTACTCTCTCCGGAAAAACGACTGCTTACTCCAATATTGTGTCGTGAACGAAACGAACTATTTAAGTCTATTCCAACTTCAGTAGATTTTGAAATGGTAAAATCAAGATTTGACCTTAAATTGATTCGATTATAACTTGCATTAGTACTATAATCCTGATTTTTATATTGTTTATAAATTCCATCCTGATATAAATAACCCAAAGACATAAAGTATTTAACAATATTATTTCCACCTCTTACATTTAAATTTGTTTGAGCTTGAGGAATTGTTTTACTCATAAACATGTCTATCAGGTTATTATTTGGATGTGTAAACGGTGAGTCTCCCAATAAATAGTGTTGTAAATCTTCATCCGAAGAATAATAATAATTTTCATTCCCAGGAGCTAATCCGTTGTTATCATTTCTTATGGCTTCATTTTTCAATAATGCATAATTATAGGCATCCAAAGGCTTTGCTGTACGAATTGGAGTCTGAATGGAACCTTGAATGGAAAATGAAACAACGGGTTTACCCACTTTTCCCCTTTTTGTGGTAACAAGAATTACTCCATTTGCACCTCTAACACCATAAACGGCTGTTGCGGATGCATCTTTCATAACTGAGAAAGTCTCAATATCATCTGCATCTATTTGATTGAAACTACGTTCCACTCCATCCACTAATATTAAAGGTGAGTTGTCGTTCAATGTCCCCAATCCACGAATGAAAATCTTTGAATCATCGTTCCCCGGTTGTCCAGAAATCATTTTAGTTACAACACCTGATACACGTCCAGCAATAGCATTACTTAAATTTACAACTGCACTTTGTTTTAACTCATCAGTTTTTATTGTCGAGATTGAACCTGTAACCGAAATTTTCGATTGAGTTCCATATCCTACAACAACTACTTCTTCGAGCTCTGAAACAGAAGGCTTTAGTTGAATGTTTAAGACTCTATTTTTACCAACTTTTACTTCTTGTGTTTGAAAACCTAAACAAGTAAAAACCAATACATCGTTTTCTTTAGTTTTAATACTAAATCTACCCTCGAGATCAGATGGCGTACCGATATTTGCTCCTTTTATTATAATATTAACCCCAGGAAGTGGTTCTGAGGTTCCTTCTTCAATGATAATTCCTTTTAAAATTACATCCTGAGCCTGAATGATATTCACAAGAACAAATAAAAACAACAATATGATATAAAATATTTTTTTCATCTTCCAAAATTTTCATTTAAAGTCAGTTAATATTACCACAATGGGTTTTGTCTTAATGATCGATTTTTCAGAATTTCACCAGAATGAATTGGATACAAATACATCTTCGGCAAAAAAGTCCTGTTTTCTAAAACTGAATATTCGTATGAGTATGGTATTGAAATATCATTTGTTTTTGTAATTATAACTTTTCTTAATGGTTTATTAAGCTCAGTTTCTGCTAACTTCCATCGTCTTAAGTCCCAATGACGATGTTCCTCAAAAGCTAATTCAATTTGTCTTTCATGGATAATTTTTTCTTTCATTAGATTATATGTTAATCCAACAGATAATATAGGCATATCAACTCTTTTTCTAAGTTCATCAACAGCCCACTTTGCAGTTCTACCATTACCGTAGTGATCCACTTCAGGACCATATGCTTCATTCATTGCTTCTGCATAATTCAGCAGAATTTCACCTACTCTGAAATACGGAAAATAATGTAAGGCGGTTACCTCTGTTCCATAAATTACTGCTGCCGGATCACTAAATTTCCTGAGATAATATCCTGTCTTTGTTGCATTCACACTGGCATCCTGTGCATCTAATCCACCTAAAAAAGTTTCAATTCTTCTATTGCTCCACCACAGCGCACCATTGTATTGAATTGACGCAGAAAATCTCGGATCTCTTCCTGAATATGGATTATCGGGATTAACATCACCTCCATTGATCATTTCATAGGCATCCACTAGATTTTGAGAAGGTGAGACTCCGCCTCTTGCATTTGTATATCCAACAGGAGCATTTATTTTTTCAACGTTATTATCTTTTTGACGTGTTTTTACAAAAAGTAGTTCTTTGTTTGATGCTGGTGTATAAAATAATTTCGAGTATTTTAACTGAGGAGTTGCTCCACTTGTATAAAGTGCTATAACCGTAGGATAGGATGCTAACAATTCAGATGAAGCTTGAGCAGCAGCCTCCCATCTCGTCATATCATAGACTCCATATCCCAAAATAGGATCATTTAAACCTTCAATTGAAGGTCCGTTATAAAGAGGGCTGGCTGCATACAACAACACCCTTGATTTTAGAGCCTTTGCTGCAACACGTGAGGCTCTCCCCATTTGCGATTCTGGCTGAATTTCTGGTAATGCACTTTGAATAATCGAATCACATTCATTCACAATAAATTCCACACAATCTGCGAAACTGTCCCTTGGAACATTTGGATCATCATCAAATGAACAAGTATTTTTAAGCAGCGGAACACCTGCGTATCTTTTTACTAATTCAAAATAAAGAAAGGCTCTTATGAAACGGGTTTCATTAACAAATATCTCTTTTTTCAGCTGTGAGGTACTTGCATAAAGTGCACCAATATTTTCAAATAGATTATTGCACATCCATATTCCCTCATAGGCACTTGCCCATATTTGATCCGGGTGTGATGTTGGTTGAAGAGATGCATCGTTAAACGCTTTTAGTTCAAAGGAACTGAGACACTGTGTTGACTCATCAGTAGCAGAAGACAACATGGCCTCACCATTAAATCGATTATATACCCCAGGCAAATACGTATATAATCCCATCACGTAATTATCAACTCTTGAACTGTCTTTAAAAATATCAGTATTTGATATTTTATCTAAGGGCATATCGTCAAGTAAGCCTCTTTCACAGGAAAGTACAAAAAACAGACAGCAGGATATACTAATTATATATATTAATGATTTCTTCATATGATTATTGATTAAAAAGTTAGATTTATTCCTATATTGAATACCCGTTGAATAGGATAACTGGTCATATTCCCTACCATCTCAGGATCAATATCTTCTTTTAATGGAGTGTAAGTAAGTAAATTATATCCACTAAAATAAATACGTGCCTTTGAAAAAAGATTAGTTTTAAACAAATGTACATCCTCAACCGAATAACCTAGTTCTATTGTCTTTAAACGCAGATAACTTACATCCCTCAACCAATATGTTGATGGTTGACGATTATTTCCACCTTCTGAAATTGTCAGTCGTGGATAGGTAGCCTGAGCTCTCGTATCAACATTCTCACCAGTAATTGGGTCATTATAATATGCCCATCTACTAAGGTGAAACGGTTTTACTTTTCCATTATTTACAAACTCAAAAATTTCAATTCCCGACAACATGGCTTCCGACTCACCAACTCCTTGTAGCAAAGCTTTAAAATCAAAGTTCTTATATTGCACTCCAAAAGAAACATTATAAGTTAATAATGGTAACTGATTAACCCCAATCGGAGATTCATCATCCGAATCAATCACTCCATCTTCATTCATATCTTTATATTTGATATCACCAGATCGAACAGTACCTAAGGCAGCTTGTGAGGGACTAGCATCAATTTCTCCCTGTGTTTGAAACAATCCTAAAGCAATTAAACCATACCTTTCTCCGATGGGACGACCAGTTCTTATTTGATAATCATATTCACGAAATTGTTCATCTTGATTAATGATGGTATTATTTGAAACAGCAAAATTTCCATTAATAAAATACGAAAAATCTTTGGTAAGCTGATCATTATAACCAATCATAAATTCTAAACCTTCATTTTCTACAATTCCTCGGTTCATTTGAGGAGTTTGACCTCCAAACATGGAAGGAATTTGTTGACTCATTATCAAAATATCATATGCCCGTTCATGGAAAAGATCGAAAGAAAAATTCAACTTATTATTTAAGAACAAACCATCCATACCAATATTAATCTTACGATTTTTTTCCCATGTAATATTTGAATTCGCTATGGTCGCTTGATACCATGCTGTATTAGGTGCAGATGCACCATCTATACCAATTGTTATAGAACCTCTTTGAGCATAATCCTCAATATAATAGAAATAAGGAATCCCTTTATCGCTACCTGTTAAACCAATTGAAGCTCTTAATTTTAATACATTAATAATATTCGTTTTTTCTTTTATAAAATTCTCATTTGCAATATTCCATCCAACAGAAAAAGCAGGAAAAAGTCCATATCTATTATCTTGGGGAAATTGTTCTGTTCCCTGATAAGCAAATGAAAATTCAGATAAATATTTACTGTCAAATGAATAACTTAAACGACCAACTAAACCTGAATTTAAATTAGGTAGGTTATTTCCATCAACAGCATATTTATTATAATTATATCTTAATAATCCAGACAGATACGAAGAACCAAAAATACGTTCATAATTAACACCAGCCTGTACGTCAATACGTCTTTGATAATAAACAGGAGTCCATGTATTGCTCATGTTAGTGGTTGTACCATGCTGACGAACCGTACTATCTGTAACTAATTCATAGACAGCAAAATCTTTTGATCGGTTTGCATTTTTCGCATAATTACTATCATAACTAAATGAGGCATAAAGGCTTAAGCCGGAAGTGATGAAATTTAATTTATAATTACCTATTAAGGTAGAATTCAAAACCAAACTTTTATATGCAGAATATCCCCTGCTGTTTAGTAGACCGTATGGATTATTCTGATATTGAGAATTACCTGCTAAAGGATTTGTTACCCCACTGCCAGTAGGTGTGCCATTGCTGTCAACAATCCCATAATCCCCAATATATTTTTCTGGAAATAAATTAGGGGGAAGAGTAAGTAGCGAAGAGAAAATTTGATTGACACTATTGCTACGCATGCCTGGATATATTCTGTCTTGCATTCTGGCAGCTAAACTCAAACTCAGATCAAAATCTTTATTGACCTGAACATCTACGTTTGAACGTACATTATACATTTGAACAGTCGCATTTGTTTTATATGTATTAACTGTTTCATCAACATTGTACAAGCCTGAGTTTGAGGTATATCCCACTAAAAAGTAATATCTGGAAGCGTTATTACCTCCACGTACACTTAAATTATATTTCTGATTAACAGAATAATCTTTAAGATACATATCAATATAATTATTATCTGGATAACTATTCAAATCATCTTTGTTCAGATAATGATCAAGAATTTCTTTTGAATAATAAGGCTCTTTACCATCATTAATCAAGGCTTCATTATATAGTTTTGCATAATCATAAGAGCCCAAGAATGTTGGCAATTTTACGGGCGACTGCATGGCCACCCTAGAATCTAAGGTAATTGTAAGTTTCTGATTTAAACCTCGTTTTGTTGTAACAAGAATAACACCATTACTACCTCTCATACCATATATCGAGGTAGCTGCTGCATCCTTGAGTATTGAAATACTTTCAATTTCATCCGGCTCCAACCCATTCAATCCCCGCTGAACACCATCCACTAACACCCATGGCGAATTGTTCATTAATGATCTTTGTCCTCTTATGAGCAATGATCCCCCTTGTTCTCCCGGCTCTCCATTATTTTGAACAACTGCGAGTCCCGGCAATAATCCTGTTAGCACATTTGAAATATTGTCATTTGGTACATTCTTAACATTGTTACCACTCATTGTTGTAACCGATGAAGTCATATACTCTTTCTTTTGTTGACCGTAAAGAATATTTATTGTATCTTTTGATGATACTAAGTACTGTGCCCGAACATGAGAATGCAACAAATAGGGCAAAGCCACTATTAATAATGCAAACTTTAAATAATGATTATTTGCTTGATTTTTGTACATGGTATAGATTCAGTTTGTAAATGCAAATGTACTTGTTGTTTAAAACCCGGAACCATACAAAATGACTTATAAACTATAAAAAATGATATTATTCAACATTCGTATATAATTAAGAATAATTACACTACCACTATTTCTTACAGATTATAACAAATATCCCCCAAATTCTAAAAATATTATTTATATTTGCAGAACATTAATAGAATATTTAAACCATTTCTTCGAAATACCATGGGACAACACAGAATTGACCGTTTAGACAAAAAAATCCTGCAACTCATTTCTCAGGACGCCCGTATTCCTTTTTTGGAAGTTGCACGTGAATGTAATGTTTCAGGAGCTGCGATACACCAACGTATCCAGAAATTAAAAAACAATGGTATTATTAAAGGATCGGAATTTATTATCGACAACTACAAAGTAGGATATCAAACCTGTGCATTTATAGGTATAACATTATCCGACGTCAAGGCATTTGCTGAAGTTGCTGAAGAACTAAAAAAAATTCCTGAAATTGTGGAATGTCATTATTCTACAGGAAAGTATTCTCTTTTTGTAAAGATTTATGCCCGCGACAATAAACATTTGCTGCAGGTCATTGTAGATCGTATGACAGGCATTAAAGGCATTGCCCACACCGAAACTTTCCAGATTTCTTTAGATGAAGTTTTCCGCCGCCAGCTCTCTGTTTTTGAAACAGAAGAACCTGAAGAGGATTTTGTTGCTGAATAAGAAAATTACATATCCATAGGACGACC
>Ga0209575_10000612_pt1 | contig 20051 bp, 21 predicted proteins | sample Medcelwee11metaG_FD_187172 | JGI IMG/M metagenome (GOLD analysis project Ga0209575, IMG submission 187172) | Freshwater pond sediment microbial communities from the University of Edinburgh, under environmental carbon perturbations - Medium... | ecosystem: Environmental > Aquatic > Freshwater >...
TCGCCAAAAGATTTTCTCAGTTGTAACAAGTGCCGGTATTCAATCTCGGAGAGAATCACCACCACTGCCTTGCCACGGCGGGTCAGTTCGACGCTTTCGCCTTGCTCGACCTGATGAATCAATCTGGATAAATGCTGTTTGGCTTGGGCTATAGGATATTACAGCATCTCGGCTCTCCTGTTTTTCCGTGTGGACAACCAGTCTAGCACAGGCGCAACACAAGGAAACCTGGCAGGTTTTTCATGCAGCAGCCACATTAAAAACACGCGGAGCAAGGCGCACCGCCACGGATTTCCAAGCAGGGCGCGTGGGAACCACTGAAGTGAGTACCCTCGCCCTAACCCGCCCCCGCAAAATCCTGTTGCCGCCAAGCTTCATAGAGTAACACCGCCACTGCGTTGGATAAATTCAGGCTGCGATTGCCAGGGCACATGGGTATGCGCAAGATTTGCTCGGCGGGCAGGTTGGCGAGGACGCTGGCGGGTAAGCCTCGGGTTTCTGGGCCGAATAGAAAAGCATCGCCGGGTTGATAGGCGACGGCGGCGTAGGACTGTTGGCCTTTGGTCGAGCAGGCAAAGACGCGCTGGGGTTGCACGTTGTCTAGGCAGGCGGTCAGCGAAGCATGTTCGCGCACGCTGGCCCATTCGTGGTAGTCAAGACCGGCGCGGCGTAGGCGTTTGTCGTCGAGTACAAAACCCAGCGGCTGGATGAGATGCAATTGGGTGCCGGTGTTGGCGCACAGGCGGATGATATTGCCGGTGTTGGGCGGAATTTCAGGTTCGTAGAGCAGGCAGTGGAACATGTCGCATTATTCGCTGTCGTAGGCCAGGCTGACGGCTTTCGCGGCGGCCCCTGGGGTGACAGGGAAGCCGGTGGCAATCAAGACGGATTCAAGGCTGTTGAGGCAGTAGCGCACGTTGCGTTGATTGCAACTGTGTCCCATCAGGCCGATGCGCCATACTTTACCCGCCAGCGGGCCGAGTCCTGCGCCGATCTCGATGGCGTATTCACTGAGCAGGCGTTCTCGCACATCGGCGTCGTTGATGCCGTTGGGAATATGGATGGTGTTCAGTTGGGGCAGCCGGTCGTTTTCTTTGACCAAAAAGCGTAAGCCCATCGCTTCTAGTCCGGCGCGCAGGGCGCGGTGGTGGTATTGGTGACGCGCCCAGGCGTTTTCCAGCCCTTCTTCTTCAAGCATCAGTAGGCTTTCGTGTAGCGCATATAGGCTGTTGATCGGGGCGGTGTGGTGATAGCTGCGTTTGGCTTGGCTGCCCCAGTAACCCATGATCAGGTTCATGTCCATAAACCAGCTTTGCACGGGGCTGCGGCGGCCTGCGATGACCGCTTGGGCGCATTCGCTGAAGCTAATCGGGGCGAGTCCTGGCACACAAGACAGGCATTTTTGCGTGCCTGAGTACACGGCGTCGAGGCCCCATTCGTCCATCAGTACCGGCGTGCCTGCTAGCGAGGTGACGGCATCCATGATCGTCAACACGCCCTGTTTCTGGGCTAAAGCCGCCAAGGCTCGCGCATCGGCACGCACGCCAGTGGAGGTTTCGGCGTGGACGAAAGCCAAGGCTTTGGCATTGGGATGTTGTTTGAGCATGGTTTCGACTTGGTTGAGGTCTATCGCCTTGCCCCAGTCATTTTCTATAGTGATGGGTACGCCCCCACAACGCCGGATGTTTTCTTGCATCCGTGTGCCAAACAAGCCGTTGACGCACACCACCACGCTGTCGCCAGGTTCTAATAAATTGACAAAGCAGGCTTCCATGCCCACTGAACCCGGCCCGGACAGCGGCAGCGTCAACTGGTTTTGAGTTTGAAAAGCGTATTGCAGGAGGCGCTTTACGTCTTCCATCATCGTGAGGAATAGGGGGTCTAGGTGGCCGATGGTGGGGCGTGCCATCGCCAGCAGAACTCGCGCACTGACCTCTGAGGGACCAGGCCCCATGAGGGTGCGTGTTGGGGGATAAAAGGATTGGCTGGCCATGCTGTCTCCTGTAATAAAAGTAAAAAGTAAACTGCGCTTACCACCCTTCGACTGCGCTCAGGGCACCGCAAAGACACGAAGGCACAAAGTCGCACAAAGGTAAGAAAATCGTAACTACCTACCCCCAAAAAAATTTACCGCAGAGACGCAGAGGACGCAAAGACAATAAATTCACTTTGCGGTTTTTCTCTGCGTACTTTGCGCCTCTGCGGTGAATATTAGTTTTATAGGCAGGCAGTTACAGAAAATCAAGCAAACACAACCCGTTATTTGTCAAATCAGTCTTTGTGTACCTTTGCGTCTTTGTGACTTTGTGGTGCTTGGTGTGTCTGTGAGTGACCTTATGTCAGTGAGGCTATTAAAACTGGCGCACATCCACGAAGTGACCAGCAATCGCGGCAGCGGCAGCCATTGCCGGACTCACCAAGTGGGTGCGTCCGCCTTGGCCTTGGCGTCCTTCAAAGTTGCGGTTGGAGGTCGAGGCGCAGCGTTCACCGGGTTCTAAGCGGTCGGCGTTCATCGCCAGGCACATGGAGCAGCCTGGTGAGCGCCATTCAAAGCCGGCGGCGATGAATAGCTGATCCAGTCCTTCGGCTTCGGCTTGTTGTTTAATCAAGCCTGAGCCTGGCACCACCAGCGCTTGTTTGAGGTTCGCAGCGATCTGGCGACCCTGAATCACGGCGGCGGCGGCGCGTAAATCTTCGATGCGTGAGTTGGTGCAAGAACCGATGAACACGCGATCTACGGTCACGCTGGTGAGCGGCGTACCGGCTTGCAAATCCATGTAGGTCAGCGCCCGGCGCATCCCTTCGGCTTTGTAAGGCTCGGTTTCCTGGTCGGGATTGGGCACCGTGCCGGTGACGGCGACCACCATTTCTGGCGAAGTGCCCCAGGTGACCTGCGGACTGATGCGCGAGGCGTCGATCACCAGTTCGCGGTCAAACACGGCGTCGGGGTCGCTGTGTAATTGCTGCCAAGCGGTCACTGCCTGTTCCCAGCGCTCGCCAGTGGGGGCATAGGGGCGACCCTTGACATAAGCAAGGGTTTTCTCGTCTACTGCTACCATACCCGCCCGCGCACCCGCTTCAATCGCCATATTGCAGACCGTCATCCGGCCTTCGATGGACAGCGCCGCAATGGCGGAGCCACTAAATTCAATGGCATAGCCGGTGCCGCCAGCCGTGCCGATTTCGCCAATAATGGCTAAAATCAAGTCTTTAGCAGACACCCCGGCGCTCAATGCGCCGGTGACACAAATGCGCATGTTTTTGGATTTTTTCTGCATCAAACATTGGGTTGCCAACACATGTTCGACTTCTGAGGTGCCTATCCCAAACGCCAATGCACCCAGCGCACCGTGGGTCGAGGTGTGGGAGTCGCCGCACACCAGGGTCATGCCGGGTAAGGTTGCACCCTGTTCTGGCCCAATCACATGCACGATGCCTTGGCGCGGATCGCCCATTTCAAATTTAGTGATATTAAAAAAGGTGCAGTTTTCATCCAGGGTTTCAACTTGTAAGCGTGACACCGGATCAGTAATACCTTGTGCTAAATGGGCAGTCGGTACATTGTGATCAGGCACCGCCAAATTGGTGTCTAAACGCCAGGGTTGGCGCTTAGCCAGACGTAATCCTTCAAAGGCTTGAGGTGAAGTGACTTCATGAATCAAATGCCGATCAATATACAACAGGGCAGTGCCGTCCTCGGCTTGACGAACAATATGCGCATCCCACAGCTTGTCATACAGGGTATTGGCAGTCATACAGCGTTTCCTTTTACCACAACAGAGAAAATTGACAGAAGCGCTATATTAAGGCAAAAGCACAACTCCAGGTTAGTACTGGATGGTGTTTAGAAACGGGGAGCATGATCTTGACCAGTATCAAATATGGCCTCAGGCAAGTGTCGCTAGGACTGTTACTTACCCTGGTGTCCGGCATAATTTGTGCGTGGGCTGCCGACGAGTACGTGGCCAAAGCCAATCATTTATTCCAGTTTGCACGCAACGTAAAGTGGCCACCCACTAAAGAATTAGCCTTTTGCGTCATCGGCCCTGACCCGTTTCGCGGGGCGCTGGAGGCTGCCTTGCAGGGCAAAAAAATAGCGGGACGCAGCGTACAGTTGCGGCATATCAGCGCCGCTCAAGCGGGGAGTTGCCAGCTGTTGTTTATCAGTGGCGGTGCGGGAGGGGGACAGAGTGCCACCGCCCTCAGTCATGCGGGGGCAACCACCTTGACGGTGGGGGAGCGGGCAGGATTTATTCAGCAAGGCGGTATTATTAATTTTGTGATTGAGGGTGGACGGGTGCGCTACGAATTAAATAAAAGCCTGGCTGATAAAAAAGGGTTAAAGTTGGGATATGACATCATTAATCTCGCTAAAAAGCGTTACTGATATAGCTGTATTACACCTCTTGCAGAGGTTTTTGAGGTTAAAACCAGCATGGATAAGCGGTTTAGCATTTTTGTATGATGTAATATAGCTGTAGTGTGCAAAGGAGATATTGTATGATTAAGTTTAGGGATTTGTCTATCCGCTATAAACTGACTGCGGTGAGTTTACTCATCAGCGGGACGATTTTAATACTGTCTACCAGTGCTTTTGTGATTAATGATATTGCGACATTGCGTCAAACCATGTTGGATAAAATAGGCGTTATTCAGGGCATGATTGGCCACATGAGTGGTGGCCCACTGAATTTTCAATATTCAGCCGAAGAAGCAAAGGTATTAAGTGCGCTGAAAGTAGACCCACATGTGGTGAGTGCCCGAATTTACGATAAAACAGGCCAACATTTTGCCTCTTATTGGCGTAAACCCCCCGCACAACTGAATAGCTATAACGCGCTTAAAACTGAAATCTTAAGCCTGATGGCCAAGCAGAGCTTTAACTTTTCTCTTGCCGAAGTGGAATTATTACAAAATTTTATAGAAAATCAGGATGCTAATACTCAAACAGCTGAAGAACAACAAGAAGTGCTGGATTTCCTCAATCGTGCTAAAGAAACTTTTCCCACCTCGGTGCAAGAACGGTTACGTGAACTGATCAGACAGCCGGATGCTCTGTTACCGCTGCGCTTAAACGAGTCTTATCAAAATCTGACAGCCACCTATTTCAGCGTCGCACAACCCATTGAGTGGTTAGGACCAAACCAGCAAAGTATGGAACAACTGGGCTGGGTGTTGCTGGTGACAGATTTAGAAGCCCTGCATTCCCGAATTAATCGCTATATTATTATGGTGATTGCGGTATTGATAGGTTCAGTGTTAATTGCTTTTTTGTTTTCTTCGCGGGCCCATCAATTATTAACCCAGCCTATTTTGAATCTCGTGTCACTCGCTCGCCAGGTGTCTGATAAACAAGATTACTCAGTGCGTGGTAACTATCATAGCCAAGATGAAGTGGGGGTGTTATTTGATGGTTTTAATAATATGCTCATGGTCATTAAGGCCCGCGACGATGAATTAGAAAAAGCCAATGAAGATTTAGAGAAAAAAGTAGCTGAACGCACTCTGGAACTTAAAAAAGCCAATAAACAACTGGCCTATCAGGCTTTTCATGATGCACTGACTAATCTGCCGAATCGTGCCATGTTTGTTAAACAAGTCGAAGTGGCAATTAAACATGCTCAGGAAAATCAACAATGTATGGCAATGCTGTTCATTGATTTGGATCACTTTAAGTATATCAATGACACGCTGGGGCATTCGGCAGGAGATCGTATTTTACAAGAAGTTGCCAAGCGTTTATTAACCTGTACCCGCCAACCTGAAGACATGGTGGCACGTCTGGGCGGTGATGAATTCACTGTATTATTGCGTAACTTAAAAGAACCAATGAATGCAGGGATTGTCGCGGGTAAAATTCTCAAATCCCTGGCGCTACCCTTTCGTTACAATACCCAGGATTTATACGTGACTCCCAGTATAGGCATTAGCTTTTATCCTGAAGATGGGCGTGACGTGGGTAATTTGATGCGCAATGCCGATAGCAGCATGTATGCGGCAAAATTACAGGGACGCAATAACTACCAGTTTTATCGAGCAGACAACAATTCTGCGTCTGCCAATCGTCTGCACATGGAAAACAAGTTACGCCAAGCACTGGAATTTGATGAATTTGAAGTGTGGTATCAACCCCGTTTTGAACTCAATACCGGTTTATTAGTCGGGGCAGAAGCACTGGTGCGTTGGCGCAGTCCTGATCTCAATCTCGTGCCACCAGCCCAGTTTATTCCCTTGGCAGAAGACACTGGCTTAATTATTCCCATTGGGGAGAAGGTGCTGCGGATTGCTTGCCAGGACAACATGATTTGGAAAAAAACCGAACACCGTCCAATTACGGTGTCGGTTAATTTGTCGGCAAGACAATTTGTTCAAGAGGATTTACTGGGAAAAATAGAAGTCTTGCTGAATGAATTAGAAATGCCAGCAGCACGCTTGGAACTCGAATTAACCGAAAGTTTAATCATGCCTAATGCTGAAGAAACCATAGAAACCCTAAATGACTTGAAGAAAATGGGCGTGCAGATTTCTGTGGATGATTTTGGCACCGGTTATTCTTCGCTGAGTTATTTGAGACGCTTCCCGATAGATATTCTAAAAATCGACCAGTCATTTGTGTATGAACTTGGCAATAATCAGGATGATGCCACGCTGGTCACGGCGATTATTGCGATGGCGCATAAGCTACGCCTCACCGTGGTGGCTGAAGGGGTAGAAACTCAAGCCCAGTTGGACTTTCTCAAAAATAATCAGTGCGATTTTGCCCAGGGTTATTTATTTGGTAAACCAGTACCTGCGGCTATTTTCAAGAAATTACTGGAAAGTGACCTGGATATTGACAGCTATCCAGTCGCGGTGCGGGTACTATTACCCGATTGGGGTTAATTCCCTTATTTTTGTTCCTGGATGACTTGTTCGGTGTGCCAGCGTTGAAAAAGGGGATAGCGTCGGTATTCTTTATCCAAGATATATTTCAGCACTTTACTCAAACGATACAGTTGTACTGTCGAATCAACCCGAATGATTTCCTGACCTTGCTCATCAAAAAACAGCAAAGTGGGGGTGTAAAATAAACCCAATTGATCGGCCCAGGCCCGTGCGCTTATTTTGTCGCCGCTTGGCGTTTGAACTGGCGTGTCTGCCCACAGATTTAACTGTACCACTTCCATTTTTTTCAAATCAGCCAACAACGCTGGATTTTGTAAGGGGCCGCTGTGTAATAAATCACAAGCGTGACAATTGGGCTGTTCAAAAAACACCGCTAAGGGACGCTCTGCTGTGGATTGATGGCGGTTTAATAAATAGGGCGGGGCACTGAACAGTGCATTAAAATTCAAATCTTCTTCGGCAAACACCATTCCAGGTTCAGCCCGTTCTAAATACTGCCGAAAGTTTTCTTGTCGGTAATATTCTCCAACGACGTAATCCAGTGCAGCCCGAAATCGATAAGGCGGATAATAACCGCGCATCCGAAAAATTTCTTCGCCTTGCAGCGTGTAAAAAATTAGCGAAGGCGTGAAATTGGTTTTTTCTTGATCGGCATAGGATTTCTCAGTCATCTGTTGACCCGCTGGGGTAATTAACGGGAGTTGTCCCCAGATGTCGATAGCAATGACTTCAAAAAACTTTTGGGTGTATAACACGATGTCTTTGCGCTCAGTGAAATTAACCGTTAATAAACGCTCACAATAGGCGCAGTTTTCTTGTCCAAAATACACAATAATCCCGAGCTTTCCCCGTTTTTTTGCGTCAGTCAGCTCTTCGGGTAAGTTAAGAAAGCTGTGCTTAAACCAAGATGGGTGGTGCAATTCGCGAGTTTTTGGGGTGTCGTTAAATAAATAATCGGCTGCGTCCTCCGTTTTGGGCGACGGGAATGCAGGGTCTAGCGGCTGCGCTGGTGCCACTGCACCGGCTAAGCACAAATAGAGGAAAAACAAGAACAAGGGGTTAAGACGTAGACTGGCTGTCATAGGAGGATATTTGCGTGTTTAGAAGTGGATACGCGCTGCGGATAGAAATCTGCATAAAAACCAGTCTAACAAAATGCTCAGCAATAAGGGAGTTGTCAGAATAAAAAAATTATTCTATAATACCTGTTTAGTTTTATCCAAACGCTTTCCTTCTATTCTTGTTCGCCTCTCCAAGTTGTCCCCGCGTGGCTATAGAAACCGACCGTTTAGTGGCACCTGACAGCATCGGTGAAGACCCGGTACTGGATCGGGCAATCCGTCCCCGTCGTTTACAGGATTACGTGGGGCAGCCGCGTGTGCGCGAGCAAATGGAAGTGTTTATTCCAGCGGCGCGGGCGCGCCGGGAAGCGTTGGATCATGTGCTGATTTTTGGCCCGCCAGGCTTGGGTAAAACCACGTTGGCGCATATTATCGCCCAGGAAATGCAGGTGAATTTGCGCCAAACTTCGGGGCCGGTGTTGGAAAAAGCGGGCGACTTGGCTGCGCTGTTGACCAATCTGGAACCGAATGACGTGCTGTTTATTGATGAAATTCATCGTCTTAGTCCGGTGGTCGAAGAAGTCTTATACCCGGCGATGGAAGATTATCAGTTAGACATCATGATCGGTGAAGGCCCGGCAGCCCGTTCGATTAAGCTTGATTTGCCGCCGTTTACCTTGGTGGGCGCGACTACTCGCAGCGGTTTGTTGACTTCGCCTTTGCGTGATCGTTTTGGCATCGTGCAACGTTTGGAATTTTATAACACCACTGATTTGTGCCAGATTGTCACCCGCGCCGCTGGGATTTTGCAGGTCGCCATAGATGCCGAGGGCGCTTATGAAGTGGCACGCCGCGCCCGAGGCACGCCGCGTATCGCTAACCGTTTGCTGCGGCGGGTGCGTGATTATGCCCAGATTAAAGCGGATGGCGCGATTAACTTAGAGGTGGCACAACGGGCGCTGAATATGCTGAACGTGGACAATTATGGACTGGACACGCTGGATCATAAGTTGCTGTTGGCAATTATACGCAAGTTTGAGGGTGGCCCAGTCGGCGTAGACACCCTGGCGGCGGCGATAGGCGACGAGCGCGGCACTGTTGAAGAAGTGATTGAACCCTATTTGTTGCAACAGGGTTTTTTGATGCGCACCCCGCGTGGCCGGGTGGCGACGCGGATGGCTTGGGCGCATTTTGGGTTGACTCCGCCCGCGCATCACCCCTATGCGGCGGATACGTTCACGGTGGATAACGAGTGATGCACAAAAATTTGCCCAATCAGGGCTTTACCTGGTCGGTGCGGGTGTATTACGAGGACACCGACAGCGGCGGCGTGGTGTATCACGCCAATTATTTGCAATTTATGGAGCGGGCGCGCACTGAATGGCTGCGTACCCTCGGTTTTGAACAAGATCAATTGCGTGAGCAAGAAGGTTGTTTATTTGCGGTGCGGCGTTTACAAATCGACTATCTGAAACCCGCCCGTTTTAATGACTTACTCAGCGTCAGTTTGACGGTGAGTGAAATCGGCAAAGCCAGTTTTCAGGTGGCTCAGGAAATTTGCCGCGATCTGGATGGCCTGCGTTTGTGTCAAGCCCAGGTGCAGGTCGCCTGTATCGATCAACAGTTTCGGCCCCGGCGCGTGCCGCCGGTCGTATTGACTCAAATTTTGGATAAAGCCCGTCACGACTATGTTTGATTTTAAGCTGCACTCCCCTTTTCTCGACATGATTCTCAACGCCAGCCTGCTGGTGCAGGCGGTGATGTTGCTGTTGCTGCTGATGTCGATTTATTCCTGGACGCTGATTTTGCGCAAACGCAAAGCGCTGCGTCGCGCTCGTCAAGAAGCCGACAGTTTTGAAGGGCATTTCTGGAAAGGCCGTGATCTCAATCAGCTTTATAACCGGGTGACTGCCCACGATTACAGTCCCAGCGGCCTGGAAAATATTTTCATTGCCGGTTACACCGAATTTGCCCGGCTGCGTAAACAAGGCAAAGTGCCCGCGATGGACATGATCACGGCGACTCAGCGTGCGATGCGCGTGGTGTTGCAACGTGAAGTGGAAGTTCTCGAATACCAATTGCCGGTGTTGGCGACCACCGGCTCAGTCAGCCCCTATATCGGCTTGTTTGGCACGGTGTGGGGCATCATGAACTCGTTTCACGCACTCGGTAACGTGCAACAAGCTACTTTGTCGATGGTCGCCCCCGGCATTTCCGAAGCCCTGATTGCCACAGCAATGGGGCTGTTTGCAGCGATTCCAGCAGTGATGGCTTACAACAACTACGTCACTGAAATCGACCGGATCGCGGGGCGCTATGATTTATTCAGCGACGAATTCACCAGCATCCTGCAACGTCAAGCGCACGCCACGGCGAGTAGTGCTGAGGCAACACCGCCAGCCACGGTGTCTACCACCGCCGTGCCCGCTGTCGCCATGATGTCTGCCATGCCAGCCACCGCTTAGGGAGAGCAGCTATGGCTTACACGCCGCGCCGTCGCAAACATTTGCTGGCAGAAATGAACGTGGTGCCTTACATCGATGTGATGTTGGTGCTGCTGATTATTTTCATGGTGACTTCACCCATGCTCACCTTGACTGAAGGGATTAAAGTCGAACTGCCGGTGGTGAAAACCCAGACCCACGATCCGGATCAAGAACTGCCGATTCTTTTGAAAATCACTGCGCAAGGGGAATACTTGCTGACCGATGGCGAAGTCATCGATCAGCCTTATCCGGCGGCGGTGCTGGCACAACTGGGCGCACAGGTGTTGGCTTTGTTGCGCGAAAAACCGGAGCGTCCCGTGGTGGTGAGCGCCGACAGTCACGCCCAGTATGGGGATGTGGTGAAGTTTATGGCCTATCTGGAAGGCAACGGAGTGAAAGTGCGGTTGATGACTAAATCACCCGAGGGGCAAACGGGCGATGCGCAATAATTTTGACACCTACACAGCCTTGCTGCTTGCGCTGTTGCTGCATGTGCTGGCGTTGTTGGTGTTCTTATTTGGGGCGGGTTTGAAATGGGACAGCTCCAGTGCCAGCAGTAATGACTGTCTCAGCGGCAGCGCCCAAACGATTGACGCACAGGCGGTAGAACAGGCTTATGCCGATCTTCAATCGCGTCAGTTGACCGCACAAAACAACCAACAGGCTGAGCAAGCCGCACTGGAAGCGCAACGCGCCGCGCTGGAACAAGCCGAGGCGATCAAACGCGAAGCTTTAGCGCAAGAAACCAAAGCGGCTGAAGCACAGATTAAAATCGCCGCTGACCGTCAACATGAGATTGAACAACGCGCCAAGGCGGCTGAACAGAAGCTTGCCAAACTGGAACAGGCGAAAGCCGAAGCCGAAACCCAGCGTTATGCAGAAGAACAGCGTTTAGCGGCGCTGGCCTTGAAAAAAGCGGAAGAACAACGCAAAGCGGATAAAGCCGAACAGGTGCGCAAGCAAGCCGAAACCAAAGCCGCGCAAGCGGAAGCGGTTGCTAAAACGGCGGCGGCAAAACAACAAGCAGCGGCTGAAGCCAAGGCTAAAGCAGAAGAGAAGGAAGCCAAGGCAGAAGCAAAAGCTAAAGCAGCTGAGCGCAAACTGGCCCTAGCCGAAGCTGCCAAAAAACTGGAAGAAAAACAACGCAAAGCCGACGAACAGGCACAAGCTGAAGCCGCTGCAAATGCTGCCGCCCAGGCACGGGCGGCAGCGGGACAACAACAACGGGCTGCCTTGTCTGGACAATATGTGGCCACCACGGCGGCCTTAATTCGCCAGAAAGTACAAGGGGTTTGGTTGCGTCCGATGGGCTTGCCTGCGGGTTTATCTTGCGTGCTAGAAATTCGTACCGTGCCCGGTGGCGATGTGGTGAGTGTGCGTGTGCTGACCAGCAGTGCCAATGCCGCTTTTGACAGCTCTGCAGAAGCGGCGGTGCAGAAGGCTTCTCCTTTGCCTGTGCCAACGGAAATGGCGCTGTATGAGGAAAATTTTCGGATTTTCCAACTACGTTTTACCCCTGACTGAAAGAGTTTAAGTGATGCGACATATTCTGTTTTCTCTGCTCGGCTGGCTGATGCTCACCGCGCCTGCCCAAGCGATTTTGACCATCGACATTACTCAAGGCGTAGAAGGGGCGTTGCCGATAGCCATCGTGCCTTTTGCTTGGCAAGCGACTAGCGCACCGCCTGCTGACAGCGTGTCTGAGATTGTGAGCAACGACTTGGCACGCAGTGGCCGTTTTGCCCCGCTGCCTACCCAGAGCTTGCCCCAGCAACCGACGGAAATCGGCCAAATTGATTTCAATACTTGGCGCACGGTGGATAGCCGTTATCTGGTGATTGGCGGGGTACAACCCGCAGGCGGCGGTTATGTGGTGCGTTTCCAATTATTTGATGTGTTGCGCGGTGAACAAATCATTGGCTACAGCTTGCCGGTTGAAAGCAGCGCTTTGCGCCGCACCGCCCATCGCATCAGCGATTTGATTTATGAGGCGCTGACTGGCGAGCCGGGGGCTTTTGATAGCCGTATCGCCTACATCACGGCACAAGGCAGGGGTAAGTCTGCGGTGTATCGCTTGCAAATCGCCGATACCGATGGGGCGGGCGGTAAAACTATTGTCACCTCCAAGGAACCACTCTTATCGCCCACTTGGTCACCAGACGGGGCTAGGCTGGCCTATGTGTCACTCGAAGGTAAGCGCTCGGCGATCTATGTACAAGACATCGCCAGCGGTCAACGCAGCCAAGTCGCCGCTTGGCCGGGTCTCAATGGCGCACCGGCTTGGTCGCCCGATGGTAGCCGCTTAGCATTGAGTTTATCCAAGGACGGTAATTCTGAGATTTACCTCTTGAATCTGGGTAATCGCAACCTACAACGGTTGACTCAAAACCCGGCGATAGACACCGAGCCATCCTGGGCACCCGATGGACAAAGCCTGGTGTTTACCTCGGATCGCGGCGGACAACCCCAGATTTACCGGATGGGTCTGGGCGGTGGTACGCCACAACGCCTGACTTATAGCGGTAGTTATAATGCCAGCGCCAGCTTTTCACCTGATGCCAGCAAGCTGGTGATGCTCAATGGCAATGGCGGTGCTTACCGGATTGCCGTGCTGGATTTGGTGACTAATCAAACCACGGTGTTAACCAACACCAGCATGGATGAATCCCCCAGTTTTGCGCCCAATGGCAGTATGGTGATTTATGCAGTGGGCCGTGATCTGGCCGCTGTGTCCGTCGATGGCCGCGTCCGTCAACGACTGGCTGTTGAAGCGGGCGCAGAAGTCAGAGAACCGGCTTGGTCGCCGCGTAATCGTTAATTTTTTCCCCCTATCTTTTCATTATCTTAAGGAGTTTATCTGATGCGTAAAATTTATCTGTTGGCCGCTGTGTTAGCCTTGACTGCCACCGCTTGTAGCCGTACCCCAGAAAAACCAGTCGATCCGAACCAAGCCACTCAAACTGGCACGGGCAGCGACACGGCGGGTTTGAATAACGGGAGCATGGGCGATGCACAAGGGCTTGCTGGTGATCGGACTATCCCCGCTGATCGCGTGGTGTACTTCGATTATGACGTGAGCGATATTCGTAACGATCAACGCGCCATCCTGGATGCACACGGCGCTTACCTCAACAACAACCGCAACGCCCGCACCCGTCTGGAAGGTCATGCGGACGAACGCGGTTCACGCGAATACAACATGGCGCTGGGCGAACGTCGTGCCCAAGCGGCACGTAGCTACCTGAACATCTTAGGGGTAGACAGCAGCCGAGTTGACACCCTCAGCTATGGCGAAGAAAAGCCTGCCGCAGCCGGTCACGATGACAGTAGCTGGCAGTTAAATCGTCGGGTTGAAATTGATTACTCAGGTAATCGTTAATGAGACCGGCGACAGGTTTTCAAGGCGGGTTTAGCCGCCACCTCCTGTCGCTGGGACTGGTCACCGCACTCAGCGGTGGCTGGTACCAGAACGCACTGGCGGACTCAGACCCCGCCTTTGTCGCGGTGCAGGCACAGTTTTCACAACTGAGCCGCACGGTGTTAGATCAACAGCAGGAATTGCGGGACTTACAGCGTGAAGTCCGCGAATTGCGCGGTGCCAGCGAATTATTGACGCACCAGCTAGAAGAAGCACAACGAGCGCAACGCAATCTATACAGTGACATGGATAAACGGATAGTGCGTCTGGAAGCAGGCACGCCTCCCGCCGCGCAGGCCGCTACTGGCGCACCCGCTTTGCCAGACACTAACCCAGTGACTAGCCCAACGCCACCCAGTACCGTGCCAGTCTCGCCCGAGCCGCTTACTGCCGTGCCCGCACCCACCACCGCGCCGGATGCCGTACCCCCAACCAACCTGGCCTTGCCGCCGCTGGGTGTAGCCACCAATTCGCAGGAAGAACTAGCCTTTCAAGAGGCTTTTAAGCTCTTGCAGGCAGAAAAATACGAACAGGCCAACACCGCTTTAGCCGCGTTTATCCGGCAATATCCGCAAAGTAGCCAGGCAGACAGCGCCCAATACTGGTTAGGCGAGTCTTTTTATGCCCGTCGTGATTTCAGTCATGCACTACAAACTTTTACCCAACTGTTGACTCAGTACCCCAACAGCAACAAGCGCGCACACGCCCTCTTGAAAATCGGTTTCACTTACGCCGAACTCCAAGATGCTGCAAAAGCGCAGCAAATTCTCGAATATGTGCGTGACAATTACCCCAGCACCTCGCAAGCCCGGTTAGCGGTTGAGCGCTTGCAGCAGTTAAAGCCCTAATCTGACCCCTCATGTCTGACCTGTTGAATCCGCGCCAGCGCGAGGCCGTGCGTTATCTGGACGGCCCGCTGCTGGTGCTGGCTGGAGCGGGCAGCGGCAAAACCCGGGTGATCACCCAAAAAATTGCTTGGTTGATTGGGGAAGCCAATGTGCGTGCCCGCCACATCGTCGCAGTCACTTTCACCAACAAAGCGGCGCGGGAAATGAAAAGCCGCGCCAGCAAATTGCTCAAGCACTCTGACGGGCGCGGCCTGACCGTTTCCACTTTTCATAACTTAGGGATGAATATCCTGCGCCGTGAAGGCAAGGCCATTGGCTACAAGGCCGGATTTTCCATTTTCGATGCCCATGACAGCGCGCAATTGTTACAACATCTGGGGGTCAAAGAAGAAGCGCTGGACAAAGACTTCACCCAGGTGATGCAAACTCAAATCAGCCGCTGGAAAAACGCCGACATCAGCCCAGATGCCGCCCTCGCCGCCGCTGAAGATGCGGCTGCCACCCGCATGGCCCGGTTATATGAGGGCTATCAACGCCAGCTTAAGGCTTATAATGCAGTCGATTTTGACGATCTGATCGGTTTGCCGGTGCGCTTATTCAGAGAACACCCGGCGGTGTTAGCACGTTGGCAGGCACAAATTCATTATTTGTTGGTGGACGAATATCAAGACACCAACAGCAGCCAATATGTGCTGGTGAAACTGCTCAGTGGTACACGCGGTGCGCTCACCGTGGTGGGCGATGACGATCAGTCGATTTATGCCTGGCGCGGTGCGCAACCCGAAAATCTGCATTTGTTAAAAAACGACTTTCCTAGCCTAAAAATCATTAAACTAGAACAAAATTACCGGTCTACCGGTTATATTCTCAGAGCCGCCAACACCTTAATCAGCAATAATCCGCATATTTTTGAGAAAAAATTGTGGAGCGATAAAGGCATGGGCGAACCGTTGCGAGTGCTGGCTACTAATGACGAGCAACACGAAGCAGAACGGGTGGTGGCAGAACTGATTAGTCATAAATTTCAACACCGCACTGAATATGGTGATTACGCGATTCTTTATCGGGGCAATCATCAAGCGAAAGTATTTGAACGGGTGTTGCGCACTTATAAAATTCCCTATTCAATCAGCGGTGGCACTTCTTTTTTTGAACGCGCCGAAGTCAAAGACATCATGGCCTATTTACGCTTATTGGCCAATCCAGACGACGACACCGCTTTCTTACGCATTATTAACACCCCCAACCGTGAGATTGGTGCAGCTACGCTCGAAAAACTCGGCACTTATGCCCAAGAGCGTGACACCAGTTTATTTGCCGCTTGTTTTGAAATGGGACTCATCGAACGGGTGTCAGAACGCGCTTTGCAGCGTTTAACCCATTTTGTGCGCTGGCTCAGTGATTTCAGCGACCGTGCCGAGCGCGGTGAAGAACCGGCGGCTTTAAGCCGTGAACTGGTGCTGAGCGTTCGTTATGAAAACTGGTTACAAGACACTTGCGAAAGCCTAAAAACCGCCGAACGGCGCATGGCAAATATCGAAGAATTATTATTGTGGATAAAAGAACTGTCCGAGAAATCCGAAGAAGATAAAAAGCTCAAAGAATTAGTGGCACATCTGGCTTTAGTGGATATTCTCGAACGTCAAGCTGAAAACAATCAAACTGACCGGGTATCGCTGATGACTTTACATGCTGCGAAAGGCTTAGAATTTCCGCATGTTTTTATCATCGGCATGGAAGAAACCCTGTTACCACACGCCAATAGTTTAGAAGAAGAAAGCCTGCTACAAGAAGAGCGGCGCTTGGCCTATGTCGGCATCACCCGCGCCCGTAAAACCCTCACCTTCAGCCTAGCACGCAGCCGCCGCCGCTATGGCGAACAACAGACCTGCCAACCCAGCCGCTTTTTAAGTGAGCTACCGCCCGATGATTTAGTGTGGGAAGGCCGGGCCGCCGATGAGGTCAATACTGAAGCCAAACAACAGCGCGGCCAAGCCTGCTTGCATAACTTACGCGGTTTATTGGCTAAATCATGAGGTGTAAGCTTTTCTGCGTCGCAGATTGCATTGCATTGCGCTGGCTTGACGGCGGTACTGACCGGGCGTGCAAGCAAAACGCCGTTTAAATGCAGTACACAGATTAGCCGCGCTGGTGTAGCCGGTTTGCGTCGCGATCACCTCCAACGGCAGTTCAGTGTCTTTTAGCAGCCTGGTGATTTCCTGTAGACGTTGTTCACGTAACCAAGCGATCACGGGCTGCTGGTGCAAAGCCTGAAAATCAGCCGACAAGGTGCGGGGGCAGGTACACACCGCTGCGGCGAGATCGGACAACATCGGCGTGTGCCACAGTTGCTGTACCATGATGGCCTGTGCTTGCCGTACCCGCTTAAAACGTCGGCTGGGATTTTCTGGGGCCGAGTGGCTGTGGCCGAAAACAGTATTGGACAAAGACAGTGACTGCATTGGGTAATGGGCGACTTGTGGTTTCATCAGAAGACACCTTGTGGGTAAAGAAGTTGTAACCGACCTGTAGTTTGCAAAAGTCTTGTACTTTAAAGCAACAGTATTCGTTTTTTATGACGGTACGATTGCTTTGCCCCTGCACCATCGGGATTTTACTCAGCACAACTGACTGACCAGGCTTATCACTGCGTTGTTTTTATAGGGGAAGAAGCCAATCCGCCCTGTCTTTGCAGATAACGGAATGTGCTTGCTCTAATCGTTAGAGTTGTGCAGAAAAGCAAAAAGTGAACCATAATTTATTACATGTTTAGTCACTTTCAATCGGTTAATAAGCAGTGATTTTTTCACTAAACTGACACAACTAACTCTGTGAATTTCTGTGAATTATAGTATGATTATTTGAAGTAAGCATGGGGGATTTCAATTTGTGTGCTTATGCCCACTTAAAACTGCTATGTGTCACTTAACACCAGCAACTTATCAAACACCCACAAAAAAACCGGCCTGAGCCGGTTTTTTTGTGGAAAATCAACTTATTTGATTTTCGCTTCTTTGTATTCAACGTGCTTGCGCACCACTGGATCGTATTTCTTAAAAGACAACTTATCGGGCGTCGTCCGCTTATTTTTATTGGTGGTATAAAAGTGGCCCGTGCCTGCGGTGGAAACCAGCTTAATTTTATCACGCATGTTAAATACCCCTTAAACCTTGACGCCGCGACTACGCAGATCTTTCAGAACCACTTCGATCCCAAGCTTATCAATAGTACGCAAGCCTTTGGTGCTGATGCGTAATTTTACCCAGCGATTTTCGCTAGGCACCCAAAAACGATGGGCGTGCAAATTTGGCAAAAAACGGCGTGACGTTTTGTTGTTAGCATGTGATACGTTGTGACCAAACGTGGTACGTTTACCGGTCACCTGACAAACTCTGGACATTGTGTATAAACTCCCTTGCAACAAGCGCCTTCCAGGGCGCTCATGACTCAGTAATGCGGGTTTCGGATATGCAATTCTTGCAGGCAAGACGCTAATTTTATTTGAAATTGAATATTACAGCAAGCGAGATCTGCAAGACCCACCGCTCTGAGCCGAGGTCTTGCCCAAAAAATCTGAATTTTCGGGCTTGGGCGAACGCTGCATTCACCCAAGCGGACTGCGCCAGCGCTAACGATCCAGTCGGCGGCTATTATTTATTTCAAGCCGGTTTTTTCAGCGATGGAACAGGTGTTCAGCCCCACCAGCAAATAGGCCGGGCACCAACCCAGTAAGCCCGTCAACAAAGGCACCACACCGATCCAACCCCAAGGGGTCTGGGGGCCGACGAACACCAGTGCCAGCAATCCCAAGCCGACCACTATGCGAATAACACGATCAATTTTACCAGCATTGCATTTCATAAATAACCCCTCAAGACCAAGGATAAGCAGACTAATTGACTGACTTCGGGGCTTACCAAACGCGAGTTCGCCACCGAAGCCATGAGTTTAATGGGGTGTTTATCCACTCAAAGCAACCGTGCAACCCTCTAATCTGCACAAACCCCCGATGCGGTGACGCAGCCCGTTCCCTGAGCGCGGTGCCCTGAGCGCAGTCGAAGGGGAGCCGAAGGGTACAAGGTTTGAACGCCGATCTCGTCAGCTTGATGGAACTGGAAAACAACGGCTACGACAGTGGCAGTGCGCAGCAAGATTTGCTGAACTTGATCAACAGCATTGGCTTGAGCGGCAGAAACTATACGTTAGTCGATGCGGATAGCGCACTGGGCGTGATCAACGCGCTGGGCAGCGATGCAATTAAAATCGGCCTGATCTACGACGACAACACGCTGGATTTAGTGCCAGGTTCCGTCAACACCAGCACGGCGGCGATTTTTGAGCGCCCATACGCATCAACTTAAGCCATTACCATTTTATTTTATTATGTATCAATATGTTAAAAGAGGTAGCCCTATAACACCCGCTATACAGTAGGTCGACTGAGTTGCTGTAGCAATTGAGCAGCATTAGGATGTTTTTTGCGTTTGTTTAGCGAGCAACCATGCAAAAAATGATTTGACAGTTCCTCTAATAATGCCAATAATTCGTCCCTATTATTGATAGCTTTTGCAAGTCTAGCAGATTGCTCTTTAATCAGTTGTGTTGCTTTAACTAGACTACGATTTGGATTTTTCCAAGAACCGGATAATATTATCCAATGTTCAAATAAAATGACCATCAATTTAACATAGAACTCACTTAAAATTCTATGTGGATTATTGCTGTTTGATTCTGATAGTTTATTGTTTGTTTTCCATAATTTGAACAACAATTCAATTTGCCAGCGTACACGATAAAGCACCAAACAATCCTCTATGCTTAACTTGTCTTTCTCCACATTTGTCAAATATATAGACCAGTCACACAAAGCAAGATTTTGTTTTGTTGGTGTTCTACCATGCTTCGACAAGCTCAGCACAAGTGCTTTTGTGCATTCTCCCTTAGTCTACTGCGGCGAATATTTGCAACCTCTATCGGGAGACGGCAGGCAATTAATCTTGCCGGAACACGCTCTATTTTACCAACAAAAACATCTTTATCAAACTTTACAAAGTCGGTTTTTTCAGATAAAAATCTATATAAATCAATCTATTGAGATGATTTATCAAATAAACTTGTACCATATAAATATCGGAATATCCAATATTCACCGCGTTCACTCCGCTCTTTCATTCTTGAGAGTTTGAAAAAACCTAAATCATTGATACGTAACGCGCCTTTTTCATACGCTGACCGCCATGGAGAGCGAAGCGAAGGCGGTTAGTCCCCGATAGCCAATGCCCGACCGTAGAGCCGTAGGTTGAAGCGAGAGCGTAAGCCGCAGGAGAGACGCAGCGGGTGTGATTGGCGTAGA
>Ga0209575_10000613_pt1 | contig 20004 bp, 17 predicted proteins | sample Medcelwee11metaG_FD_187172 | JGI IMG/M metagenome (GOLD analysis project Ga0209575, IMG submission 187172) | Freshwater pond sediment microbial communities from the University of Edinburgh, under environmental carbon perturbations - Medium... | ecosystem: Environmental > Aquatic > Freshwater >...
CTTCTGGACATAGCTTCTGTTTTAAATCATAAAAGTATGGTTCAAATTTAGAAAACTTATCACGATTGCAATGGTTAGTATCCGTTTACTTGAAAACCAGGGGTGAAGCCACGATGAAAAAATGTTAAGGCAAGTTCAAACAAGAATCCGGTTTTATTGTTATCCGTATGATGTTCAATAAAATTACCTTTGATAAAATTCTTACCCCTGAGGTCAGGGATATGGTTTAACTAACAGAAATACAAACAGAAAATCATGAAACGAAGAGCAACAGCCATATGGCAGGGAAACGGTGCAGAGGGCAAAGGAAGCCTCTCTTCAACAAGCGGAGTGCTTGACAAAACTCCATATTCATCCACAACACGATTTAAGAACGAGGACGGTCTCGCCGGTACTAATCCTGAAGAACTGATAGCTGCCGCTCACAGTGGCTGTTATGCCATGGCGCTGAGTTTTGCGCTCACAGCAGCAGGATTCACCGCCACCGAGCTGAAAGTGGAGGCTGCGGTCAATCTTGAAAAACTGACTGACCATTGGGAGATTACAGGTATCAATCTCGATCTGACGGGAAGTGTCCCGGGGATAACCGAAGAGAAGTTCCAGGAGCTGGCCGCGACAGCAAAAGTCGGCTGTCCTGTCTCAAGGGCGCTTAAAGCAGTAGAAATTACCCTTTCGGCAAAACTTCTTTAGTGTCTTGATTCAGTGTTGAGCTGAATCCTATTCACATTTAAGGTTGGTTCGTTGTGCTTTGGATGCCTCTGCAAAGGGTCCGTAAAGAGCATTCTTAAATGATGCACATGCCTCCGCAGTTTGTCCTTTGCCCACCTGGGCAACAGCAAGCTGATAGAAGAATTTAGCTTTGGCTTCGGCATTACCGGTTTCCATACCAAGCCCCTTTTGCGCATATTCTGCACCGCTGTCAAAATTTCCCTTCTTGTTGAAGACATCGGCAAAGAAGTAGAAAAGATCCTTGTCGTCACCGTATTTTGCTGATTTATTCAGAAAGGTCAATGCCTCATCGGGCTTGTTCGCCTGGCTTGCCTTTGATCCTTCGGATCTGAAGTATTCAAGGGCCAAGGTGGATGCCTTTTGAGTCTTTATTGTATCATTGGCACTCTTCACTTTTTCAAGATACAGATCTATCGTTTTCTCAAAAGCATCGTTATTATCCTGCTTTATGTAGATCAATGCCTTGTTGTAAATTGCATTTACATAATCGGGATTGATTATTAAAAGGCTGTCAATCGTCAGAAGGGCTTTTTCGAAATCATTACCCGATAAATAATCCACTGCCAGGTTGTTGTAACCCTGTACCAGAACTTTTTGTGCTTTCTCTTTATTTGATGCGTTGCCGTACTTCTCTGATGCAGCAACGGCTGTTTTTGAAGCAGAAATAATCTCTGCTGCCGGTTTCTTTTCGTTCAGCGCAGTAGCTGCAAGCTTATAATATAATCCCGGAAGTACCTGCACAGCTTTTTGTTTCAGGTCAGCTGCTTCCTCGCCTACCTTGTCAGAGGTGGAAATCACGTTTTCAAATGCCTTAATGGCAGCGGGAACATCCGTCTGCATTGCCTTGGCACCTTCATTATAAAAGGTAATCACATCATTTCGTGTCTGCGAATTCACATTTGTACCGATTACAGCAGACAGGGCCAGGAACCCTGCAATCATACCCGTCACTTTATTTTTCATTTTTATTCAGATTATCAGATTATTATAAACATGTTTTAAATTTATTGCCTGTAAATTTAAGAGTTAAATTCGATTTTAATATCCGGGCAGGAAAGACGACATTAATTATTTCATTACCGGAGATAAAGACTCCCCCTTGATTTATCTTGCTCTGAGGTATTGCACAGGCCATTGAATATCCTCTTCCAGCTCCTTTGCAGCCAACAGCGGGAAATAGGGATTTCGCAATAACTCACGGCCAAAGAACACGAGGTCGGCCTTCTCTTCCTCAAGGATGGCCTCCGCCTGACCGGTGTTTGAAATTAACCCCACTGCTCCGGTCATTATTCCCGTTTCCCTCACCGCCCCGGAGAATTGAACCTGGTACCCTGGGCTTACCGGTATCCTGGCATTGTATACATTGCCGCCCGAAGAACAATCTATCAGGTCAACATTCATTTCTTTTAAAATCATGGCCAGCCTTACGCTTTCTTCTTTTGTCCATCCGCCATCAGTCCAGTCAGTGGCAGACAGCCGTACAAAAAGCGGATTTTCAGCCGGCCATACATATTTTACAGATGCAATTACCTGTCGTAATAAACGTGTTCTGTTCTCAAAAGAACCTCCGTGCATGTCTGTGCGGTTGTTACTCAGGGGAGATAAAAATTCATGCAACAGGTAACCATGTGCGCTGTGGATTTCGATTACCTTAAAACCGGCAATAAGAGCCCGCTCCGCTGCTGCCCTGAAACCAGAAATAACATTGTCTATTCCTTCCTTATTCAGTGCAGAAGGTGGCGAGTCACTATTAATGAACGGGATATCTCCAGGGGCGACAGTTTGCCATCCGCCCTGCTCTAAGCCCAGCTGTTTACCTCCCTCCCACGGTACGGCACAGGAGGCTTTTCTCCCTGCATGGGCAAGCTGAATTCCTGCAACAGCGCCCTGCTGATGAATAAAACGGGTAATCCTGCTGAGTCCGAGAATATGTTCATCACTCCAGAGACCTAAATCTCCCGGAGTGATCCGTCCCTCCGGCACAACCGCAGTTGCCTCGGTGAAAATCAGTCCGGCACCGCCAACAGTCCTGCTCCCCAGGTGAACCACATGCCAGTCATTGACAAATCCGTCTGTTGAAGAATACTGGCACATCGGCGACATGACTATCCTGTTTTTAAGTGTGATACTCTTTATGGTCAGAGATGAAAACAGTTTTGACATAATGATGAATTTTTTATCAGGTAAACCTATATTCCCAAAGATAATGGTTAATATATTCCAAATCTTTCCGTGCCGTATTCGGGTTGGGAGGCCGAAATTAATTTAGGGAAATGGACTCTTGATTTTTTGTAAGACAAAAACTGACAGGCGCGGCGGGTTAAATTGTCTTCAAAGCTTTATCAGCTTAACTGACCGTTTTCTCCGGTCAGCCTGCCCGATCAAATAAGTACCGTTTGGCAGGCCGCTTATATCTATTGTGGTTATCTCCTGATCCGGCTTGATCGTCTCAACGATTCTGCCGGTCATATCTGAGATATACAGCTTATTGCCTGAATTGTTCTCCGCTTCGTCAACAGTTAGTGTTGTGTGTGCGGGGTTCGGATAAACAGAAAAACCCGGAGGCATGCTTCTGTCTTCAATACCGGTTGTGTTCTGGACTATTATTGTTCCTTTCATTCCGGATGAGACATGCGACTGGCATACATAATAATGAGTTCCTACTGTAAGGAAAGAGGCTGAGACAGTTCCTCCCCCGAAGGCGACTTCAAACCCGCCTGAAAGAGCTGTGCTCCCATTGGCATTCCATGTGGCCTGGCTTACTTCAACAGCATTATGAGCACTCGCAAGACTGAAGATTATATCATCGCCCACTGTTATTGTTAAAGTGGCCGGACTAAAAGAGGTTCCGACACTTGAAATTGTCCGGGTGGCAGGAAAAACGACCGCGGTGGTAAGTGCCAGCACCAGCGAAGTAACAATTGTTTTCATAATAACTTCTATTTACTTTACCCTTACTTGTTAAGATGTCAAAGACCCCAGCATAAATAACAAACAGGGGACAGAATTGTTCCCTGATTCATTGACATCCTCCGACATTGAAAGCGGGAAGGCTGATGGTGGCTGTTCAGATCATTCCGCCTGACAATACAGTCTGACTAGCACCTTCTGTTGCCGTCTGTTTCTTCGAAATAGATTTTATATATCTGGTTGTCATTCAATGTAATCTCGGCTCCCAGGGGCGAGGAAACAGGAGTGACATCCATGATTCTTATGGCGCTGATGGGAGACAACTCCTCAGGGGTCCATTCTGTGTCATCCGTTTTATGAAGCAATACTGATATCATCAGTTCCATGGCAGGGTTTTTTGCAGTCCGCTTTCTGAAGGCGTAAATGACAGTACTTACATCTGCCTCCGCATTCCGGTTGATGTGGACCATAGAGCTGAGCCTGTCCCAGCCGCTGTAGGTTATCAGTGCTATACGCCTTCCTTTGATCGATGCAGTAATGACTTTCCTGGCGCCTTTCTCAAAATATTTTACAACGGCCCTTTCGCCATTTATATGTGGTATGCCAAAATGCCCGAGAGTCAGTTCATGTTCGAATGCCAGCCGTGACCGGTCAACTCTTATCACTCCTCCCGGAATGATGATGTCAGCAAGGTCAATGATATATCCCACTCCGTTATTGGGTGGTCTTCTCATCAGCGCCTGCCTGTAGATCACACCGTCCTTTATGCCGTTATATACCATGCTCTGCGAAGTGGAGAAGGCCTGGTTTTTATCCGCACTGTTATTGATGGTTGCCCCGGTCAGGTAAAAGTTGATGTCATCACCTCTGACATCACGAGGGTCAAGGCTACGGAAACTGTATTCCATCGATGTGCCTCCCTGCGGATTATGATCCTCCCAGGGGAAATGGGTATTGTAGGTTAGTTTGGAATAATTCGGATCGTCATAGTACACCTTCCCCGGAACAATTTCAGAGGTGCCTGTCTTTCCGTGATTGACCAGTACAAGCCCGGGGTTATCGAGGACGGTGACTCTTGAACTACTACCCAGACTATTCCAAAACCCTTCATTTTCCGTGGCTGACCAGAACGGAGAATCACCAGGCAGCGCGAGGCATATAAAAGGCAGGAACATCAGGAACGGACTGGCAGGGCAGCTGTAGTTCTGGATCATATATTCCTTGTGGCCGTAAAATCCCAGGCTGGGTATTTCGTTATCATAGAACTCCTCGCGGGTGACGAACTGAAGCAGTGACCCTGAGCAGAGCCGCCGTGCAAAACCCGGGTCCAGGAGATTAGCATCCTTAAGCATGAATGCCACCGGGAATGCACCGGAGACCCATGTCCTGTAACAGATACTCCTCGACCACATGTTGATATATCCGTCACGCCCAAAGAATCCGGTGATAGACTCCATTAGTTTTTGAGCCGATTTTTCAATTATACCGGCAATTTCGGGATAATGCTCGTCGCCGAATGCCCTGTTCCAGATAGTTGTATAGACAATGAACAGGCTGATTGAGTAATAGTTATATGTTTGTTCTAGATACCAGCCGTTCCCGGAATGATAAGATGCCACCCATAACAGGTGGCTTTTTAAAAGCTCATCGTCAATATCATACCCATATTTCTTAAGAAATGACAGGGTAATGATGTTAAAGATCCGCCAGTTGTTCTGTGTGGTCCGGTGATGGCCCCACTTTGAGATGGTCACGGCCATCCCATTCTTTTCCTTTTCGGAATAAGTCTCCCAGAGTGTTTCGGGCATTAACAGCAGCGTCTTGAACAACCCGCCGAACTCACATGTGAACTGGTATGTCGAATCGGGCAGTTCCTCCGGCAGGGGGATGGAATTCGGATGACCTGGGGTCAGGGCATTATAAAGTTGGAGATGATAATAATCCCTCAGTTTAATATTTCCGATCTTTGTCTCAGGCTCAACGTGAATCAAGGGTCCTGCAAGGGTGAACGTCCTCTCCAGGGCTTCGAACTCCAGCGACCGGTAACGCCATCCCGGTGCATCGGGCTGCGGATACGTTTTCCCGGGAACCGGCGGAAAGGATATCGGGTCTTCCATGGACCGGACATGACTGAATGCCCGTTCAAGTATGTATTTGGCACAAGCAATGTAATGCTCTTTCGTCATCCCGGTAAATGGACTTTTGGCATAGTCGGGATCTTCAACCTCAAATATTCTTTTCATTGCATTCGTTTAAATTAATAAACAGGTGAAACCCACTTTTCGGCCGGTTCATATTTGCTCACCGCGCTCCAGCGAATGCCCCGTTTAATAATTTCGAGAGCCTCAGGCACCTGCATGTCTGCCGCGATATGCCCCAGAGAAGTATAAAAGACACGGCCCTTTCCGTACATCTTCTTCCACGCCACCGGCATGGTGCAGCCTGCTGCCCAAAAATCATGTTCGCCTGAGAATGTGGTCGTTGCCAGCACCTTAACATTCGGGTCAACGTGCATATAATACTGTTCGCTGTGCATTTTAAAATCAGAGATCCCTTTTGTGACCGGATCATCTCTATCAGAAATATTAACGGTATAATCGATGACGCCTCCCGGATGAGCCACCCATTGCCCTCCCACCATATACTGGTAAGAAGGGTTGTTTCTGAACGAGTCGGCCAGGCCGCCGTGCCAGCCGGCAATGCCTGTTCCGTTTCTGACAGCCTCCAGAAGGCCTTCTTCCTGTGCGGTTGTTATCTCCGACATTGTGAAGATCTGGATCACCAGGTCAACGGTTTTCATATACTCCTTATCAGTATATTTTTCCAGCGAGGAGCTGGTATCAGCCACAGCGCCCTCAGACAGTAGCCACGGGTAAAGTATACCGACGAATTTGCCCGGCTCATGGCCTTCCCAGCCTCCGTATACGATTAGTATTTTCTTACCATTCAGGCCAGGACCGGAACTCTTCTCCGAACATGTAAAAGAGACAAGGAGCATAACAAGCGCAAGTGCAGCAGTTTTCATTGGCGTATTGTATCGTTTATTCTGTTTTTAAAATTATACCTTTATTATAAAATTCAGAGACATGATACAAAAAAGAATAACTCTTTCAAGGAGGCAGTTCGTAGGAGCCTCGGCGCTTGGTTTTACCGGTGTAATGATAATTCCTTCCGCAGGCTGCGGACGTTCAAAGACATCTGCCGGAAAAGATGCCGGTCTTATCAGGCTTGGATTCATCGGACTTGGACAGCAGGCTATGTACCTGACGGATGGCTTTATAAAGATACCTGGCGTTGAGGTGCTGGCAGGATGCGATGTATACGGGATCAAGCGGACCCGCTTCGAAAACCGGGTTAAGAAGTTTTATTCCAAAGCAGGGAAAAAGATTGAGGCGGTGACTTATGAAAAATACGGTGACCTGTTAAAGAGAACGGATATAGACGCGGTTGTGATAGCCGTACCCGATCATGCCCATGCCATGATTGCCATTGCGGCATTAAAAGCAGGGAAGGATGTCTATCTTGAAAAACCATTGACTTTCACAATCTTCGAAGGGCAGCAGCTCAGGAAGACAGTCCGTGAGACAGGCAGGATACTTGGTGTCGGCAGCCAGCAGCGGTCCGATCCCAATTTCCAGCATGCGGTAAAAATGGTTCAGACTGGTGCGATAGGAACAATTTCAAATGTAAATGCCTATGTAGGCCCTCCCCCGGTACCTTACAACCTGCCGGAAGAGCCTGTTCCTGCTGACCTGAACTGGGACATGTGGCTTGGTCCGCTGCCAGGCAATATTCACTTCAACAAGGAACTTAATCCCCCTATAACGCTCAATCCTCCGAAAAACGAAGAGTACTGGGCCGGATGGAGATGGTATAAAGAGACGGGCGGCGGATTTACAACCGACTGGGGAGCGCATATGTTCGATATTGCACAGTGGGGCCTCGGCATGGATGGAAGCGGGCCGGTTGAGATATCACCCATAGGCGACGGATCAGAATACATAACCTGGAAATATGCCAGCGGCACAGTGATGACTTCCGAGCCTTTTAATGAAAAGAAAACCAGGGGAGTCAAATTCCAGGGTGATAAGGGATGGATCGAAGTCTCAAGGGAACACTACCTCGCTTCAGATCCTGCCTTGAATCCTCCTGCTGATGACAGTGCAGACAAAGGTCCTTACGAAACGAAAATACCTCACCAGCTGAATTTCATCGAGGCGGTAAGGAACAGGACTGATCCTGTCGTTCCTGTGGAGACCGGACACAGCAGCTGTACCGTGTGTACGCTTGGAAATATTGCCGTGGCACTCAAGAAAACCATCAAGTGGGACCCGGCAACAGAGGCTTTTGTTGATGATGCTGACGGCACAGCAACCAGTATGCTGCACTACAGCTACCGGGAGCCCTGGAAGCTGGTGTAAGACTACCCAGGCTATAGGCACATGATGACTGTTACTCTACGGCTTCAACTATGCCCGTGAGGAACGACTGCCAATCAATGGTGCCCCTTGGTGAGCATCCGGTACGAACAATTACAAGCTCTTTCGAAGGCAGAATGAATATGCGCTGGCCATCATAGCCGTCAGCATAATAGAGGTCGTCAGGCATTCCCGGGAATTCGCCGTTTCTGTTCAGCCAGAACAGGGCGCCGTATTCTCCTCCTGATCCTTCAGCCGGAGTGGTGGTATAGCTTACCCAGTTCTCAGGAAAGATCTGTTCTCCGAACCAGTTGCCGTTGTGCATGTAAAGCAGACCAAAGCGAGCATAATCGCGCATGGTGGCATACAGATACGATGATCCGACAAAAGTGCCGGAGGCATCCACTTCCCATACCACGCTTCGCATGCCGGTTTTATTGAATATCGCCTTGCGCGGATAGGCAATGTAATCCTGCTGGCTGTTGAATGCCGTGCGTAAATAATCCTGTATAATATTACTCGAACCCGAAGAATACGACCATACTGAATCAGGTTTGACAAGCAGCTTTTTTGATGTGGCATAGTCACCCATGTCGCCGTTCTTCAGCAGCATCGTTGTGGTGTTTGTAAGCCTCATCTTATAATAGGCTTCACTGAACTCAAGACCGCTGGTCATATGCAGGAGATTATCAAGAGTAATGTTCTTGCGGTCATCCTTAGCCCATTCCTTTACACTCATCGGCGCATTGATGTCAATGAGACCATCTCTGACCATTGCTCCCACCATTGCATTTGTGAAGCTCTTGGCCATTGACCAACTCAGAAAAAGGTTGTTCGGTCCGAGATCGCTGCGGAACCGTTCTGCAACTAACTGGTCTTTGTAAACCACAGTGACGGCAAAAGTGCCTTTAAAAGAAACTGTATCCTCAAATACATTGTCAAGCATATCACTAAGCATCTGCATATTTATGCCCGAAGGAATCGTGTCAGTGAGAAGATCTCCGGCTGGCCAGGGAATAGTATCGGGATTACCTTCCGGCAGAGACACTTCGGGATAATCCAGACTCAGAACATCCTCAGTGGAGAAATCCCTGACCAGGGTACACCCCAGTCCCTCGTTATATACGGCCTCTGATTTCCAGATGCCAAGCAATTTGCTGGTCACAATTCCCTTGTCTTTGTCAACGGTATTTTTAGTGTATCTGACGGGAAAAAAGTTAATGTCCTCTTTCTCGATACTTTCCTGTGTCCGCCCCGCAACAAAGACACCTGACGCTATATTCTTGGCAGCGTAACCGGTAATGCCCGGTGAAAGATAAGTGATGTACAGCAGTGCAATGCAAAGAAGTACGATCAGAAGAACCACCAGGGAAATGAGTATTCGTTTTTTCATAGTTTATGATTTGACTGTTGAAAATTACCTATTTATCTGATACTAATGAAGATTCAATTGTGTCTTTAACAATACTTATGATTTCCGCATCATCTTTGTCAATCAGATATTCTCTTGAAAGAGGTTCATGAATGATTACGCTGATCCTTGAGCCAAAGTTTATATAGAACCTGTTTTTGGGTTTCAGTACAAAAAATCCATTCAGCGTCACTGGTAAGACATTGATTTCCGATGCGCGCAGCACCTGGATAAATCCCCTGAAAAAATCATTTATTTTACCATCTTCCGTTCTTGTCCCCTCAGGAAATATAGCAATTGTATGACCTTCCGATTTTTCAATCAGCCGGTCTAACATCTCTTTGGTATTTGTAAAACTTGCCCTTTTCATAGGAACATAATCTGTCATTTTCAGAACCTGGCTGAAGACTGGAATCCTTAAAAGACGTTCATGCCCGAACCATGAAACTCCGGGGAAGAAAGAGATGATTGCCATAATATCGAAAAGGCTCGAGTGATTTGCAACCAGGATATATTTTCCGGTCTTCTTTATATTCTCCTTACCTTCAATATGCAGGTTTTTACCAATAATAATAAATGCTGATTTTGCCCAGAATTGCATTACCGCACGGACTGCCCTCTTTAACCTTAAGTAGGCAAGCGGAATTAAAATAGTAACTATAATTGCTGTAAACAGGTACAAGACACCAAAAGCTAAAACAGTCAGCAAGGTGTAAGCACGGATCTTCCACATATAAATCAGCTATATGAGATTAAGTCAACCATTATAAATACGATGAATTGTGCCCCCTTAGCACCATTAAAATTTTCCGGAAATGTACTGTTTTTTCCAATTGACGTTATCACGATGCCGGATTTTATGGCAAAGCTCGTCATGCTATGACGTCAGCAGATATTTCTGTCGAACAGCCAAATCAGGAAAATAATTATAAATTCGATGGGGAAAAATCCTGAATGGCATGGGTATAGTTATAAGGCAGATTGCAATACTGGCGATTCTGGTTTTAATCGGACTGGCAGCCTCCCGTGCTAAGGTTATCTCCTCCGGGTCAAAAGATTTGCTTGCAAGGATTATTTTTTATGTTACCCTGCCGGCAATGTTGTTTACCAATTTCAGCAAATTGACTATTACGCCGGAGCTTCTTGCCAATAGCATCCAGGCATTATTGCTGTCGCTGTTTGTACTTTTGTTTATGCTCCTTGCGGGATGGCTGACATCGAAAATTGCCGGATTGAAGAATGGCCCCGCAGCAATATTCAGACTCCATAGTATGCTTGGCAATGTAATATATCTTGGACTTCCTTTGATTTCATCGCAGTTCGGGAAGGAAGGTCTTCTTTACGGAAGCATTTTTATACTTGTTTCAAATATCCTTATGTGGACAGCAGGTGTTGCAGTAATGACTCCGGGCAAGACATTCAGTCTCAGGGGAAATATATGGAAAATATTCAATATCAATACTGTAGCTATAATTACAGGTTTCATCCTTTTTCTTCTTTCAATAAAGCTGCCGCCTATTATACTCGACTCAGTTAGCCCCCTTGGTGGCACTACCACCTATCTGTCAATGATATATATCGGGTCAATGCTTTACTATGCAGATGGCAGGAAAATGTTAAGAAACAAGAATGTATATCTGCTATCTCTTAACAGGCTTCTTGTTGTTCCGATTATCATAATCGGGATATTTGCTCTTCTGAACTATTTTTTCCCTTTCCTTCTCAAGAAAGAAGTTTTATCGGTCATGGTTCTGGAGGCAGCCATGCCCTGCATGGTGAATGTGGTGATCATGGTCAACATACTCGGAGAAAATGATGATACCGCAACTGCAAACGTGTTTGTTTCAACTGTCCTTAGCATAATCACCATCCCGCTGATCCTGGTATGCCTGAGGCTAATCAACTGATTCACAGCATGTCTTAAGACTGCATAATTCCCGTATTAAAAAGCCCCTACAGCAATCGGTTTAAGTAATAATCAGGTTGCTTTATTAAACCCGATTTTCGACCGGTGATTATTGCTAAATCTTTTATTATCAGAGTTGAACTGATATCTTCCATAAAATCAGGAAAATACAATGATGTAATCTATCCTGCATTTTTGGAATGATTTTTAATTGCCGTTTGATATAGAACATAATTCATTATATTCAGCCCCAATATCTTTTCAACAGGACTATAATTAAAACCCATAGTTATGCTACTCCATCAGCAATTTGTCCGAATGGCAAAAAAACATGCCCAAAAGCTGGCAGTTATTGATAAGACAACAGGGAAGAATGTTACTTATTCAAGGGCTCTGATCGGAGCTCTCATCCTGAGCTCAAAATTCAGTAAGTATGATAAGGGATTCATAGGTATAATGATCCCGACTTCGGCTGGTTGTGCCCTTGCTTCAGTTGGTGCACTGATGAGTGGCAGGATACCTGTGATGATAAACTATTCTACAGGTGCTGAGGCGAATGCTAAGTACGCTCAGAAAAAATGCAAATTCAAAACAATCATTACTTCCAAATCACTGCTCGAAAAGATCAACTGTCCTTTAATTGACGGCATGGTACTGATTGAGGATATAATGGCTGGTGTGACAACGACAGATAAGCTGAAGGCTGCCCTGAAAACGAAACTGCCTGTCAATATGATCCTGAATGGTATTCATAAAGGGGACGAAAATGAAACAGCCGTAATTTTATTTACAAGCGGAAGTGAAAAAGACCCTAAAGCAGTCCAGCTAACCCACCGTAATATTGCATCAAATATTGAAAATTTTGGTGGTTATGTCAAAATTGATGAATCTGATATTTTACTGGCAAATCTCGTTTTTTACCATGTATTTGGATTGACTGTAAATCTCTGGGTTCCTTTCTATTACGGGATGACTATGGTGACTTACGCCAATCCTCTTGATTTTCAGACAATCAGTAATATAGCCCGTAATGAGAAGCCGACAATAATGGTTGGTACTCCCAGCTTTTTCTGGGGCTACCTTCAAAAATCCGAACCCGGAGATTATAAATCTCTCAGGTTAATGGTAGCCGGAGCTGATAAGTGTCCTGATGCCCTCAGGGACGGGTTTATGAAAAAGCATGGCGCTACCCTTCTTGAGGGTTATGGAGCTACTGAAACATCACCTGTTATATCTGTTAATTCACAGGAATTTAACAGGCCTGGCAGTACGGGTAAAGTTATTCCGAATGTTCAGGTCAGGATTGAGAATCTTGAGACCGGGGAAGAGTGTGCGACCCGGCAGGTTGGAAAGATCCTGGTGAAAGGAGACTCTGTGATGAAAGGCTATTATGATGATCCGGAGCTTACGGCTGAGGCACTGGTTGACGGTTGGTATAATACCGGTGACATGGGGTTCTTCGATGAAGATGGCTATCTCTGGCATGCCGGCCGGTTTAAAAGATTTGCGAAGATCGGTGGAGAGATGGTCTCCCTTGTAAAGGTCGAGAACATATTGGAGAAGTATCTTCCCCAGGGAGTATCGTGCTGTGTCGTTGAAGTATCAGACAGAAAAAAGGGATCAGAAATAGTGGCAACGGTTTCCAGGGAGGTGAACAAGACAGCAATACTCAGGAAGATGATGGATGAGCTGCCTGTTATTGCTCTTCCAAGACAGTTTGTAGTCATTGAGGAATTACCCATGATGAGCACCGGGAAGATAGATTTCCGCAAGGTTACCAAAATAGTCCAGGATATTTTGAGTGCTCCCGGCGTTAACTTATAGTGAAAAATCCGCCAGGCTTTTCTGCCCAGCTGATAATGATGAGTAAGACCATAGCTTTGATGAGGAGGCTTAACAAGAGGTGATCATTCTGCTTTATCCTTCTGTAAAACAAACGATCTGTAAACGAATTCCCGGGTTCGAAAATTCTTATATGTGGCAGTGCCCTTTGCACCGGTGAAGTTCAGAATGCTGTTGCGCAGGACCTTTGGCGCATAACTCATAACGAGCTTCTCCCTGCGGCTGGAATCTTTTTCGAGAGCCTCAATGACATTATCTGTAATATCTGTCTCTTTCAGGATTTTAAACCGGGCGTCCTGTAGGGCCCTCTTGACATCAGTCCATTGATGATGTGTCCGGAAGTCCGCAAAGAGTAAGTATCCTTCAGGTTTAAGTATCCGGTGAACCTCCCTGGCAAAAGAACTCATCGAATAATATCGGTGAGAAGATTCGACGTTCATCACAATGTCGCAGTACCCATCAGCCAGGGGAAGCTTTTCAGCATTGCCCACAATATATTTCAGTCTCTCATTGCCAAACCTTCTGTTGGAGAATGCCACAGCGCTCTTTTCTATATCCACACCTGTGGATGAGTTCGGATGGAAGTTTCTGCAGACATAAGAAAGACCTCCGCCACGCCCCGAACCAACTTCCACGATTTTTTTGTCTTTCAGATCCACCATCTCAGCGACATGATGGTACAACTGTATACAGTATCGGTTAATTTCATCCTTATCTTCAAGGTCAATCATCTTCCCTTGTTCTGTATAACCATAGTTCATAAAAATCAGCTGCTTGTCCCTGTCAAGTTTGTCAAGATACCAGTACAACCCTCTGTAGCCCCAGGATGGAAACCTAATCATTCTGATAATTTAATTTTCTGGATAGATCTGCCTTGGCCTAATATTTTTAGCTGAACATATCAATTTTGAAAACCCAAAGTTACAGGAAAAGCCAATATCCCTGACCTAAAAAACCAAAATCATGATATTGTTACTGCAACGTCAGCAGTTTTTCCCCATACTCAGGGTGTCTTTCGGCCGCCATCATTACAATCCGTTTTAACATCTGGCCATATGAATAACTGGTCATCTCCGCCGCCAGGGAGAAGCTTGTATCAATACTGATGTCGTTGTTGGGATTGATATCGAGCAGGTAAAATTTATTACCACGAAGGCGAAAATCGAACCGGGCATAATCGAGACACCCGAGTCCTTTCCACGTTGCAAGGACTTTTTTTTCCAGCTTTTTTAGCAGTTTCTCATCAAGAGGGGCCGGTATCAGGGTTTCGATTTTCTCGTAATGTTCCGAGCCGGGGACAAATTTAGAGTCGTAAGTACATAACCTTTCCCGGCTTTCACTGAAAGCCGAAAAATCCATTTCCACCATGGGTAATACCTCGGGTGGTTCATTGTTCCATACCGACACATGGAATTCGCGGCCGTCAATAAAATCCTCAACCATGGCAGGCTGATTCAATTCATTGTTCACCAGCCGGATCTGTTCCTGAAGGGAAATTGTATCATATACCACCGATTTTTCGTTGATGGTAAGACTGCAATGATTACGTGATGGTTTTACAATAGCAGGAAAAAGGTTCCAGCCAACAGCTTCTTCCGCAGAAAGAACTGCTCCGTAAGGAACTCTGATGCCAAGCGAAACAAGAACTTCCTTTACCTTTTGTTTATCACAACTCAGTCCTATCACCTCCGGCACGTTCCCGGTATAAGTGAATCCTTTATTTTTAATAATTTCTAAAACCCTCAACTCGCTTTTTGGAACACCCGGCAGGGTTTCACAGAGGTTAAAAATAATAGTGTCGTCAGGACTGTATCTTTCAAGTATTCCTTCCAGATCCGGGTTATTCAGTTCTTCAAGATATGTTTCAACTCCTTCGTCTTTCAGCGATTCAAAAAGCACCCTGTTAGAGTTTCGTGTTTCGCTGATTTCGAATCTATCCCAGGCGGGATCAAGATCGTATAAAACAAGAACCTTCATCAAAAATTATTTGTCACTAAACTAAATTAAATGTTTGAAAAAAGTAAGGTATATTGGAAAAATTGTAAAACTTAATTTCAACAATGTTATTCACAAAATAGCATTAAAATGCAACAAGGATTTTACTCCGGATATGGGTGGTCAATTATTCCGGAAAGTTGTATTCAGGGTCACAGCATTTCCGTTAAAATAACAATCTGCTCGTCAGGTATCTGAGTACAGGAGGTACGATCCAGAAACTTTTTCAGCCTGTTCCTGTTCTTAAAATATATATATATTTGAGCTCATTATTATTGAAACTTAATATCATGAGAATCCTGCAAACCAGACTTTCAGGTTATGACGCCCCTCAAAAGGTTATGGCAGCTGGCATCTATCCCTATTTCAGGGAAATAGAATCAGACCAGGACACAGTTGTTAAAATCAGGGGGAAAGATGTGCTGATGTTTGGATCGAACAGCTACCTTGGTCTTACCAACCATCCGAAAATCAAGGAAGCTGCAAAAAAAGCAATCGACAAATACGGAACCGGATGTGCAGGCTCGAGGTTTCTTAACGGAACACTTGATATTCATATCGAACTTGAAAACAGGCTGGCAGAACTTGTCGGCAAGGAAGGAGCCCTTTGTTACAGTACCGGTTTCCAGGTGAACCTGGGCGTCGTTTCTATTCTGACAGGACGACGCGACCATGTTCTTCTTGACGAACTCGACCATGCTTCGATAATTGAAGGAAGCAGATTATCATTTTCAAGAGTTCTCAAGTTCGCCCATAACAATATGAATGCCCTTGAAAGTAAATTGAAACATTGCGCTGAAGGGAGTCTTAAACTTATAGTCGTTGACGGAATATTTTCAATGGAGGGAGATATCGTAAAATTACCTGAACTGATAAACCTTTCTGAAAAATATGGTGCAACAGTGATGGTTGATGATGCTCATTCAATAGGTGTTCTCGGGAAAAACGGATCAGGGACTGCTTCACATTTCGGACTCACCGATAAAGTTGATCTGATCATGGGAACCTTTTCAAAATCGCTCGCTTCTCTCGGAGGATTTATTGCTGCCGATAAAGAAACCATTAATTATATTAAACATAATTCACGGTCACTGATCTTCAGTGCCAGCATGACCCCTGCATCTGCAGCTTCTGTCCTCGCAGCCATTGATATCATGGTCAGTGAACCTGAAAGAATACAGCACCTCTGGGACGTTACCCGGTATGCCCTTGACGGTTTCAGACAAGCCGGATTTGATACAGGAAAATCAGAAACACCAATCATCCCCTTATTTATCCGCGATGATTTTAAAGCCCTGACCCTGACCAGGGAACTGCTGGCTGACGGTGTATTTGTCAATCCGGTTGTTTCACCTGCTGTTCCAAAAGAAGACAGCCTTATCAGGTACTCACTTATGGCTACACATACAAAAGAACAGGTGGAAATTTCCATTGAGAAAATAACAAAAGCCGCAAAGAGACTTGGAATTTTGAACTGATTGCAAACAGGAAGATCCGGCAGGTGAAAACAGGAGTTAAAAAACTCACATGAAAAAGATTATTCTTATAACCGGAATCTCGTCAGGATTTGGATTAGAAACAGCCCGGCTTCTTTCAGAACAAGGCCATATAGTTTATGGAACCATACGCAGAAATTGCGAGACAAGCAAAAAGATAAATATTATCAGATTGGATCTGACAGACTCAACTTCGATAATAAAAGCTGTTGAAGCCGTAATTCAAAAGGAAGGAAGAATTGATGTCCTGATTAACAACGCGGGTATGCACACCGGCGGACCAATCGAAACTATACCATCAAAATATATTAAACTTCAGATGTGGACCAGCTTCTATGGATTGGTGCAGCTTACCAGGGAAGTGTTGCCATATATGCGGAAAGAGGGAGGCGGATTGATAATAAATATCAGTTCCATTGGCGGACTAATGGGTTTACCATTCCAGGCATTCTATTCAGCCAGTAAATTTGCCATCGAAGGTTTTAGTGAGGCACTCAGGATGGAAGTCACACCATTCAATATCAAGGTAGTGGTGATTAATCCGGGCGATTTTCATACAAATAATTCCGCTAACCGCAGGCATTATCTTTCCCCGACAGATGACTCGGATCCTTACCATGAAAATTTTATAAATGCTCTTGGACAGATTGAAAAGGATGAAGCCAATGGTTGGGAACCTGTGGTTCTTGCCAGTAAACTTGTAAAGATCGTTGAAAGCAAAAAGCCCCGGCAGAGATATATTATCGCCTCGTTCGAACAGAAGCTCGCTGTGGTTTTTAAATATATTTTACCAGGCAGGCTAAACAGAACAATTCTTGAAAATCATTACCTGATTAAATAGAACTATTTAAGCTCATCATAAACGGGTAAATAAATTTTCTAATTAATTGACATGGAAAAAGTATTCGGATTTTTCTCGCCCTTTTTCATCTATATTTTCATATTCATTTTAAATGCACTTCTGCCTGGTCGCTGGGTCACCGGGTATGTGACTAAATCCGGTTCCACGGAAAAACTAAAATACAGGCTCAATGGCCTGCTGGTGCTCGCTGTAGTTCTGATAACCTGGACAATATTATGCTATTCGGGCGTTCTTGACTGGGACTGGTTATATAAATTCAGATGGTATGCACTTGCAGGTGCCATCACTTTTGGTTTGATCTTTTCATTTGCAGTTGTTTTGCCTTTCCCGGCTGTTAAGAAGTCATTCCTTGCCGATTTTTATCTGGGCAGACTCGAGAATCCGCAACTCCGGGGAGGAAGAATAGATGCAAAAATGTGGCTCTACCTTGCCGGTGCAGTTATGCTTGAGCTCAATGTTCTGAGCTTTGCAGCTCATCATCACTTAACATTTGGCTCCAACGCATCCCCCGGCATATTTATGGCAGCTGCGCTTATTTCATTTTTTGTAATCGAGTATCTGTTCTTTGAAGAGGTACACCTGTACACATATGATTTTCTTGCGGAAAGAGTTGGATTCAAACTTGGCTGGGGAGACACCGCCTTTTATCCTTTTTTCTATGCCATCCCGCTCTGGGCCACAGTGGATCTTCCTGATCCGCAGACACCCGCTTTCCTGCTGGTGATTTACGGATTGATATTCCTTTCCGGCTGGTGCCTGGCCCGGGGAGCAAACATGCAGAAATACACTTTTAAGAAAAATCCGGAAAAAACTTTCCTCGGTATCAGGCCCGAAACTATCACTGATGGCAAAAAAAGTTTGCTGGTGAATGGCTTCTGGGGATTGAGCAGGCACATAAATTACCTGGGCGAAATATTGATGGCTATTGGAATCGTATTGTGTGCAGGCTATCCATCGTCTGTCTGGCCCTGGCTCTATCCGGTATATTATGTTGCCCTCCTTTTCCCGCGCCAGATGGCTGATGGTAAACTATGCGCCCGGAAATACGGAGCGCTTTGGGACCAGTACATGAAAAAAGTTCCGTACAGGATCATACCTTACATCTATTAGGGGGAAATCTCCCGGGAAAGAAATCAGAATCGATATATTTTTTTGGTTGTGTCTCCCATTATGTTTATTGCTGTTTCCCTGGGAAGCAATCGTTGCATTACAAAACTTGCCAGCTTATTTCCAGTACCTGCAATGAATGATGGCTTTTTGCCTAATCGTTTGAAACACTCTTCAACCACCTCTTCCGGTGACAGCACCCGGGGTGCAAAAAATCCAAGTTTCCCGGGATTGGTCAGGAGATAATTTTTTGAAGAAGTAGCGCCGGCACAGCAGGCAATGACATCAACCCCCCTGTTCTTCCATTCGTACCACAGGCTTTCAGCCAGCACACGGTTAAAAGCTTTGGTGGCTGCGTATGAAGCCAGATAGCCGCTTCCCTGGAAGCCTGCCAGCGAGGTCATTAATATCAGCGCTCCTTTCCCTCTTTTTAACATCTCCTCACCAAATATCCTCACCATAGTCATGGGTGTTATCATATTGCAGTTGGCAATTGCAGTATTATGCTCTACCGTGTCGTCTTCAAAAGGTCCGATATGTGAAAGAGCTGCATTGTACACCATCACATTTATTTCTTTGCCTCTGACGAACTCTTTTATGTTCTGTGCCGTACCTGACTCTGACAGGTCACAGCTAAAGGTCGTAACATTTATATTGTATTTATTAATCAATGAAGCAGCGAATTGCTCCAGTGGTTCTTTGCGCCTTGCAATAAGAATGAGGTCCATACCCTCCGCAGCCAGGTAGTTCGAGTAAGCGGCCCCGATGCCCTCAGAGGCGCCTGCAACCATGGCAAGCTGTCCGTACTTTTCTTTTATCTGCATAATGGTCTGTATAAAATAATCCGGCCGGCAATGGTCAATGCTCCCGGCTTTTACACTCTGTAATATTTTTATAGTCTGAAGGTAAATATAGCAACAATAAATCGCTGTAATATCCGGCGCTTAATGCATATTATGCAATCCTGACAAGAGAAAAGGATTGTGTGTAATAACCTCGTGGCAGTAAATTATGCTTACTTTTAATAGGCACATCAATGAGCCGGCGTTAATTTTAAAAAGAGATATAATGACAATCTTAAGCCTTTTAATAAAGAAATTATGTTAGAAAAGAAATTCTATGCAAACGGACAGAAAATTCACGAGTTGATCGGTGACAAACTGACTTACTTTTTCAAAAACGGGAAAATTAAAGCAGCAGGTCCATATGTGGATGGAAAAATGGAAGGAGAATGGATGTTTTACAGAGAGACGGGTCAGCTATGGGTGGTAGGGAACTTCAAAAACAATATGAAGCACGGTTCCTGGGTACGTTATGATAAAAACGGC
>Ga0209575_10000614_pt1 | contig 19993 bp, 16 predicted proteins | sample Medcelwee11metaG_FD_187172 | JGI IMG/M metagenome (GOLD analysis project Ga0209575, IMG submission 187172) | Freshwater pond sediment microbial communities from the University of Edinburgh, under environmental carbon perturbations - Medium... | ecosystem: Environmental > Aquatic > Freshwater >...
CCCGAACTCAGCAGTGAAACGACGCATCGCCGATGGTAGTGTGGGGTTTCCCCATGCGAGAGTAGGTCATCGTCAAGCGCCTATTGCAAACCCCCGAGCCGGACACGGCTCGGGGGTTTTTGCTTGGCCGGGCGGAATCAGAATCAGAGTGATCAATCAATGTGCTCTGGGAAATTGAGCTGCGTTCATTTCCTCACTCCGCCAATTGCACCACCTCGCCCTGGCTGTCGGCGAGACCGAAGCGGTTCTTGGCGTCGCGGGTCAGGCGGCCCATGGCGACCTTCGGGTCGTGGGTGAACACTAGGCGGCCGCCCCTGGCCTGCAGGTCTTCGAGCAGGGCGGTCTTTTCGTCGATCAGGCCTTCCGGGAAGCGGTCGTAGCCCATGGTGATCGGCAGGTGCACCCAGGGCACACCGGGGACCAAGTCGCCGGCGAACAGCACCGGACCGCCGGGCATCGCCACCTCGGGCAGCAACTGGCCGGGAGTGTGGCCGTCGCTGACGTGGAAGCGCCAGTCCGGGCCGAGCGTTTCGGAGGTCTGGCCGTCGTCGAGCAGCTCCAGGCGGCCGCTGGCTTCGAGCAGTTCGAGTAGCTCGGGAATGTAGGAGGCTCGGTCTCGGGCGTGGGGCTGGAGGGCGCGCTGCCACTGGCGGCGGCCGGTGATGAAGCGCGCATTGGGGAACAGCAGGCGCGGCGGCTGGCCTTCTTCCCAGGGGGCGAGTAGGCCTCCGGCATGGTCGAAGTGCAGGTGGGTGAGCACCACCACGTCGATGTCGGCGTCGGACAGGCCCTGCGCGGCCAAGCTGCCGAGCAGCACGTGGCGACTTTCCTGCACGCCGTAGCGCTCCTTTAGCTCGGGGCTGAAGAAGGCGCCGATGCCGGTTTCCACCAGGATGTTGCGCCCGTCCTCGCGCACCAGCAGGGCGCGGCAGCCGAGGTCGATGCGATGCAGTTCGTCGGCCGGCATCCAGCGCTCCCACAGGGCGCGCGGGGCGTTGCCGAACATGGCGCCGCCGTCGAGCTTCTGGCTGTTGCCGAGCAGGGTGGTCAGGGTACGCATGGAGAGATCCTTCTTTGTTGTTGTGATCGGGCAGGTTCCGTGGCCAAGGCTAACCCCTGTGCAGCGTCGCTGCACAGGGGCTTGTGGGCGCGGCCTCGGCTGCGAAGGGCCGGCGTGGCTGAGGTCGCTTCTGTAGGGCAGATGCCTCGCTGCCCAGCTGCACGAGCGCCTCGCTGGCGAAGCGCTCCGGAATAAAAAAGCGCGGCGCCTGCAGGCAACCGCGCAAGCGACATGGGGCGGGATGGTCGCGCGCCCATGCCGGAAGGGACTGGGGGGCCGGTACGCCACCGTCTTTTCACGACCCGTCAGGGCTGGACCGGGCAGCCGGTGGCTTCCTGCAACTGCTCGAAGGTCACCCCTTCGGCTAGCTCGACCAGCTTGAGGCCCTGCTCGGTGACGTCGAGCACGGCGAGGTCGGTGATGATTCGGTCGACCACCCCGACGCCGGTCAGCGGCAGCTCGCAGCGTTCGAGGAGCTTGTGCGCGCCGCCCTTGGCGCAGTGCTCCATCAGCACCACCACACGGCGCACCCCGGCGACCAGGTCCATGGCCCCGCCCATGCCCTTGACCATCTTGCCGGGGATCATCCAGTTGGCCAGGTCGCCATGCTCGGAAACTTGCATGGCGCCGAGGATCGACAGGTTGACGTGCCCCCCGCGGATCATCGCGAAGGAGGCGGCGCTGTCGAAGAAGCTGCTGCCGGGCAGGGTGGTGACGGTCTGCTTGCCGGCGTTGATCAGGTCCGGGTCGATCTCTTCCTCGGTAGGGAAGGGGCCGATGCCGAGCAGGCCGTTCTCGCTCTGCAGCCAGACCTCCATGCCCTCGGGGATGTAGTTGGCGACCAGGGTCGGCAGGCCGATGCCGAGGTTGACGTAGAAGCCGTCCTGCAGCTCCCGGGCGGCGCGCTGCGCCATTTGTTCACGAGTCCAGGCCATGGTCAGGCGCTCCGCAGGGTACGTTGTTCGATGCGTTTTTCCGGGCTGGGGTTGTATACCAGGCGTTGCACGTAGATCCCCGGCAGGTGGATCTGGTCGGGGTCGAGCGTGCCGGTCGGGACGATCTCCTCGACCTCGGCCACGCAGACCCGCCCGGCCATCGCTGCCAGCGGGTTGAAGTTGCGCGCGGTCTTGCGGAACAGCAGGTTGCCGGCCTGGTCGGCCTTCCACGCCTTGACCAGCGCCACGTCGGCGGTCAGTGCGGTTTCCATGACGTACCACTGACCGTCGAACTGGCGGGTTTCTTTGCCTTCGGCGACCAGGGTGCCGTAGCCGGTCTTGGTATAGAAGGCGGGGATGCCGGCGCCGCCGGCGCGCAGCTTCTCGGCCAGGGTGCCCTGGGGGGTGAACTCCAGCTCCAACTCGCCGGCCAGGTACTGGCGCTCGAATTCCTTGTTCTCGCCAACATAGGAGGAAATCATCTTGCGGATCTGCCGGGTAGCGAGCAGCAGGCCGAGGCCGAAGCCGTCGACGCCGGCGTTGTTGCTGATCGCGGTGAGGTCCTTCTTGCCAGAGTCGCGCAGGGCGGCGATCAGCGCCTCGGGGATGCCGCACAGGCCGAAGCCGCCGACGGCGAGGGTCATGCCGTCCTTCACCAGCCCGTCGAGGGCCGCGTGGGCGCTGGGATAGAGCTTGTTCATGGGATACCTCTTCTGGTTGTCGTTGGGGCCGTTGCGGGGGCGCATCAGGCCGCTGCCGTTATCACTGCGCCGCCCAGCCGCCGTCCATGTTCCAGGCCGCGCCGCGCACCTGGCTGGCGGCCTCGCTGCAGAGGAATAGCACCAGCTCGCCAAGCTGCTGCGGGGTGACGAACTCCAGCGACGGCTGCTTCTCGGCCAGTAGCTCGCGACGGGCGCCGGCGGCATCGCCGCTGGCTTGGGCGCGGGCGTCGATCTGCTGCTGTACCAGCGGCGTCAGCACCCAGCCGGGGCAGACCGCGTTGCAGGTGATGGCGGTCTGCGCAGTTTCCAGGGCGACCACCTTGGTCAGACCGAGCAGGCCATGCTTGGCGGCGACGTAGGCGGATTTCTGCGCCGAGCCGACCAGCCCGTGCACCGAGGCGATGTTGACGATCCGTCCCCAGCCGCGCCGACGCATACCCGGCAGGGCCAGGCGGGTGGTGTGGAAGGCCGAGGAGAGGTTGATGGCGAGGATGCTGTCCCAGCGCTCCGGCGGGAACTCCTCGACCGGCGCCACATGCTGGATGCCGGCGTTGTTGACGAGGATGTCGACGGCGCCGAACTCGCTTTCGGCGAAGGCGACCAGTTCGGCGATCTGCTCGGGCCGGCTCATGTCCGCCGGGTGGTAGCGCACCTCGCCGCCGTGCCGGCGCACCGCCTCCAACGCTTGCGCGACTTCGCCGAAGCCGTTGAGCACTAGGTTGGCGCCGGCAGCGGCGAGGCTGTGAGCGATGCCCAAGCCGATGCCGCTGGTGGAGCCGGTGACCAGGGCAGTCTTGCCGTTGAGAGTTGTCATGGCTGTTCTCCTAGGGTTGTCAGACCAGGCCGGTGGCGTAGAAGGTGCCGATCACCACGAACACCGCCAGGGTCTTGATCAGGGTGATGCCGAAGATGTCCTTGTAGGCCTCGCGGTGGGTCAGGCCGGTGACGGCCAGCAGGGTGATCACCGCGCCGTTGTGCGGCAGGGTGTCCATGCCGCCGCTGGCCATCGCGGCGACCCGATGCAGCACTTCCAGGGGGATCTGCGCGGCGTTGGCCGCGGCGATGAACGTATTGGACATGGCCGCCAGGGCGATGCTCATGCCGCCCGAGGCAGAGCCGGTGATGCCGGCCAGCAGGGTGACGGTGATCGCTTCGTTGACCAGCGGGTTGGGGATGCTCTTCAGTGCGTCGGCGAGCACCAGAAAGCCCGGCAGCGCGGCGATCACCGCGCCGAAGCCGTATTCCGAGGCGGTGTTCATCGCCGCGAGCAGCGAGCCGCCGACGGCGGTCTTGCTGCCTTCGGCCAGCTTGCTGCGCACGATGCGGAAACTGCTCACCAGTACCAGCAGGATGCCCAGCAGCAGCGCGGCCTCCACCGCCCAGATGGCGGTGATCTTGGTCACGTCGGTCTGCACCGGCGCGGCCATGCCGGCCAGCTGCAGGCTGTGGGTCTTGCCGTACAACGCAGGAATCCAGCGGGTGAACAGCAGGTTGGCGACGCCCACCAGCAGCAGCGGGGAGAGCGCCAGCCAGGGGTTGGGCAGGGCGAGGTCCTCGGCGGTCTCCGGCTCGTTGCGCAGCTCGCTGCCGTAGCCCTCGCCGGCGGCGCGGGCCTTGCGCAGCTGGCGCTGCAGGTAGAGCAGGCCGGCCGCGAGGACGAACAGCGCGCCGATCAGCCCCAGCCAGGGCGCAGCCCAGGCGTTGGTGCCGAAGAAGGAGCTGGGGATGATGTTCTGGATCTGCGGGGTGCCGGGCAGCGCGTCCATGGTGAAGCTGAAGGCGCCGAGGGCTATGGTCGCGGGAATCAGTCGCTTGGGGATATCGCTCTGGCGGAACATCTCGGCGGCGAACGGATAGACCGCGAACACCACCACGAACAGCGAAACCCCGCCGTAGGTGAGCAGGGCACAGACCAGCACGATCACCAGCATGGCCTGGCGGGTGCCGAGCAAGCGGATCGCCGCGCTGACGATCGAGCGGGAGAAGCCGGACAGCTCGATCAGCTTGCCGAATACCGCACCGAGCAGGAACACCGGGAAGTACAGTTTGATGAAGCCGACCATCTTCTCCATGAACACCCCGCTGAAGGTCGGGGCCACCGCACCGGGGTCGGTCAGCAGCACGGCGCCGAGGGCGGCGATGGGGGCGAAGAGGATCACGCTGTAGCCGCGATAGGCGGCCAGCATGAGCAGGGCCAGGGCCGCGAGGGCGACGATGACGCTCATTGGACATCTCCTTGAGCCTGCCGGCGGCGAGCGGGAAGCCGTCAATGGCTTTCGCGGGAAGGACGCGTCACGGCAGGGTATTGTTCTTGTTGGGGTTGCGGAGAACCGCGGAGTTCTTAATGGCGAATTCCGTGCCATTTATTCAGATCGTTGATTCGCAAGGATTTTTTTCGTGGCGCCGGTCGTTGCTCGATATTTTGTTCCCAAAGTTGGGAATAGCGTGGCGAACTGTCGGGCTGGAGGGTCGATTGAACGTTGAAAAGGGGAATTCCCATTTTTGGGATGATTTCCCGTTATCGGGATGGGATGCCCAGGGAGGCCAGCCGGCGGTACAGCGTGGAGCGGCTGAGCCCCAGGCGCTGCGCGGCCTCCAGGGCATTACCGGCGCTCGCCAGGGCGTTCTCCAGCAGCTCGCGCTCGAAGCGCTGCATGGCCTGCCGGTAGCTTTCGCCGGCGGCAGGCGAGGCCGGGGCGAGGGGGGGCTGCGGTCCCAGGGCGGCGGCCAGCATGCCTTCGTCCAGCCGTACGCCGTCGTTGAGCAGGGTGGCGCGCTCCAGCAGGTTGCGCAGCTCGCGGACGTTGCCCGGCCAGTCGTGGCGGGCGAGCCGGGCGAGGGCTTCGGGCGTCAGCCAGTGGCCGCCGCCGAGCTGGCCGAGAATGGTTTCGCAGAGTGCCGGCAGATCGTCCGGGCGCTCGCGCAGTGGCGGCAGGCGGATCGGCAGCACGTTCAGACGGTAGTAGAGGTCGGCGCGGAAGCTGCCGCGGCGCACCGCCGCCTCCAGGTCGCAGGAGGTGGCGGCGATCAGGCGCACGTCGCTGAACAGGATTTCGTTGGAGCCGACCGGCTCGAACTCCTTCTCCTGCAGCACCCTCAGGAGCTTGCTCTGCAGGTGCAAGGGCATGTCGCCGATCTCGTCGAGGAACAGAGTGCCGCCCTGGGCGATCTGGAACTTGCCGGGCCGCGCCTTGCGACTGGCGCCGGTGAAGGCGCCCGGCGCCGTGCCGAAGAATTCGGCCTCCAGCAGGGTCTCGGGGATGGCCGCCATGTTCAGGCTGACGAAGGGCTTGCGGGAGCGCGGCGAGGCGGCATGGATGGCATGGGCCAAAAGCTCCTTGCCGGTGCCGGTCTCGCCGAGCAGCAGCACCGGCGCCTCGCTGGCCGCGCCGCGGCGGGCGCGGCGCTTGACCTCCAGGGCCGGGGCGCTGGTGCCGATGAACTGGGCGAAGTTGTAGCGGGCCTGGCGCGCCTGCAGCAGGGAGCGGGTCGAGGCCAGCTCTTCCTGCAGGCTCAGGTAGTGGCTGACCAGCGGCGAGAGGGTCTTCAGCTCGTCGAACAGGGCGAAGCCGATGGCGCCGATCAGGCTGCCGTCCTCGTCGCGGATCGGCAGGCGCATGACCACCAGCGGGTCCTTCGGGGTGTCGAGCATGTCCAGCAGGATCGGCTGGCCGGTATGCGCCACCTCGCGCAGCAGGCTGCCGGGGATCACGTTCTCCACCGGCTGGCCGAGGGCCAACGCCGGATCGGCGAAGCCGAAGCGCCGGGCATAGCGTTCGTTGATCCAGACGATGCGTGCGTCGCGGTCGACGATCACCGTGCCCTCGCTGGATTGCTCGACGATCTCGAACAGCGAGCGCATCGCCTGCAGGCGGGTGCTCTGGTAGTCCTTGAGGCGGGCGGCGGAATTCATGGCGGGGCTCCGGGCGATGGCTGGCGACTGTCCTGGTGCGGACGTTCGCTCAAGAACGGCCGCACGGCAAGCCGGGCGGCCGATTAAAGGGCGACCATCGACGGGTTGAGGCCGGGCCGTCGTGGCTCGAGAATGGCCGGGATCGATTCGGTTCAGTCAGGAGTGACTCATGAGCGGCACCCCCCCTTCACTGGAAATTTCCGGCACCCTGGCGACCGTGCGCCTGCAGCGGCCGGACAAGGCTAACCGCCTGGAAGAGGCCGATCTGACGGCGCTGCTGGAGCATTTCGCGCGCATCGAGGCCGATCCGCGGGTGCGGGTCGTGCTGCTGCGCTCGTCGGGGCGGCATTTCTGCGCCGGCTACAGCTTCGACGACCTGGCCGCGGCCGGCGACGGCGGGCGCTTCGAGGCCGTGGCCGACGCCTTGGAGAACCTGCGTCCTTTGACCATCGCGGAGGTGCAGGGCGGGGTTTTCGGCGGCGCCACGGACATCCTGCTGGCCTGCGATTTCCGCCTCGGCGGCCCGGCGGCGGAAATGCTCATGCCGGCGGCGCGCTTCGGCCTGCACCTCTATGCCGGGCTGTTCGAGCGCTACGTGTCGCGCCTCGGGCTGAACGCTGCCAAGCGGCTGATCCTTGCCTGCGAGAAGCTCGATGCGCGGGGCATGCTGGAGACGGGCTTGCTCACCCATGGCTACGACAGCCCCGAGCGGCTGGCCGAAGCCAGCGAGGCGCTGGCTGCGAGCCTCGCGGCGCTGGCGCCGCTGGCGGTGGCCGGAATGAAGCGCCATCTGAACGTGGTCGCCCGCGGTATGCTGGAGCGCACGGCCGTCGAGGCGGACGTGCGGCGCTGCGCGGCGTCGGCGGATTTCCAGGAGGGCCTGCGTGCGCTCAGGGAAAAGCGTCCGCCGCAGTTCGAGGGAAGTTGAACGGCGACTCTCCGACCCCTCAAGGCGGCAAAAAGCAACAGATATTCTGATTGGCAATGAGCCTCAGCCATCCCGAATCACCCGCCGAGGGTGTGACGTGCAACGCGCGACCGCCACGAGGCGTCGCGCAGATCGTTACGCGAATGCACCCAGGCGTTGGGCCGCCTACTCGCGGAAGTTGAAGGCAGGGTAACGCCCGGCCAGGCGGGTCTTGAGTCCGCTGGAACTATGCTGACCGGGTTGCTCCGTACAAGCAGGCGTACCTGCCAAGACCCTATAAAAAAAAACGATACCTGCTTAAGTATTTCCCGGACGACGCCCGGGAGGCGTTTGCTTTAAGGTCGAATCCACTTCCATAACGGTGGTTCCTGGCGGTGATCGACTCTTTCGAAGTCGCGCAAGTCCCGTCTGATGCTGTTGAAGATCTGCTCTGGCGAACGACTGTCGATTGGCATCGACACGTGTCATGGCCGTTCGAGCATATACATCACGCCATGGATAAGCGAAGTCGCACATACTAATAAATAAGGGTTTAAGCATGACGACGATTCTTGATTACACTGGCTTGTCCCGCCGCTCGCTGCTCAAAAAAGGTTCCGTTGTGCTGACGGCCGGCGCCGCGCTAAGCATGCCGATCCTGAGCCAGGCTACATCACGCAACAGCATGCAGAGCGCGGACAAAGAAGACGCCGATAAATCGCCAGGCACAGTCATGGATTCCCAACTACTCGATTTATTCTCGCAACCCAAGATCGATTGCCACCATCATATAATCGATCCAGTCCGTTACCCCTATCCTGCAGACTCTACCTATCATCCGGCAGGGAACGAGCTGGGTCCTGCGGCGTATTACGAGCAGGTCATGCAGGCCTATGGCATTTGCCATTCGGTGATCGTGCAGCCGACCTCTGCTTACGCCTACGACAACAGTTGTCTACTGGACACTCTGGCCCGCAACAAGGGCCGCCATAAGGGCGTGGTCGTGGTACCGAACGACGTCTCCAGCGAGACGCTCGCGCAGTACAAGGTGCAGGGCGTAGTCGGTGTGGCGCTCAATGCCGCGCTGCTTGGCCCCGAGCCCTTCCTGAAGATCGACGCCCTGATGGGGCGCTTGGCCGAGCTGGACCTGTATGCCCAGGTCCAGGTGAAGGATGATCAGCTGCTTGCGCTGCTGCCCTTGCTGCAACGCACGCGGCCCCGTGTGCTGATCGACCACTCCGGCCGGCCCGATGTCGGTGCCGGCTTGCAGCAGCCGGCCTTCCAGGCGCTGCTGTCCCTGGCCGGCAACGGACGTACCTTCGTCAAACTCTCCGGGCTGTCGCAATACTCCAGGGAGAGTTATCCCTATACCGATGCCCAGCCATATCAACTGGCGCTACTGGAGGCGTTCACTGCCGAAAACTGTGTTTGGGGCACCGACTGGCCGTTCTTGCGCGCGCGTCAGAACATGGAGTTGGGCACCGTGCTTACAAACTTCGGCGAAATGTTTCCGAATGCCAGTGACCGCCAGAAGGTTCTTTGGGAAACCCCCAAGCGCCTGTTCGGCTTTACCGCCTGAGCCAAAGTCGCGGACAACTCGGGCAGATACGGCGCATGTGCGCAGCCCGGCAATGGCGGCAGATATACCAATCAAGTCAGTCTCAATCGGGTCGGTAAATCGCTCGCGACTGTGCCCGGTTTCCTCCAAAAACAATAAACAATAGGATTTATATGAAACGGCATCTTATTTTTTCCGCGGTAGCCCTGCTGGCCGGTCAGCCCTTACTGGCCGACGTAGTTTCTGCAGCGACGGATACTCCGTCACCGAAAACGGAAACGGCGTCTGCAATCAAATCGGTGCACAGCATTACGATCAGAAATGTCGTCATTGGTGACGGTGCTCCCAAGATCGCTGTGCCGACCACGGGTTCGACGGCGGCCCAAGTATTGGACCAGGCCAGGCAGGTAGGCAGTAATAAGGATGCCGATATCATCGAATACCGCATCGATTATCTGGACTTCGCCTACGATGCCAATGAGGTTGCCAAGCTCGGCAAGCAGGTTGCCGAAGCCGTACATGGCAAACCCGTGATCCTTACCTTCCGCACCGGAGCCGAAGGCGGCCCAAAACCCATCAAGGATGAGGATTATGGCAACCTCTACTCGGCTCTTATCGAGGCCGGGTTTGCCGATCTGCTCGACGTGGAGATGTTTCGCGACGAGAAAGTGGTCAAGCGTCTGGTAGACGAGGCGCACAAGGCTGGCGTCAAGGTGATCATGTCCAACCACGACTTCCACAAAACCCCGCCGACCGAGGAAATGGTGTCCCGCCTGCGGCGCCAGCAGGAATTGGGTGCGGATGTGCTCAAGATCGCCGTAATGCCCCGTGACCCAGGCGACGTCCTGAAGCTGGAAGATGCCACCTGGCAGATGCGCAGCCGCTACACCGACCGCCCGCTGATGACCATGTCCATGGCCAGCCCGGGCGTCATTTCCCGCTTGTCCGGCGAACTGTTCGGCCAATCCATCACCGTCGGCAAGATTGGCCAGGCTTCGGCCCCCGGCCAGGTCGACGTCAAGGAATTACGCGCGGTACTCGATACCATCCATGAGTCGGTGCAAGGCAATTGAGCGGAGTCCGTTCGCCAATCGCATGAAAGTGCTGGTGCACGACGGTGTGGGTGTCTGGCTGGCGGTGCGCCGCTTGCACCGGGTGCGGTTCTTCTTGCCCGGTGTTCGGCACGGTGCGGAACTTGAGCTGGACGCCGGGCACTTCATCAAGTCGGACAGCTAAGACTCCCTTGCAAGGTCAACCAACGGATCGACTTCGGACAATAGGCGGTACCCTGCGCCGGGTACCGTCTCGATCAACGGCTGGTCGAAGTCGGCGTCGAGTTTTTTGCGCAACCGATGAATATGCTTGTCGATCACATTGTCGTGCGGATCGAACGCATAATCCCAGGCACTCTCCAGCAACATGCTGCGGGTCACGACCTCGTTGCAGTGACGCATGAGCTTTTCGAGAATCAAGGCTTCGCGCTGTTGCAGCGCGATGGCTTTGCCCTGACGAAAGACCGTGCGCGCCGCACAGTTGAGTCTAAGGTTTCCGACGCGGAGGCTACGCGCCGGTCCAGGCGGCTGGTTGCGGGTACGCAGCAAGGCGTCGAGCCGGGCGAGCAGCTCGGCAAAGGCATAGGGTTTGCCCAGGTAATCATCGCACCCCGCCTTGAGTCCCTCGACCCGTTGCACGGTCGAGGCCAGCGCGCTCAGCATCAGAATGGGTATCTGCAGCCCGGCATGGCGCACCTTGCGAACCACGGTCAGACCGTCCAGTCCGGGCAGGAGGCGATCCACTACCAGCGCGTCATAGATGCCTTCCAGAGCCTGCTCCAAGCCGCTGAGGCCATCCCCGGCAGCGTCGACTATATGACCGGACTCGCCAAGCCCGCGCAGCAGGTAAGCCGCCGTACGCGCGTCATCCTCGATTACCAGGATGCGCATAGGGGGCTCTGAATCGCTGACGTTGAATTCTTTTTCATGGTTCCACGACATTCCTTCCGGCCGGGTTTGACAAACTACGCCATCTGGATGATGCGAAAATCCGCACCGTGCCCCTCAAGCGACACTGTGTAACGCCTATGACTCATGTATTGGTCGTCGAAGACGACCTTATCACCGCGCGTGAAATCGATGCGGCACTCAGGGACCACGGTTTCGATGTGACCTGTAGCGGCAACGGTCGCGACGCCCTGGTGCAGGCGATCGGCGAAACCTTCGACGTCATCGTGCTCGACCGCATGCTGCCGGGCACCCTCGATGGCTTGGGCATGCTCACGGCCTTGCGTGCCGCGGGAATTGCCACGCCGGTGCTGATCCTCAGTGCGCTCGGCGAACTCGACGAGCGAGTGCGCGGCCTGCGCGTGGGCGGCGACGATTACCTGACCAAGCCGTTCGAGTTCATCGAACTCACCGCTCGCCTCGATGCGCTCCTGCGTCGCTGCGTGGCGCAGGGCCCGGCGCGCGACAACCGCCTGCGGGTCGGCAATCTGGACATCGACCTGCTTCGCCGCAGCGTGCGTCGCGGCGATCGCCCGATCGATCTGCTGCCGCGCGAATATGCCTTGCTCGAATACCTGGCACAGCACGCCGATCAGGTGGTGACCCGCACCATGCTCTTCGAAGCGGTCTGGAATTACAGCTACGACGAGCGCACCAATGTCATCGAGGTCCATATGAGCCGACTACGCCGCAAGGTCGATGGCGAAGGCGAAGAGCAGATGATCCATACCATTCGCGGAGCCGGTTATGTCCTTCGTTCGCCTGCGTGAAATCCCTCGCACGATCAGCTTTCGTACCGCGTTGATGTCGCTGGCGCTGTTCGGGTTTTCCTTTCTGGCATTGTTCGGCTACGTCTACTGGCAAACAGCCGGCTATCTGGCGCACCAAACCGATAAAGCGCTCCACCGGCAGATCGAAAACCGCAGCCGGCAACCCCCTGAAGAGCGCCTGCGCGAACTTGGCGAGCATGCCGAGCAGGATGCGGAGCAGCGTACCCCCCACACGCTGTTCGACGCCCAGGGCCGTGCCATCGTTGGGCCAATTCAGTCTCTTCCGGCGTTTACCGGCTATGACGAGTCCAATGAGTTCGTCTGGCGCAGGCCCAACGGCCACAGTCGGCCGATTCGTTTTGTAATCCATCCCCTGGAGGATGGCACGACGCTACTGGTTGCCCAGGACATTCACAGCATTCGCGAATTCGATGAGTTGCTGGTCAATGCCCTGGTTTCCGGCGGTTCGCTTTTGCTCGTCGCCGGTCTGCTGGGGGCCGCGCTGCTCGGCTATTCGGCCCGGCGGCGGCTGGACACGCTCAGTTGCTCGATCGAGCGCATCATCAAGGGAGACCTGAGCAATCGCCTGCCGACCCTGGGCAATGGCGACGACATCGACCGTATCGCCAGCGTGGTCAACGGCATGCTGGACGAACTCGAGCGGCTGATGAGCGAGGTCAAAGGCGTGTGCGACGATATCGCCCATGACTTGCGCACCCCCCTGACGCGCTTGCTGGCGGGGTTGGAGCGTACGCAGCGGCACGCGTTGAGCCAGGAGGAATACGCCTGCGCCATCGAGGCGGCGATTGCAGAGGCGCACGGCCTGCTGCAGACGTTTCGCGCCTTGTTGCGCATCACGGAAATCGAGGACAGCGCCCGCCGGAGCAGTTTTACCCAGGTAGATCTCGGCCGGATCGGCGCCGACGCCGCGGAGTTCTTCGAGCCGCTGGCCGAGGAGCGCGGCATTGCCCTGGAGTTCTTCCCCGGTTCGGCGCCGAGCCACGTGGCGGGAGACGCCCAGTTGCTCTTCGACGCCACCTGCAATCTGCTGGATAACGCCGTCAAGTTTTCTCCCGACAACGCTCGGATCCAGGTGACGGTCATCGCCGAACCGGGCCGCATCGGCCTCAGGGTGGCCGACAACGGCCCGGGTATCCCCGAGGCGGAGCGTGAAGCCGTGTTTCGTCGCCTTTACCGCTCCGAGTCCAGCCGCCATACCGCCGGCAACGGACTCGGCTTGAGCATGGTGGCGGCGGTTGCCCGCCTGCACGACATGATCCTGGAGGTCCACGATGCCCAACCGGGGTGTCGGATCGACTTGATTCAGGCCCGTCTTGGCTGACTGCTCGTCGGTGGGTGGTTCACCCGTGTCCGCCGCTGCCGGCGGGCCTACCTGAAATATTTTTTAAGTTCGGGGGAATCCCCTGTAGGGCGCTTCGCTGTTTAATTCGCCGCGTTCACGGTGGCCTGGCCACGCAGGTTCGTGGAGAAGCCCAGGATGTCAGCTGTAACGATATTTCCCTCCCCGAGGCGAGCAATGCTCGCTTTCATCGCCATGCTGGGGGGATGCACGCTGGCGCCGACCTATCGTCAGCCCGAGTTGCCGCTCGCATCGACCTGGACGGGCAGCGAGTCGCCGTCGTCGCAAGCGGCGGCAGGTGGACAATGGTGGCGCGGGTTTCGCAGCACCGAACTCGACAGCCTGATCGCTCGGGGACTGAACCGGAACTACACCCTGGAGGCGGCGGTCAGCCGCATCGAGCAGGCGCGTTCGGCCGCCGACGTGGTACGCGCGGGACAATTGCCGAGCGTGTCTCTGGGCGGCCTCTCCCAGCAGCAGAACAACTATTCGACCCAGAAAAAACGCAGCGTCTTCGCTCAAACCACTTACGAGGTGGATTTCTGGGGCAAGCACCGTGCGGCAACGGGCTCGGTGAATGCGCTGGCACAGGCAAGCGTCTACGACGCCCAGACCTTGCGCATGACGCTCGGCGCCAGCATCGCCGACACCTATTTTCAGGTGCTGTCCCTGCAGGAGCGACTGCGTCTGGCACACTCCATTGCCGCCGATGCGCAGCAGGTGCTCGACCTGATCCAGGTGCAGGCCAGTCTGGGCGCATCGTCCAGCCTCGAGGTCGAACAGCAGCGCAATGTCCAGCAGACGTTCGCCGCTGCGGTGCCGCTGCTGGCCCAGCTGCGCGACCAGGCGCTATTCCAGCTGGCGGTACTGGTTGGCACGGCGCCGGAAGGCTTTCGCCTCGAGCAGACCGGCCTCGACGGCATCCAGGTGCCGAAGCCGGACGCCGGTCTGCCCATCGCGCTACTGCGCCAACGCCCCGATATCCTGGCCGCCGAGGCAAGATTGCAGTCCGCCCATTTCGATGTCGGCGTCGCGCGGGCGGCGTTCCTACCCAGCCTGTCGCTGGACCTGCTGCGCGGCGTCGACACCTTGGGAAACAGCCCGATATGGAGTGTGATCGGGACGCTGAGCCAGCCCGTGTTCATGGGGGGCCAGCTCACGGGCCAGCTGCATGCCGACCGGGCCCATGTCCAGGAACTGGTGGCCAGCTACCGCGAGTCGGTCATCGAAGCCCTGCAGGACGTCGAAACCCAGCTCAGCGCTCGCCAACGGCTGGAGCAGGCCTATGCCATCCATCAGGCGGCCGTCGAGTCGGCCCGCGAGGCGGTGAGACTGGCGCAGGTGCGCTACCGGCTCGGCGCCACCGATTTCCAGATGCTGCTGATCGCCGAACGCTCCCAGTATCAGGCTGAAGACAGCCTGCTGCAGGTTCGTCTGCAGTACCTGCAGTCGGCCGTTGGCTTGTTCAGGGCGCTGGGCGGGAATTTCACGCCCAGCGCCATCGCGGCTACGGCCGCTTCCTCCACCCCCTCGGTCGTCAAGGATATTCATCCATGAACGGTGTCCACCGCGCCTGGTCCGCCCGTCGCTACGTTCGCTTTGCTGCGTGGGCGCTCGCTCCGATCGGCGCTGCGCTGCTGTTTCACGCCTACCGGTCCGACGGCGCGCCTCGAGGACATGGCTGTCCCGGTGGTGATGCAACCGGTCCGGCAGCAGGAGCTGCAGATATGGCTCGATGCAATCGGCAATGTCGAGCCGTTCAATAGCGTGAGCGTGCGGGTTCGTGTCGACGGGCAGTTGCAGCAGGTTCTGTTCGGCGAGGGACATATGGTGGAGGCGGGCGGTCTGTTGGCGCAGATCGATCCGCGCGTCTACCAGGCCCAGGTGGCCCAGGCCGAGGCCATGCTGGCGCGGGACCGGGCGCAGCTGGAAAATCTGCGCATCAGCCTGGACCGGGCCACGAAACTGGCAGCAGCCAAGGCCGGACCCACGCAGGATGTCGACACCTACCGGGCCCAGCTCGCGGCACAGCGGGCCACCGTCCAGGCCGATCAGGCGGGGCTCGATAATGCACGCCTGCAGTTGAGCTTCACGCGTATCGCCGCGCCGCTGACCGGCCGTACCGGGCGACGGTTGCTGGATGTCGGTTCGATCGTCCATGGTTCCGATGCCACCGGGCTGGTAACCATTACCCAGATCGACCCCATCGCGGTGACCTTTTCGGTGTCCCAGGACGATCTGGCACAGATTCTCGAGGAAAACAGCCGCCAGCCCCTGCGGGTCGTCGCCCTGACCCGCGACGGCAGCCAGCAGATCGCGACCGGGCAGCTGAGTTTCATCGATAACCAGGTCGCTACGGCCACCGGGCAGATCCAGCTCAAGGCGCAGTTCGAAAACGGCACGCAGCATCTCTGGCCGGGTCAACTGGTCAGCGTGCGTCTGCTGCTGCATACCGAACGCGCCGCTACCGTGGTTCCGGCCTCCGCGGTGCAGCTGGGGCAGCAGGGCCCCTTCGTGTATGTGGTCGATGCCGGGCAGCAGGCGCAGTCTCGCCTCGTGCGTACGGCGGCGGTGGTCGACGGACAGCAATGGATCGCCGCTGGCCTGCAACCGGGCGAAACCGTCGTTATCCAAGGGCAGTACCGTATCGCCCCGGGCGTCAGGGTGTCTCCGGTACAGCCGGATCAGGGCGGCGAGGCGAAGACGATAGCCGCCGCCAACGAAGAGACCGCGCCATGAACGGGCTGACAGGATTGATCCGCCGCCGGATCGGCCTTGGCCTGCTCTCGCTGGGCGTCACCCTGCTGGGCAGCTTCGCGTATTTCCAGCTACCGGTCGCCGCATTGCCGACGGTGGATTTTCCGACTATCCAGGTCACTGCCAAGCTCTCGGGCGCCAGCGCCGAAACCATGGCCACTTCGGTAGCAACGCCGCTGGAGCGGGCCTTGTCCACCGTGCCGCAGGTGACGTCGATGAATTCGAGCAGCGCGGCGGGCAAGACCCAGATCACCCTGCAGTTCGACCTGGCGCGCGATATCGATGGCGCGGCGCAGGATGTGCAGGCGGCGATCAACACGGCCGCCCCCAACCTCCCCAAGACCATGACCAGCGCACCCACGTTCCGCAAGGTCAATCCGGCCGAAGCCACCGTGCTCTCGCTCGCCCTGACCTCGCCGACACGCACGCTGCCGGAACTCGACCGCTACGCGGACAACTACCTGGCCCAGCAGTTGTCGCAGGTTCCGGGTGTTGGCCTGGTGGACTTTCACGGCGAGCAGAAACCGGCCGTGCGCATCCAGATCGATCCGGATGCGCTGGCGGCGCGCGGCCTGACGCTGGAGGACATTCGCAGTGTCATGAACGTGAGCACCCTGGACCCACCCAAGGGCAGACTGGACGGCGAATGGCGTTCGGTCACCCTGGACACAACCGATCAGTTGCTGACGCCGCAGGAATACCGCGATCAGGTGGTGGCCTACCGCAATGGCGCCCCCATCAAGCTGGGCGACCTCGGCAAGGTCGTCGAGGGGGCGGAGGACGTTCAGCAGACCGCCGGTATCGACGGCCAGCGAACCGTCATCGTCGACATCCACAAGCAGCCAGGCTTCAACGTCCTCGAGACCATCGCTACGATCAAGGCGAAGCTGCCGACGATGACCGCCTCCTTGCCGCGCGATGTCCGGGTGCAGGTCATCGGCGACCGCACGCAGACGATCCAGGCCTCGGTGGACGATGTGCAGCTCACCCTGCTGCTGTCTATCGCGCTGGTCGTGGTCGTGATCTTTCTTTTCCTGCAAAAGGCCACCGCCACCCTGATTCCGACCCTGACCATTCCACTGTCCCTGGTGGGCACCTTTGCCGTGATGTACCTGCTGGACTACAGCCTCGACAACCTCTCGCTCATGGGGCTGGCCATCGCCGTGGGCTTCGTGGTCGACGATGCCATCGTGGTCATGGAAAACATCGTCCGCCACCTGGAAATGGGCAAGTCCCGTCTGCTGGCGGCGGTCGACGGGTTGCGCGAAGTCGCCTTCACCATCGTTTCCATGACGATTTCCCTGATCGCGGTATTCCTACCGATCCTGCTCATGGGCGGCGGCGTCGGACGACTGATGCGCGAATTCGCCGTGACCGTGAGCGTCGCGATCCTGATGTCCTGCCTGGTGTCCTTGACGATCACGCCGATGCTGTGCGCCTGGTTGCTCAAGCACCAAGCCGAGATGCCGGCGGGTCCTTTCGCGCGGGATTGCGAGCTTATCCTGACGGGATTGCACAAGGGCTATGGCCGCACGCTCGACTGGGTACTCGGGCACCAGCGCCTGACCCTGGCGGTGGCCATGGCGACGTTCGTGGCGACGGCGGCGCTATACCTCCAGATCCCCAAAGGCTTTTTTCCGCAGCAGGACACCGGCTTGATTCAAGGTGTCGCCGAAGCGGCGCCGGACATTTCTCCGCAGGCGATGCACGACAAGGTGGCGCAACTGGTCGACATCGTGGGTCGGGACCCGGCCGTAGCCAAAGCGTACTTCTGGATCGGTCCGAGCCCGACGATCAGCCAGGGCCGGGTCGTCATCAACCTCAAGCCGTTCGAGGAGCGAAGCGAAAATGCCCGGCAGGTGATCGCACGCCTGCAGGAACCGTTGGACCGGGTGCCCGGCATCAAGCTGTTTCTCACGCCCCTCCAGGATATCCAGCTGGGCGGCCGGGTCAGCAAGACCGAGTACCAGTACACCCTGCAGGACCCGGATAGCGCGGAGCTGGACCACTGGAGTTCGGTTCTGCTCGCCAAGCTGAAAACGCTGCCGCCATTGCAGCACGTCACCTCGGACCGGCAAAGTTCGGCACCCCAGGCGACGCTGGCGATCGACCGCGCGACAGCCGCACGGCTGGGGGTCACGGTCCAGGCCATCGACGACGTGCTCTACGATGCCTTCGGCCAGCGCCAGATCGCGACGATGTTCACGCAATTGGACCAGAACCACGTCATTCTCGAACTCGATCCGACGTGGCAATTGTCCCTCGAGTCGCTACGGCATCTGTATGTCCGTGCGGACAGCGGCCGTCTCGTGCCGCTGAATCTGCTGGCCAGCGTCCGCCAGGAGCTGGCGCCGATCATCATCAACCATCAGGGCGTGTTCCCGGCCATCACCCTGTCCTTCGATCTGGCGCCCGGACAGGCCCTCAGCGATGCGGTCAGCGCCATTCGGCGCACCTCGTTGGAAGCCGGGATGCCGGACAGCGTCATCGGCAGTTTCCAGGGGACTGCCCAGGCCTTCCAGGACTCGCTCAAGTCGCAGCCCTGGCTGATTCTGGCGGCGATCCTCACGGTGTATATCGTCCTGGGCGTGCTCTATGAAAGCGCCATCCACCCGCTGACGATCATCTCGACCTTGCCCTCCGCAGGCTTTGGCGCGTTGCTGGCGCTGATGGCCGCAGGACTGGACCTCTCGGTACTGGGCATGATCGGCATCATCCTGCTGATCGGCATCGTCAAGAAGAACGCCATCATGATCGTCGACTTCACGCTGGAGGCGCGCAAGCAGGGCCTGCCGGCGCACGAAGCGGTACGCGAAGCCTGCCTGCTGCGGCTGCGGCCGATCCTGATGACCTCGCTGGCTGCCTTGCTGGGCGCCATTCCCTTGGCCTTCGGCCATGGCGCCGGCTCGGAGCTGCGGCAGCCGTTGGGCATCGCCATCGTCGGCGGCCTGGCCTTCTCGCAACTGCTGACGCTCTACACCACGCCGGTGACCTATCTCTGGTTCGAGCGCCAGGCCTGGAAAGGGCTGTCTCTCAGAACAACGACAGCGGGTACTGGACGATCAGGCGCTGCTCGTTGAACTGGTTGTTGCTGCCCCAGTCGCGGCGGATCGTCGAGTTCCGCCAGCGCAGGGTCAGATTCTTCGCCACGCCGCTCTGCACCACGTAGGCCAGCTCGCTCTCGCGGCCCCATTCCTTGCGGTTGTCGAGGCCGCCGGCCTCGATGTTCGAGCCTCTGATGTAGCGGGTCATGAAGGTCATCCCCGGCACGCCCAGCCCGACGAAGTTGTAGTCGTAGCGCAGTTGCCAGGAGCGTTCCCGGGCGTTGTCGTAGCTGGAGTTGTAGCTGTCGTTGGCCAGGGTGCCGCCGCTGGTGCCGTTGACCCGCAGCCACTTGCTGTCGCCGCTGATCCGCTGCAGGCCCAGGTAGACGGTATGGGAACCGGTCTTGAGCGAGAACAGCCCGGACAGCACCTTGTTGTCCAGGTGGCCTTCCAGCGCGTCGCCGTCGTCCTCGCCGTTGAAGTAGCCGATGTTGGCGCCCAGGGTCCAGTCCTTGCCCAGCGGCTGGCTGTGCAGCACCTGGACGTAGCGCTGCTTGTAGATGTCCTGCAGGCGGGCGTACCAGACGCCGACGGTGGTGCGCTTGTCGTTGAAGGTGTACTCCGCGCCGCCGAAGTCGAAGTCGTCCGAGGTGCGGTTGCTGGTGTAGGGGTTGGTGCCGAACAGCGTCATGTCCTCCATGCTGCCGTCGTCGCGCGGGCTGTTGCCGGTGATGTGGCCGGCGTAGAGGGTCAGGTTCTTGATCTCCTTGGAGGTGAGCATGGTGCCTTCGAAGGTCTGCGGCAGCGAACGGCCGTCGTCGGCACGGAGGATCGGCAACACCAGGTACCATTCGCCGACCCGCAGTTCGGTTTCGGAGAATTTCATCTTGCCCGCGACGGCGATCCGCCCGAAGTGGTCGGCGGGCTTGCCGTCGTGGTCGAGCGGCAGCAGCTGGGTGCCGCCGGT
>Ga0209575_10000615_pt1 | contig 19888 bp, 31 predicted proteins | sample Medcelwee11metaG_FD_187172 | JGI IMG/M metagenome (GOLD analysis project Ga0209575, IMG submission 187172) | Freshwater pond sediment microbial communities from the University of Edinburgh, under environmental carbon perturbations - Medium... | ecosystem: Environmental > Aquatic > Freshwater >...
GGATGAGGACGTTTATCCCATTTATTTGATTAGCAAACAACAAGTTGATTTTCTCAAACGTTTGAAACAATTATATCCGCAAGATTTTTTACACAAGTACCTACGTTTAGCATAGCCACAGGAGTTTCACCTATGACTTCACTCAAGAAATTACGTAAATTTGCCCGTCCTGAACCGACACCGAAAACAAATATTGTTCCTCTCAAAGGTATTATGTCACCAGCGATCGCACCACCAAATATTACTCTGGAAAGCTATTTGCTCCAGTGGAAAACTTGGCAATTGTATCAATTCCTGATTATGGCAGGTTATCAGCCGGCTCGTCCCCATGGTAATCAGATTGAGTGTGGCAATATGACTTTGACGGTGATATTTCATGAAGGACGCTTGTATATTGACGGTTCCTATCCACTATCTGATGAAATACGCAGTCGGCTAGTTCATGCCGGTTGGTATTCCTGGGAATTATAAACTTTTCATTAATAAGAATAACTGGCTATCGCCTTAGTTTGGTAGTCAGTTATTTTTCAGGACTAAAACTTATGAAAGCATTGATTTACATCAATCGTCACATTGTGGCGAGTAACAAGAAATTAGGTAAGAATGACCCGGCTATTTGCATCAATACCTACAAGGGGAAAACCTATTGTCAACGGGTGCAAATAGCTGATGCCACGTTAGTTCAGGACCCTAGCCATGCCATTTGTAGTGGTGCAACTATTTGGCTGGAGTGTCAATTAGAAAATGTCAATATTATTGAATAGGAGATTTTCACCATGATTGATAAATTTGATATTTGGTTGAAACGATTACACTTAGAGATTTCTGGTGTTCCTTATGAGAATAAACCACTGGCAGTATTAGCTTTACATTATTGTCGAATATTCCACTTTTTAGAATATTTCCTGCGAATAGAAATATCTGAATTTGGTCGTGAAGAACGGGCTAATACGCAGTTTGATATTAATAGCTTTAGTTTCCAAAATGGTGAGTGGATATGTAAATCTTCTAGGGGCGATCGCACTTATCAGGTAGATGAAAACCGTTGTACCTGTCGAGATTTCCGGGATGGTAATCTTTGTAAACATATCAGAGCTTTCCGCAGTTTGAAAGATACTCTCAATGCTACTAATGGTGCTAAAGCCAAGTTTGATTTAGGTTTCTAAAAACAATTAGCGATCGCTAGTCCCAAATAGCGATCGCTAATCCCCTGCAAACAAAAAAAGGAGTTCTTTGAATAGGAGAATTATAACATGATTTATGACAAACAAGAGCTATTGACTAAAATAGCCGAACTTGAGACTACGATTCAGCGATTTGAAGATGGTGAGTACACCTACAGTGAAGAGCAAGAATATAAAGAAATGCTTGATGAATGTTATCCCGAATATAAATTTGGGGATTATATCTATTATCCTTCTAATATTCTACAAAGCTGTGACCCTACCTGTTTCAAGATAGGCATGGAAGAGTATTTTGATAGTCGGTTAGAGGATTTGCAATCTGAGTTAGAAGAATTGCAAGAGAACCTAACTTTGCTGGAAGAATAGTTAATTTAAGCGGTTATCACCAGTGAGTGATGACCGTCTTTTTTTGGAGAATTAAACCATGATTTACGATAAAAACGAAGTATTGGCAGAAATTGCCAGAGTCCAGTCTGAGATTACCAGAATTGATAATGGTGATTGGTCAGAAGAAGAATACGATCAGTTTCTTGATAATTGTTATCCAGAATATCAAATTGGCAATATTAAGTTCTTACCATCTCAGATTCTTCATAGTGATTCAATAGCTTATGCTACAAGTCTGTTTGAATACTTTGATTCAGTCTTATCAGACTTGCGTAGTGAGTTGAAAGATTTACAAGAAAATCTGGCTCACATTGAAAGCTGGACTGAACAGCAAGCATTTCTCTAATAATGCGATCGCTTTTAGGAGACAGCGATCGCTTAAATAAACCCTAAATAATAAACAATAGGATTTTACCATGAATAACTCAACTAAACAAGCTGTTGTTGATGAAATGAAACGCATTAAATCTGAAATTAAATCTCTCAATCGTGAGCTAGAACGTCTGGAATATCAACTGTCTTACCTAGAAGACGATGAACTACCAGACTTTGAATGGATTGATGATTTTCTAGTTTGGTGTGACCAAAAATCTGCATAATTTCTCAATCAATATTAATCCAGACTATCGTCTTTAAGTGGTAGTCTTTTTGACTCAAAATACATTCTGAAAACGGTTATCACCGCTAGGTTATGACCGTTTTTTGTTCTACAATATTAATAGGTAAAAAACAATGAAAACCAACAAAACAACTATGGCTACTTTAAGTGTTTTTGGTACTAAACCTGCGAATGAAATTTTAGTGCCAGAATTTCCCCTCGGTATTCGTAATGATTGTCAGATTGGTCGCTGGAAAATAGGCGATCGCCCGATAGATGGTGATATTACCATGAGTATCATTAAAGTTGCCCGCTTCTTTGGCGACTTGGGTACTACGAAAGCTACAGATTGGTTACAAGTCTGGTTTATTGCTGAATCTGGTAATCTACCACCCGACACAGTTATGGTGACTTATTTGAAAACTCGCAGTTTAGGTAATTTCTATTTCACTATTACAACACTTATGGCGAAAGGTATTGAGCCTGCTAGTGGAATATTCAAACCACGATTTGAGAAATATTCTGGCAATATTGACGGTCAGAATACTAGCTATTATGGCTTAATCTGGGATTGGGAACCACGTAGTGATCCACAGCGTGAAAATAAATTTGTAGCTGTTCTGGATAACATAGAATTATCTATGAAAATGGTTGATTCTATTGCTACAAAACTAATGGCTCCAGTAGATTTACATCAAGCATTATCACCATCTCCAGAGGATGCTTTACAGCCAGTATTAGATTAATTCATTTAGTCAATATTCCGAGGGTAAGATGCAAGTCTTGCCCTCTTTTTTTATTCTGATAAACTTTGCAAAATAGGAGTATTAAACATGAATCCCAAAACATTGAAAATTCAACAATTGAATGACCAGTTTCGCCGTCGAGTAGGACCTGACTGGTATATGTCTCAAGGTGTTGCGGGATTATCGCATGAAAAGAAATTACAACTCTTGGCACTAGTCATCAACTTTAACTTATTTAATGAGGATAATGATCCGTATGGTGAACATGATTTCGGTCAAGTCAAGTTGGATAATGTCAAATATTTTTGGAAAATATCTTACTACGATAAAAACCTAGAATACGGTAGTTCTGAACCTTCTGACCCCGCTGTTACTAGGCGGGTGCTAAATATTATGGAAGCGTCTGAATATTAAATAATTATTAAATCCCAGGGAGTATTCCTTGGGATTTTTTTTAATATCAGGGACTTGATATATGGATTAGGTTGCCGGCTAGGATTAAGTTTTATAACTGAGGCTTGCAAATTGTATTTTCCTGTTAGACTCAGATTAAATTCTAAGAACCAGAGTCTCTCACACTCTGGGGAAATTATTTTAATGGAAACTATGCCAAGATAGTAGAAATACCAAACAATAGAGAAATTTAATGAAAAATATGTTATTTGATCAAGTTTTTAGGGATAGCGAAGGCAAAATTATTCTCGCTCAGATGCCAAATCCACCACTTATATGCTGGATTGTAGCTAGTTTATTAAAGATAGTTTTTACAACAGGTAAAATTAATCTAGGACTAGACATAATAGCTTTTGGTTGCTTGTTTACTTGGGCTTGGGAAGAGTTATTTCAAGGCGTTAATTACTTTCGTAGAGTATTAGGTCTTCTGGTACTTGTTGGTCTGATTGCATCAAAACTTCAATAGTCCCTACTCGTTGGATAAACAATTTGAATGGAAAGTGATGATTATAGATTTTTTCCAATATCCATTGTTCATAATGAACTTTTTAAAAGGGTTTTGTTTTCTCATGGTGCTGTTAAGCCCATTCACGTTGGGTCTCACATTTTTTCTGACCGTCATGGGGGCAGGAGGGCCGAAAGCTAACGTATGGGCTTCGTTTGGCATGGTAATTGCGTTTGTGTATGGGATTCCCACAGGTGGATTGCTGGCTTTAGTAGTTATTGGAAAAATTTTGGATGTCATCATTTCACAGAAAACCTGGGCAACACCCACTGTTTCTATTCTGGGAATAGCTATTGCCGGGAGTGTGTTAGTGTTGCTAGGCAACGCCTTTGTGGATAATTGGTATCAATTTAAACAAGGTAACTACTTGATTTCTCTTGGGGTGTTGTTATTAATTTGGAGTTATGCCTTGTTAGTCTATGTCATGGCACAATTACCTTTGCCGTTTTTTTATTAAATACCTCTAAACAATTAAGATTTTCAAATTCTCTTAGGATTAGCCTATGTTAGGTTAGCGTAATTCACAAAATTTGATCTTGTTACCAATAATTAAAAGGTGCATCAGTTAAATGTAATGCACCTCAGAAAATTGGCAATTGCACTTTCTATAAAACTTTCTATAAAAAGCAATTCTATTATTTACCTTCCTGCATCCTTAATTTAATTTTTTTATTCTTCATCCCAATAAGATTGGACATAACCGAGTTGTGTTGCTGCATCACGTTCCTCTTCGGTTAATTCTGCCCAATATTTCTCATTAGAAGCGGGAGGATCAGATTCTTCTTCCCAACTAGCTTCATCCCAACCTAAAGTTTTCCACGCAGCTTGTTCAGACTCGTTCATATCTATCCAACTTAAATCATCCCAAGTTAAGCCTGGATCATCTACAACTTCCCGAATACTTGACATAAATTACCTCTCTTAAATTGTGTAATAACCGCTTGCAGTATAAGCTCGAATATAGCCTAGTGTCAAGCCTAGAATAAAATTGCGATCTAACTCAACAGGCGATCGCCTAACAATATTTTTACTAGTTTATCCATCAGTTTTATCAAATCCTAATGTTTAAGTAAGTATTAAATATGTAAGCGTCTGAATATTAAATAATTATTAAAATCCCAGGGAGTATTCCTTGGGATTTTTTTTATTCACCTGAAAAGTTAAAATTATTTAGTAAATGTATCAATAAATCTATCTGGAGTTAGAATTTCTATAGATTGAAAAGGATTTAACACCAACAAATCCAAATCCCCTGTAATAATTGTATTGGCATTGCCACTAACCGTCAACTCTAAAAACTTATTATCTTTTTCCTCTCGACAAACAGTAATTGTTTCTTTAATAGTTATTAACTCGCATACACTAACAAATTTAAGCAAAAAGATTTCTCTTTCTTCCTGAGATATATATTTATCAAATTTAGAACGATTCAGAACTCTCTCTAATTCCTTGAAAGTTGCTTCAGAATATAAAATTATTCCTTGCTTTGTCGCCAATTCTAGTCTTCTAAACGGAACTGAAGATTTAAAGAGCAAACCACTGATTAAAACATTGGTATCAATGGCAAATCTATTCGTCATTATCATCTGCTAAAATATTTTGTAAAATATCTGGTGTTAAGCCTCGTTGCTGTGCTTTATCTGAAATTTCTGCCATTACCTCAGTCAAAGTCTTATTATGTAACTTTTCTCTGAAAAATAATTCAATAATATTACTTAACTGTTTCTGAATTTCAGGGTTAGCCTCTTCAAATACCGCTTTGATTTCTTCATCAACTTGTAGAATAATATTAGCCATATTCTTGATAATGCTGTATTTTAATTAATTTAACCGATATTATACCATAATATAACATTCTGATTAGATTTTTGTTACCTAAAACTCTTATTGATTAGTCTAACTATTGTAATTCTCGGAGATGCTTTTCACTATTTTGGTTAGTAAACCTGGATTTGTTTTGATAGCGATCGCCCGCTAATATTTTGAGCAATCTATTGAATACCAGCTTCATACATTTTCGATTGAACAATCATTTGTTCAGTAAAAAGACGAGACTCTATCCACTTCATCTGGTCAAGTATTTCAGACTGTTTAGAATATCTTTGACGCTGTTCCCGACAGTTATTTTTAATCTCATCAATCACATCAGGAACAACACTAAAAACTCTCATAGCCTTTAATAAATAAGTATTACAGTCAATCAGAAAACAACTTATTACATTACTATTGTCATCTAACCACTCATCAATATCTGCATCACCACCCATCACATGGAAACTACCTTCTACCACCCAGGGAGTATTAAAAAATTCTAAGAGAAAATAGGGAATATTCTCTGAAGCATATACACCATATCGAATAGGATTATTCGTAAATATCTCAATTTCTATTGGTCTAGGATTCTCTACACATACCATCAAAGCACTAAAACCTACACCAGGAATAGTTCTTGTACCATCTATCGGTGGTATTAATTCTGGGAATGGAAACGGTTGATTTAGAGTAAATTGTATTAATTCATCCATCTTGCAATCAAATAATAAAATGTTGCTAGTTTAACATAATGGCAGTATTCTTTGAGATTTTATGTAAGAGAATTAAATTCTGGTATGTTATAATAACGACTCATATTCGTAAATATATTTGCAAAAATAGGTGAATCATGAGTAATAATCAGATGATGCAACCAAATAAGCGTCTTGATTTGCTATCAGAAATAGAACAAATGCCAGAAGAATATATACCAGATTTATTGCAACTAGTGCGTTTGTTTCGTCATACTGTAATTAGCAAAAAAACATCAGTTAATGCCTGGAGTAGTGCGATTGAGCAAATAAATAAACCTGATCCTATAATCAAAGCAGAAAGGTCTCAACAAATTAATCAATTATTTCATACCTGGAATCAGTTAGATGAACAAGAAGAGCAAAAAGAAACTTTAAAAATTATTGAATTAGTTGAGGCTGTTTCTATTTAACCAATCTCTAGTTGGAAAAAATTTTGAGGACATTATGACTGATAATATTTTAGACAATATAGATATGAAGCAATTGGGTAAATTGCTTGAACAAGCCCGAAAGCAAAAAGGTATGACTCAAGAAGATGTAGCTAAACTGATTGAGGTTTCTACTACCACAATGATTGCTATTGAAAAGGGCGATCGCCCTTTTCAACCAGCAGAATTAATTATATTGGCTCGTACCTATAGAAAATCAGTCAGTGATTTTGTCCGTCAACGTCCTGTGATTAAACCTTTTGATATACAGTTGGCAGGAATCTCTCATAATAATGAGCAGGCAGAAGCAGAAATTAAACCCTGTATTTTTCAATTAGAGGAATTGTGTCAAAATCACCTAGAATTGGAACAAATTATGCAGTCATCCTTGCCCCGCTATTATCCACCGGAATATACGGTGAGTGGAATGCCTATCGAAACTACCGCTGAAGCGATCGCTAATCAGGAACGTCAGAGATTAGGATTAGGTGATAGTCCTATAGGCTTATTTAGGGATATTTTAGAAATGAGTGTAGGTTTGAGAATTTTTTACATTTCCATGCCGGAGAAATATGCTGAAATTTATGGTTATAACGAAGAGTTGGGGGGATGTATCGGTATTAATGTTACTCACCCTGAAGAACTGCGTCGCTGGTCATTAGCTTATGGTTATTTACATTTTCTCATCCATCGTCATCAGTCAGTGTGTGACTTGGTAAATATTAGAGAACAATATGAAACTTTACCCAAAAGTGAACAATTAGCAGAAACTTTTGCCAAATACTTTTTCATGCCTACCAGTAGTTTACTGAAACAATTTAATGGCAGATGTCAGGCAAATCAGGGCGGTAAATTTACTCAGACTGATTTATTTTCCCTTGCCCATTATTATGGTGTATCTGTAATAGCAATGACTCTCAGACTGGAGGAAATGCAGTTATTACCTGCCGGTACTTGGGATAACTTAAAGGAACGGGGTTTCAGAATTAGACAAACTCAACAAGATTTGCATTTAAAACAATTGTTGGAACGTAATGATCTTAATCCAATTCATTATCAACATTTAGCTATTGAGGCCTTAAATCAAGGTTTAATTACAGAAGGACAATTTGCTAAATTTTTCCAGGTTGATCGTCTGGAAGCCCGTCATATTGCAGAATTATTACGGGAATATTCCAGCGAAATGGATGAACAAGCCGGTAATTTAGACTTGCGTCAAAACTCAAATGAGCGGGCCGTTTATGCAATTTAAAAGTTCTCATTTATTGATTGATACCTGTTGTTTAATCAATTTATGTGCATCAGGTGAGTTATTACATATTTTACAGGTAATCTCAATTTCTGTGAAAACCAATATTGTGCAGGAAGTTAAACGAGAATTGCAAAAGATTGAGCATTTAGAGGAGTTTGAAAGTGCTGTGGAACAAGGTTTGTTATTGATTGTTGATTTTGCATCCGATACAGAAATCAATACTTTTATTACTTATGCTATGGAAATAGATGATGGTGAAGCAGCTACCGGGGCGATCGCTATTAGTCGAGGTTGGGCAATGGCAACTGATGATAAAAAGGCAACTAAATTTTTATCCCAACAAGCACCATCTCTTCAGATTGTATCAACACCTGAAATTATTAAATATTGGTCTGAAACGGCTAATATTGATTTATTCAAATTGAGTAATATATTACAGGAAATTAGGGTAAAAGCCAGATATTCTCCCAGTAAAAATCATTTTTTAAAAGTTGGTGGCAAATGGTAATCAATCATCAGACAATGAATTAGAGCCTATTTTTGTGAGCATATTCAATAACTTGCCAATTAACAAATAACTAATTCCTAGAAGACATAAACAGTTTGTTTTATAACTATTTCACGTAAGTGTTCACGCAAAGCATCTTTTGTCCCTAAATCTACTGTACAATTTAGTAAATCTTGAATATAAAGTTTAGCTTCAATAAACTTAAATAAACTCATTGTTTCTGATAATTCTGCTAATAAGTCCACATCACTATCAGAATTGGCTTCATTACGAGCTACTGAACCAAATAATTCAAGAGATTTCAATCCTAAGTTTTTTAATTCATCTTGATGTAATCTCAGAATTTGTAAGACTTCTTCTCTATTCATGACTAATTTTTTAACTTTTCCGGTGAACACGCAAATTTTTGTTAAATAAACTGTCTAATTTCTTCCTCTAAATCTTCGGATGTATATTGCATAAAATCAACCCGATAACGGCTTAAAGCATCAATAAACTCGGAGCGAGAACAATCTGCTATTTCCGCTGCTTTTCCTTGAGATATTTGTCCTAACTCATACCATTTGACCGCAGCTGCAATCCGCATCTCTTTAACAAACTCATTAGGTGGTTTTCTGAGAGCAGAAAATATATTGTCTGGTAATTCAATTAATACTGTTTGCATAGCTAATTCAATATTTGTTGATGATTATTCTAGTCTAACATCAAACCAAACTTTTGGAAAAATCACCTTGCCTCTTTACTATACAATAATTTGAGTTATAACAACGGGCGATCGCCCGCTAATATTTTTGCCAGTTCATCCATTACCAGCTTCATACATCTCTGATTGAAGAATCATTTGTTGAGTAGAAAAGCGAGGGTAATGATTCTTATAGTGAACAAGACTTTTGTCGAGTGAAATTGGATGGTGTCAAGTATTTTTAGAAAATTTTCTATTCTTCTTTTTTAGGAGGCAGAATACCTTGATTACGTAGTTTTACTTCATATTTTTCTTGATCCAGGGGACAATCAATTAAATCTAAAAATTCTGACTTACTCAAATGACACTGTTTTGCCATTTGTGCCAGAATATTGTCAGGAATATCCTTCATTTTTTTAGTGTGACTAGTTTTAGTTTTAATACTAGTAATATTGCCATCCAAGTCTTGATATTCAAAATAATGATGATGGGTTTCCTCTTGAATAAATCCTTTTTTCGACAAAGACTTTTCCACTTTTCTTTTCTCCCGTGGCATTAAGAAATTTCCTCCAATCTATCTAATAAAATTTCTCTTAAATTGCGGGCATCAGTCGCTAACTTATCTACATCTCTTTTGGTATAAGCATTCCACATCATCACTATTTGTTCATTAATCTCATAAATTAAATCATCCCTATTATCTGCAAATACATGGAGATTGATAGTTTCATCCTCTATCACAAACAACTGACTACTTTCTTCATCCATATAGGGAATCAGGCGATAAGGTTGTTTAAATCTTAATTTCGTTGTGTCATCAGAAATTTCTTCTAATAAAATAGATGATAAATCTACAGGTTCTATTCTGGTTACATCAGTTAATTTAATGGGATGACCATCAGCATTTAACGTAAATTTACCTGTCACCTGAACTAATTGCCGGCGATTTTCAATCAAATCGTCTTCTAATTCCTCTAAATATATACATTCAATTTCTTGATGTGTCGGTCGGTATCTAATAACTATTGTGTGTTTATCAAAATTAATACTAATTAATTCACCAGTCACAGTCATTATTTCGTCTTCAGGACTATCAATACCTAGCCATTCACCTATATGGCTATTACTTTTTTCTGTAATAATAATTTCAGAATTATTTGCCGTTGCAATCCCCAGTTGCCAATTTTCACCAACTTTAGGTAATAAATTCTTTGATTCCCGTAAAGCCTTATTCCTTAAATTAGAGTCAGGTAAAATTTCATTTATTAGTGATAAATTAGCTGTACTAATTCCCATCAACAACTTATTGAGATTTTTGGAAAGAGACGGATAATCTACAAATAAAGAGGTTTGGCTATTAGTAGGAGGTTTAATAACTAAAGGAATTAAATAGCTACCAGTTTGAGGAATTTTGCACCTAATTGTATAGAATTGCCGTAATTCATCACTGATTCTAAATCGTTTACCGATATTTTGCTTTTGTTGAGAACTAGCGATTAAGTAAATAATTTTTTGTAAGCTATCTAAAGTTCGCACCAAAAGATGGGCAGGAATTTCACCCTGGTTCATTTCCTGACCGATCATCCTAATAGTAGCTGTTACTTCTGCATAAACTGACATATATATTTTTGCTATGACTTGATTATTGTGGTAAGTTTTGGACTGGTCAGGTATAGATTGTTTACCGTTTGCATGGTTAATTCAATATTTGTTGACAACTGTTCTAGTCTAACATTAAACAAAACTTTTGGAAAAGTTTTGCCCCTTTAAGATACCAATAAATATTTAATCATCTAACTCAATTAAAGCCACTGCCTTTTCTAAATCAAGTTGACTAGGAGTACAATAAAGAATAGTAGTTTCCAAATTATTATGCCCTGCCAACATCGCTACCTTTTCTAAACTCACTCCCACATCAATCAAATTCTTACAAAAAGTATGTCGTAATTTATGGGGAGTCACTCCACTCAACTTAGTATGACCAACATATTTTTTTAACATACTTTCCACACCTCTAGCAGTCATTTTTCCCCGTTGACCCTGAAAAATATATTCCTTAATACTTTGATTTTCCTGATAATCTAAACTATTTAAGGCATTACGAGCGTCTTTATTCAAAGGAACCTCCCGTCTTTTGCCACCTTTACCACTCCTCACAACTAAACTGCCTTTCCTATCAGTAATAATAATATCATTCCACATCAAATCACATAACTCTGAAACCCGTAAACCAGTATTTAACAATAAAATAATAATAGCCAAATCCCGTTTATTCCTACCCCGCTGTAATATTCTAATCAAAGCGTGTTGTTCATTTTTATCTAACCATTGAGGACCTTTCTTTACTTCAGGAATAGGTTTAGGTACAGTAGGGGGTATATCATCAGGTAATAAATGAGAAACTGCTGCCCATTGTAAAAAACTTCTGAGAGAAGACAAACGACGATTAATAGTTTGTGGTTTAAGCGATCGCACGTCAGTCATAAAACGTTTGTATTCACGTAGATCAATCGGAGTAATGAGAGCGGGAGTCATCATCTGATCATTTTCACTAGCAAACCATTTAGCAAAGTGTTGTAAATCGTATAAATAGTTTTTAATAGTGATAGGACTCCGTTCATTATCCTCTAAGAAAAGAGAAAACTCCAAAAGATAATCAATATTCTTTGGTAAAATATTTTGTTTGCTTGGGCGAGATTTAGGCATTCGTTAGTTATACGTCCAGAATTATGACAATTAATTACCAATTATCTGAATATAATAGCCTAAATCAGGCAAATCTCAACGTATAATCTATACATATTTAGGTAGAAATAGTCGCTAACTGATTAACCATTTTATCAACTTGTCTGAATAAATAGGATTGTTTAGGTTGATAGACTTCTAAAAGGGCTTGATAAAACCATAATATGCCTGTTTTACCTTCTGTAAATCTTTGCCAAACTATATCACCTTCTGTTTCCAAGGCTCTTAATAAATCTGTGGCATTATGTAATTTATCGGCCAGGGATACCCGTTGAGCAGACAAGCTGGCTTGTTGAATTTGTTGTAAATACCGTTTTTTTCTGGCTTGCCAAACAGGTTTCGGAATAGTTTCTGATTCGGTACAACTATCAATAATATTAATCACGGCTTCCCCAAATTGTTCTTGGATCATTTGGCGGGTAGCAAGTCCTCCCTGATCTTCCACTGCATCATGTAGCAGGGCGGCAATCGCTTCTGTTTCTGAGCCACCATCTTCTAATACGAGGGCGGTTACGGCTAACAGATGGGCAAGGTAAGGGGTTTTATGATCTTTGCGGTATTGATTGTGATGGAGGGAATAGGCAGTATTAAGAGCTTCGGCAAATTTTTCGGTTAAGACGGTAATAGGGGCCATAAATAATTTTATCCTGTGAATGTAATTAATTAATTAGTTTTATTAAATAGTTTATGACCCGGTAGAATAGTTAGTTTCCACAATCAGTTAAGATAATTGGCATATTTACAAATTTTGCAAATGGGAGAAATAATTAAATGTCTGCAATTAGTCTGCAATTAATCCCTCATCAAGCTCAGGATGGTTTATATTATCAACACTTACATATTGCGATCGTGACGGAGGATGGCATTATTGAGCCGGCAGATTTAAAGGGTTTGTCAATACCTGAGTCAATAGATTGGAAACGGGGGGTAGTGATTGAGGGGAAAGCTCCTATTTGGTTATATGGATATTTGGTGCATGAATGTCATCCGGCTAGTTGGGTGGCTTGTTATGATACTCGTTTGGGGGCAGTGGTAGTTTCTACTCATACTCATGGTATTAAGTTGGGTGAAATATTACCGATAGATTTACCGCCTGAAGTTTTGAGAAAATAGTCAGGGTTAGTTATGCAAGCAGTAGAATTAACGGTAATTCAATTCAAGACGGCTGAACAAATATACCAAGGTTTAGCGATTAACTTAGTAGCACCAGGGGAGTTGATTAGCACTGATGTGTTAGGAGAGTTAGCGTTACCAGAGGATTTAGACCTGGGGCGGGAGGTGATTTTATATGGTCAGGCTCCCACCTGGTTATATGCCTATTTGATTAATTTTTGTATAGGTGTGCCGTGGTTAGCTTGTTATGATGTGCGATCATCAGGGGCGGTGGTGATCGCTAGTCAAGTTAATACTCCGTTGGTGGGTGATCTTTTACAGCTAGATTGTACCGATAATCCTGGTTTAGCAGTATTAATTGGGGGACCGCCAGACAGTGGGAAAAGTGTATTATCCTATGCTTTATATCGGTCTTTATGTCAGTTTTATCCCGATTTACAAATTTATTTACACCGAGCTAATTGGGATGGGGAAGGCAATTGGAAATTTGAGTCAGATTTGACTGAACATATTCCGGCTTTGGTGGAGGCGAATACTTATCGGATTCATCTATTAGAGAATGCGGCGGATTTGTTAACAGAATATTTTATTTATCACGCTAGGGCGATCGCTAATATTCAAAAAGTAGTTGACTTAGTAATAGTAGATGTGGGCGGGCGATCGCACGGAGTGAAGTTGCCGGTGGTAAAAAGTTGTAGTCATTATTTAGTGATTAGTAAGTCACCAGCGGAGGTAACATCATGGCATGATTTATGTGGGTCTTATTTGGGGAATATTGGGGTTATTCATAGTGTTTTGGATAATGTGTGTGAGGTAGTAGCAGAGGGTGATTATTTTGAAATGGTGGCAGGTCCCTGGTTAACGGGTAAAACTAATAGTGTACCAGCAGTTTTGTTGGAAAGGATTGATCAGGTGTTAACTGATTGGAAAAAATTACCAAGGGGATAAATTTTGATCTTGTTGACAGACAGAAAGCGATAATTGTTCAGCATTGTGAACATGGGTAATTCTCATTTTGTCACTGTCGGTATCTACCTCTAAACAGGCACAGGCATATCCATGATAGCCATTGGTTTTAACATATTCTAGGCCAGAAATATCTGGAATATTTTCCATGCCAGTGGTTTGGTATCCGCCTTGAGCAGAAAGAGTCCAAGTGCCGTCTCTGTCTTTGAGAAACCAATTGGCGGGGGTAGGATTTGCTAACCAGCCACAACGGGTTTCTAAGGCTTTAGCGGGTAGAATAACAGTGAAAAGGGATGAAATAATTACAGAGATCAGTAGTTTATTTTTCATACTTGTAACCAATTAAAAATATCTATAGCAGAGATTTGGCAATTTTCTAATCCTTTGATCACCGTTAAAGGTTGATTATCGCCTGCGGTGGCAAGGTGTATTTTTGGTAAACCTGTTTGCAAAACTGTCACTGATTTAGCGGATGGATCAATTAACCAGCCTAATTCTGTGCCTTGTTGTAAACAGAAAATAATTTTTTCCATAACTAGGGTGACAGATTGTTCAGGCGACATAATTTCAATAATCCAATCGGGATAACGATCAAATTTATCGGCTATTTCTCCATCGGCATCTTTTGGCAGGTTTTCCCAACGAATGACTGCAATATCAGGCACAATAGAACGACCGGCAAAATTACAACGCAATTCGGTTAAGGCCAGGGCAATTTGTTGATCTTCTGCTACTTGATCAATAGTTCTAGCCAAACGGCTTTGGATGCGACTATGTTTTCCTTGAGGCATGGGTTTTTCAGTGATTAATCCATGGGAATATTCTTGAGGTGGTTTGGTTTCAGGTAGTTTAAGAAAATCGTCTAAGGAAAGTGATTGCAGTTTTTCTCTGGTTGTCACCATTGATGTATTTCTCCAATCTTAAGTGATGGTTTGTCTCATTATACAAGAATTTTTCGGTAAATATTTTTTATTTTTTGTTCTATACTAGGGAATAATTATTGTCAATACTAAATTAAAGCAGATGAAAATTATCTCTTTCTTGGGTTTTGGTAACTATACTCCAACTACCTATGTATCTACAGATGGTCAAACTTGTTACACACCGTTTTTTCAGAAAGCTCTAGTAAAATTCTATCAACCTGAAATACTTTATGTGATGTTAACTAATACAGCAGAAAATAAATTACCTAGGGATCAATCAGAAACTAATTGGAGTGCCTTAGAAAGAATTTTAAAAGAGTCTGAATTTCAAGGTAAATTAGAGCCAATTAGGAATATTCCTGAAAAAAATAGCCCAGATGATATTTGGCAAATTTTTAAAAGTGTGACTGAACTATTGGAGCCAGGAGACGAAGTTATATTCGATATTACTCATAGTTTTCGCTCAATTCCGATTGTTGCCTTAATTTCCGTTAGTTATTTAAGAATAGTGAAAGAAGTGAAGATTGCTGGGTTATTATATGGTGCGTATGAAGCGAAAAATGAAACAACAAATGAAACACCAACATTTGATCTGTTACCAATAGTTAGTTTATTGGATTGGACGACAGCAACAGATCAATTTATTAAAACTGGTAATGGTGAAAATTTAGCTAAGTTATTAACTGGTATTGGTAGTGAAACTGATTGTTTAGCTAATAATATTCAGGCAATTGCTCAAGGATTACAAGTTTTGCGTCCTAAGGATGTGATGCGAGAGGCATCTGTATTATCTGAGAATATTAAACTAGCAACACAACAAATTTCTCAAAAAGTGCCTCCTTTTGCCAGTTTATTAAAACGAGTAGAAACAGATTATGGCAAATTTGCTTTAGCTAATCCAGAGGATTATACAAGTCAGGCTCAGGAGGTGTTGTGGAAAGAATTGGAGATGATTAAATGGTATGAAGAAAAAGGTCAAATAGTGCAGGCTGTTTCTTTAGCGAGGGAATGGCTACCATCTTTATTATGTTTTAAATTTGCATTAGATCCAATGGATACAACTAATAGAGAGCAAATGGAAAGTCTGCTCGGTCTTGGTGGCAAACTGAAAAATAAAGAAACAGGTGTGAAAAAAGAGTCAGAAGAATGGTTAAGTTTACCAAAAGAATTGACAGATAAATTAAAGCAATTATGGCATGGAGAGTCTATTAATTTACCTAATTTACGAAATGATGTATTACACGCCGGCTTTCGTAAAAATTCTAAAACGGCTAGTATGATCACTGTAAAGATCAAAGAAATTATTAGGGAATTAGATTATATTGCTGAGAATTTCCTTTAAGATAGCGAGTTAATTTACCGGAGTTATTATATCTAGCAATTCTTAATAGTTGACAGTAAACAATTTGCTGTAGGAGTGTCTCGTTCGCTATTACTAAAATACTAAGGGTGCGAGACACTGGTAGTTTTTGATCAAAATTTAATATTTGTAGGGTGCGAACAAATGTTCGCACCCTACTACTGTTGCAACACTTCGCAACGCTCTCTATCCAAGGCCGATTCTGGTTGGTTCTGATAGCTCATAGCGAGTTCGCGCCCAATCCATTGGAACGTGCCAGAAGTATCAAACGTGCAATTCCATTTAATACGCCCAAAACCGCACACACACTCAGCCAAACCATCAGATCGAGCATAGATCGAAACAGTGGTACATATCCAAAGAATCGACCGGACACCAATGCGAATAGCCAAGGCAATACGAGTAGGAAAAACGCTGGCAAGAATGTGTAGCCAATCCCTAACCAGACCCGCCACAATGGAGTTCTACGAATCGCCTGTTTCCATTGCGGTAAGTAAAGCAAACTGCGGATTGCCAGCATTACACCTATAAACATCAACAGTGCGATCGCTATACCCCACAAGGTTATTGAGAACCCACCTGTGGCAGGCTGCCCATCATTTAGTAATTGAATTAGTCCGCTTTTGATTTGAGGAAATGCCATTGAAATTAACGGCGACGCATTGATATTGTAAAGCAATGCAATTCCATACTTTTCTTTGGGCAACAGCACAACATCTGTATAGAACGTAGACAAAATTCCATTGTGCTTGATCGCTGTTTCACCGTTCTCGATGCCCTTAAACCAACCCATTCCATAGGAACTGTCAATGGTTTTGGGTGGAGTGTGCATCAGCCCTACACTACCTTCAGAAAGCAACTTTGTCTCTTGGAATTGTCCACTATTGGTTTGGAAGATTAGATAATTTGTCATGTCCTCTGCTGTGGAAACGATCCCGCTACTGCCGCTCAGATAACCAGACATTTCTGGATATGCGAAGGGAAGTCCAAATGCCATCAGATGTCCTTGTGCCATGTTGGTAGCACCTTGGAATGCGTCAGCACTTGTAGTTGCATTGAGCGTCCGTGACATCTGAAGAGGTGTAAAAATATGCGTTTGTAAATAAGCTGAGAATGGCTGTTGACTCACCACTTCAACCACTCGCGCCAACACTTCGTAATTGGGATTGAAATAGTGAAACTGAGTGCCCGGTAACGCAACGGGACTTGCTCGACTGAGGCTAGTAATGCGATCGCCAATTGTTGTTGCTTGAGAAAGCTGCAACTCAGGAAAGCCTATGTCAGATAAACCACTCACTTGATTGAGGAGATGACGAATGGTAATTTTGGCATCGAGCGCTGGATCAGTCACGGTGAATTCTGGTAGATAAGTTTGCACGGATGAATCCAGATTAATTTGTCCCGCTTCAACTAGCTGCATTACTGCAATTGCGGTAAACGATTTGCTCACCGAAGCAATCAAGAATTGGGTCTGTGCTGTAACAGGCCGCTCGTTGTTTGCTGTACTGTATCCCTTAACGTGCAACACTTGGTTATTGTGAGTAATTGCGAGTGCCAAACCAGGAATGTGATGAGTCTTCATTTGAGTTGTGATGAAGCGATCAATCCTATCATCCAAGTTCAGTTGGTTTGCATTGCCATTGATGTTGAAGGTGATGACAATCAACACACTCAGAAATATCAAAATCGGGCGGAAAAGTTTGTTCATTAGGTTAGATTTTGTTGATTTCGATAAAACATAATTCGCCATAGAATGAACATGATTAAGACAACGTTTTCTGCTTCTAAGATTATTTTTTCAGCTAACCCGCTCTTCCTGGTAGGAACTCTTCTCTCTATCGTTGGTCATCAGGTTTTTTGTTCTTGGATTCATCAGATAACCGCCAAAGCCTGTTATCCATAGCACAACAGGATAAACAATCCATCTTTCTGTGCCGCCCATGCCAATAAAAGGAACAATAATATTAGGGGCAAACACAACGGCACACCATGTGAGCAATGTGATTGATCCAAACACAATTCCGATAAATTTAAATGGAGTAGAAACAACTTTAAAGGATGTAATAGCTGATACTCCACCCGCTATAAAAGCAAGCAAAGAGAATATTCCGTGGTACGGGACTTTATCGCCAGAAAAGAACCCAATACCCACTAAACTCAAGCCAAATAGACCCAGTGGAATGCTGAAAAGTAATTTTTTGAAATATTTATGCTGATAAAATGTTGCCGTCAAAACCATTAAGCCAGATAACAGCATAGTGATACTAAAAATGCTGGAGGATGGTTGGTAAATTAAGCTATTGGGCGGTCTTGTTGCACCAAGGTCACTGATTTCGCTGTTAAAAGTTGTATAGCCAGATGCCGATGGATAGAACACTTCAGCAGTGATAATGCCCATTAAAGCAAATGAACCAGCAAGAAAGAGCAAGACACCAGAAAGTTTTAGTTTATTCATAAAAGATTGTTTCGATTAATTTGTTGAGAACCTTGGATCTATCTATATTATCCATAAAGGAATAGAAAGTCCATAAACAAGTAGAAAGAATTTTAATGGTGAGTGGTTTTCTGGTTTGCTGTTATTCATGATTATTGTTAAATAAAGTTCCTTTTCGTGCTTTGAAAGTATTGCTAACTCAGAATGGGTTTCTTACGACGGTAAGCTATTCCTAAAATGACGGATACTATTAGCTCAATACAAAAAACTACAAGGACTTTTCCATTCAAATTTAGCTGCAATGTGCCATTATTACCTACATATAAAGCTAAACCAATACATCTATTAAACCAGGCATGACTTAATACACAGAAAAATAAATTATTTGTGTATTTATACAGAGTTGCAAAGCTGGAACTTATAATTATTACTGAAAATAAATACAACTCAAATGGAAATGAAGTTTGAACTGTGCCTTTGATAAACCATAATGGCAAATGCCATATACTCCATATAACTCCTACAATAAGGACAGAAGGTAAATAATTAATTACCTTTTCTAATTTAGGTTGTAAAATTCCACGCCATCCTAATTCCTCTAATCCACCTAAAACTATAAGAAATGGTAAATTAATAAGTATAGAGAGAATGGATATAGGCTTGTCAATTTCAAAAGCAACCCGAATCATAAATAAACGCCAAATTAAAAATAATCCAAATATCAGCCACCCTTTTTTATCTATTTTTTTACCAAAGACAAACTTAACAAAAGATTCTTCACCAAAATCTTCCTTGAACTGTCGATAAATAATATAAGAACTAATTGCTGGGCCCAACCCGCCAATTGTGTATGGAATCCAAAATAAAGGATCACCATACAAAAGGAAATTAAAGTATTTATTCCCGATGATATAGCAGCCGCCAAGTAAGTCAGGACAAAAATGAGATATGATGGGAAAAGAAAAAATATCATAAAAAAGAGAATAATAATGGCCAAGGCATATAGCTATGATTTACGAAAAAAGGTAATTGAAGCG
>Ga0209575_10000616_pt1 | contig 19803 bp, 21 predicted proteins | sample Medcelwee11metaG_FD_187172 | JGI IMG/M metagenome (GOLD analysis project Ga0209575, IMG submission 187172) | Freshwater pond sediment microbial communities from the University of Edinburgh, under environmental carbon perturbations - Medium... | ecosystem: Environmental > Aquatic > Freshwater >...
CATACCCAAACGATGACGCAACTCGGCATTTTCAGTTTCGAGTTGTGTGATTTTCTCTAAAAGCTGTCTGACCAATGCTTTTAGTGATTCAACGTCGTTGGGGAACTCTTTCATGTGCTTAGTTTAGCTTTTATTTGCTTGGGGTAGGTAGTTACAAAAAATGAATGGTTTTTCTCGTTTTAGCGAGGTATGCACAGGGCACGGTGTGCCAAGCTACGGCTTGGTACTCCACCTTAAAACGTCTTCACCAGCCGCAACGCCAGTTCATGATCCGTGCGCAGGCCGTTGTCCACCGACACATCGCGCCCGTAGCGCAAATTTAGGTTCAAGCCGGAGCCTAAATTATAAAATATCCCGGCCATCAGGCGCTGATTACGCAGCGGATTGTGTTGATCCAGGCCATTTATCTCGGTTGCGCCGCCGGTATTGAGTTGCATCCCCAGAAAACCATGAAAAGCCGGGGTGAACTTATAGCGCAGATAGCCGGTCAGGGCGAAACTGGGCGCTTGGGCTAAACGGTTATGCCCCACATAGTCATCGTTATCGCCATACCAAGCCGCTTCTGCTGCCAGTTCGGTCAGCCATTGCGCAGTCCAGCCGCGTTGCCAGCCGAGCATCGCCACGCCGCGCCAGCGGTTTTCGCCGAGGTTGAACAGGTCTTCGGCGTGATAGCTGCCAAGCGGCGGTAGCACCATGCCGGTGATGGCAAGATAATGATTTTCCTGGCGTTGGTTTAATAACCAGAGCGTTGCGCCCAGGCGCGGATCAGCCAGGCCAGCGGAAACCGCCCGCGTTTCGCCGCCCGGTAAGCTGCCGTTCACGCGATTGTGGACGCCTGACAACACCAGGATCGGTGAGACCATGTGAGCGCCCAGTTCGACCCCGCCAGTGATACGCAAGGTGGCGCTGTCCGAGGAAAAATCCCAATCGCCCACTTCATGCCCGTTTCGATAGGGACCACTGAGTTGGCGGTGAAAAGTATAGCCGGTGAACGTGATGGTGCCGGGATCGGGCGCAAAAAAATCCGCCGGGAACACTTCGTTGATTGCGGCTTGTGCAGTGCCAAGGCTCAGCAGCACCAGCCCGGAGAAACCCCGGCAAGTATTCAAAAACCGCTCAGGGTTGGTTTTGCGGTTTTTTGTGAAAAAATGCGCACTACCGTTCTCTCGTTTTAAGCGAGAAGCCGTGATTTTTAAACCTTGCGTGAATGTCGCCATGAAAAAATTCGTCCCTCTGTTTATCGTGCCGTTGCGCCTGGGCAATACGGACAGGCAGGTGTCGCCGATAAACAGCAGACGTGGCACAGAGTCTGGAAAATGTGGTGTTTGGTTCTACCTAACTTTGCAGGGCTGCCAGTCCTGATTTGTCGCTACAACTGATATAAATTCGCGATAATGTGCCTTGCACACGCTCAAAGCCGCACCTCGGTACTCCACAAAGGCTGGCTGCTTTTATCGAAGCTTTGCCAAAGTTCGAGGTAACGTTGGCCGGTCACTGGGTGTTTGCCGGTGGGGTAAATATCGGACAGTGGTCTTAGCACAAAAGCGTATTTGAGAATTTCGTCACGCGGTAATGACAAGCCCGCTTCTTGCAGCACCAAATCATCGTATAACAGCAAATCTAGGTCTAAGCTGCGGTTGCTGAAACGTTCGCTGCTGCGCTCGCGTCCATTTTGTTGTTCAATTTGGCGCAAACTGCGCCCGACTGCACGGGCATCGCGTTCTGTGACGAAGGCGGCGACCAAGTTGTAAAAATTATTGCCTGAAAAACCCATCGCGTGGCTTTCGTAGACTGGTGACAAGATGAGCTTGCCGTACACCGCTCGCAAGTCGCTGATGCCGCTGCGCAGGTGGCGCAAGGGGTCAATATTACTGCCTATACTCACAAATACCTGCGCCATCTCAGTCCTTCCTGCGCCGCTCAATTGCCGCTGCGCAGGTGGCGCAAGGGGTCAATATTACTGCCTATACTCACAAATACCTGCGCCATCTCAGTCCTTCCTGCGCCGCTCAATGATAATGCCCACATCTCTCGCACCGCGCACGGCACCGCGTTTATTCAAACGCAAACGCACCCAAGGCACGGCAAATTCCTCCAAAATTAAAGCGGTGATCCGTTCTGCCAAGGTTTCGATCAAGAGAAATTCGGTGTTTCCCACGTATTCAATTAAACGCTTCGCCACCGCTTTGTAATTCAGAGTGTCTTCAATGCAATCACTGGCCGCTGCTTTGGCAATGTCAGCGCCCATTTCCAGGTCCAGGATAATGCACTGCTTGACTTGACGTTCCCAGGGATAAATCCCGATGAGCGTCTCAATTTTTAGCGCACTGAGATAAATAATATCCATGTTATTTGGAAGAATGTTGAAAGAGAATCAGGGTTTATTCAAAAAAAGAGCGTTTAAGTATACACTAATTTACCAGGCAGACTCAGGACTACCCTGGGATTTTCAGTGACACAGCGGCCATGCGCCGCCGACGAGGGCTTAAAAACCGATGGAATTGTCTAGCGAAGATGCGCTGCGTTTGCATGTGCTGTTGGCGAATCAGTTGTATGCCTTGCGCATTCACGAACCGTCAATGACGCTGTGGGCACTGTCGGCGCGGGGAGAACTCAAGATTCAACTCACGCCAACGGGCCGCCCTGATTTATATCTCAAATGCGTGAAAGAACTGCTGTCTGGTCATGTTTTAGGCTCGCCCGGCGGTTATCCCGTGTATTTGCAGCGTTGGACGCGCATGGGCCAAGCCCGCGACGAGAGTTTGGCGCAATTGCTGTTGTTGGGCGAACCCGAAGCGGTGGTGGCGGTGGTACATGCGGCTGGTTTAACGCCGACTCTAGCTGAATACGCTTGGTGGGCGCAGCCAGACCCGGCTAATGCCTGCAAAATGCTGGAAAATCCAGCGATTGCTGGTTGCGCACTCGGCCCCCGGTTAGCCGCCTATTTGATTGAGTATTTGCCTTTTGAAGAAGACGCCTGGCAACAGGCCGACACCGTGCGACTGTTATTGCAGCCTGGTTTGATCGAGGAGACGACTCGGCTGGCCTTGTGGCGCAAAGGGGCGCAACAATCCGGTTATTGGCTGGGTTTTCTTTGGGGCAGTCCAGAAGCGTTGCCAGAACCTTTGCCAGCGCGTCTTGATGCAGCCTCAATCCAGGCAGATTTAGCCGCTTTGCCGGATACGCCTGTGCTGATTTTGCTGCGCTGGACGGTTTCCAGCGTGGGCCAGAGTTTTTTGCATCTGGCCGAAAAATTATTAAACAAAGCCGCTAATCAAGAACTCATCAATCAAACGCTGACTCTGCTGGCGCAGCGTTTTGCCCCGTTGCGCCCGCCGCAGTACACGCTGGAAGAGGACTTAAACGCGCTGTTACACACCGCAAGCTGTTGCTGCGACACAGAGCGGGCAAGTGTGCCGGGTTTGGCTGATTTGTTGGCAAAACGCCCCGATTTGCAGCCACAGCTACGCGCCATGCTGGCGTTGTCGGGCTTGAGTTATGCGGTGGTGCGCCCGGTGTTTGCCCACAGTACCGCCGTCGGTGCGCTGATGCGGCGCAAACTCGCGCCGCTGCTTGCGCCCTTGCTGGCTGAATTGGCGCGGCTACAACAACCGGTCAGTTAAGGGATTGGCTTAAAAATACCCCATCACTCCAATCAACAGCGCATAACGCCCGCCTTTACCCAGCGTCACCAACAGCGTGAATAACCCCAGCGGCACTCGCAACACGCCTGCGGCCAGGGTCAGCGCGTCGCCAATCAACGGCAGCCAAGCCAATAACAAACTCCAGTAGCCATATCGTGCAAACCGCTGTTGTGCCTCAGCCAGTTGCGCGGGGCTGATCGGAAACCAGGGGCGGTCTTGCCAAGCCAAGCAATAACGCCCCAAACCCCAATTCACCAGCGCACCCAGCACATTGCCCAGCGTCGCCACCAGCCACAAGGCCAGCGCGGAATGACCCGCCAGCAACAGCGTGCTGAATAAAATCTCAGAAGACACCGGCAGTACAGTTGCCGCCAATAAGGCACTGATAAATAGGCTTAAATAGCCCATCAAGGCGTGCAGTAGCGATGAAATTGCCCCGGCGGTAATGACTGCGCCAGCCCAGCCGCCAGCGCAGTTAAAAACGCCGCAGGCCCGGCTGCATAAACCTGGCAACGCTTGAACTCGTCGCTGTCCAAGCGCACGTTTTGCAACGCCGCCGCGAGCGCTGGCGCATCGTCCAGCGCCACCGACAGCGGCTGGTAGTGGAAATTATCCAGGGCATCTCGCCAAGAACGACACAGATTGTCCATGTAATGGTCAGCGTGAGTCGGAGCCAGCCAATACAACTGCAACGATTCCGCGTTATCCAGCGAAATACTGTGTTCAATCAAACTCTTAATCGGTGCAAAACCGTCGCCATAGGCTAAAAACAACAAAGGAGCCGCCCCGCTTTCCTGCAACACAAAATCACCCTCAGGGCCGCTGATTTGCAGGGATGAGGGCGGTTTACTGGTAAAAAACGCCTGACAGAACGCTATATCTGTTTGATAACGCAGATGAAATTGCAGATGCTGAGCATCGCAAGGACAACTGGCTATCGGATAACTGGCCGTTTTGCCATCGGCCAAACGTAATTGTGCCGATTGGCCCGCCATAAAACGCAAATTCTGCGCGGCGGGAGTTTGCAGATGCAAAATGATTAAATCGCTGCCCAAGCGCGTCATCTGCTTCACCGTCACCGGCAAGTGCTGTATCGGCAAATCTTTGGCCTCGGTTTCAGCCGCCTCAATCAGCAAATCGGTCACGGCGGTACAGCAACACAGCAGCACATAACCCAGGTTCTGCTCGGTTTGGCTGATTTGATAAGTCGCATCCTGGACTTTCAGCACTTGCCCGGTCACGATCCGTGCTTTACAAGCCCCGCAATGGCCGCCACTACAGCCATAATTCAGGCTTAAACCCGCCTGTAATCCAGCATTCAAAATAGAATCTGTGCCTTCCACAAAAAACTCGTGACCGCTAGGAATCACCTGCACTTGCGCGGCAATCATCCGCAAAAACGTATCCTTGGCCAGCAAGGCCGTCTTGCGTTTTGGGATGCGTGGCCGCTGTGCCAATTCCTGCTTAAACCACGCCGCTAACTCGCGCACCGCCGTGTCGCCGCTGCCCATCTCAACACAGCGCGCCGCCAACAAATCTAAGCGCGTCTCCAGCGTGGTCGCCAGCGCCGCATAATGCGCCAATTCTGCCTTGGTTTCCGTCAAATCCCGACTCAAACCGGTCAAGCGACTTGCCAACACTTCCGGCGGTGGTAACTCCGGTTTTTCGCGCATTTTCGGCGCAGAAATGGCTTTGATTTGGGTAACGCGCTCCAAAGCGGAATCGTCTTCCAAACGCGCATCGGGATACAGCCGCAACAAATCAGACACTTGTATCATGCCTTCAAAGGTGTGCAGCGCATCTTCACGAATTTTTTTCTGCAAGGTACTGCGGGTAATGCCGACTAAACGGGCGGCACGGGAGAGGGTCAATAATTGCGACATGTCGAGACTACCTCAGGTTCGGGAAGACTCCTAAATATAAATTGCGTACACACTAAACCGGCTGAATCGCCCGCAAATGCCGCCCCACCGCCAGCCAAGCACCGGCCAAACCGAGCAGTGCGCCGCTGAGTAACAGCACCAGCGTGGTGGTGGTGTCTAGGCTGACTAAGCGGTAGTCGCTGTGGTAGAGCGTGGTGAGTCGGTAAACCGGTTCTTCCAGGGCAAAAAAAGCCAAGCGTATCAGTAGCCAAGCGACGATACCGCCCCACAAACCGTACCACAAGCCGCTGTATAAAAAGGGCCGCCGGATGAAGGCATCGGTGGCTCCAAACAGTTTGTTGACTTCGATTTCCGTGCGCCGATGGTGGATCGCCAAGCGGATGGTGTTGCCGACGATCAGCAGCACCGCCAGTGCCAGCAACAGCGCCAACACCAGCACTGCCCGCCGCACGATGTCCATGATCGCCAGCCAGCGTTTTAACCAGCGCATATCAAATTGTGCGAGATCGACGCTGGGCAGTTTGGCGAGTTCGTCGAGCAGGGCTTGGCTGCTGTGGGCGTCGTTTAAGCGCGGCTGGATCACCAACACCGCTGGCAATGGGTTTTCTTCCAACGCGCTGAGCGCGTCGTTAAAGCCGGATAAATTTTTATATTCCGCCAGTGCTTGTTCGCGGGTGATCAGCCGGACTTGTGCAATCTCTGGGCGCTGTTGTAACTCGCTGCGCAGTTGCGCGGCCTGCTCGTCGTTGACTTCGGCTTTTAAAAACAGCGACAACTGCGCCGAGGCGTCCCAGCCTTCGCTGATTTGGCGGGCGTTTTCCAGCAATAAATACAGGCCAGCGGGCAGTGCCAAGGCGATGCCGATCACCGCAGCGGTCATCAAGGTGGGTAATGGGGTGCGGGTCAACTGACCGAGGCTGGCAATCCACACGTAAGCGTGGTGTGAAATCCAAGCTTTCAGCGGGGCTAGGCGCGGCGAGTTTTGCGGGGCAGCACTGGGGCCGGTGCGAATCCTGGGCGGACGGACGATACGCTTGCCGCGTGAGCGGTTGGCAGGCGGGTCTTTGCGGGTATGCGGGGGACGGCTCATCGCAGTTTAGCGTCTCAAGAAAAAACCGGGAGCCTGCCAGCCGCACGCGGGCAAACCAGGCCGGTCACAGTCGCCCATAAATGGACACGAGGTGGTGCAGCCGTTGATCCAAGTCTTTGGGCACTTGTGACCACTCAAAACGCCAGCGCCAATTGCCCTGGGGTACGCCTGGGGTGTTCATGCGGTGTTCGGCGTCGCACGCCAGGACATCTTGCATCGGCACTATCGCCAGTCGGGCCACCGAGGCAAACGCGGCTTGAATCAACGGCCAGGGCATGTCTTCGGCGCGGGCACCCAGGTAGTCGCACACATACTGCTGTACGGCGGGCGACATGGATTTGAACCAGCCTAAGCTGGTGTTGTTGTCGTGGGTGCCGGTGTACACCACGCTGTTTTTGGCATGGTGATGGGGTAAATAGGGGTTGCTGGCACCGCCGCCTTCAAAGGCAAACTGTAAGATTTTCATGCCGGGAATTTGGTATTTTTTGCGCAGCGCCGTGACTTCGGGGGTGATCACGCCGAGGTCTTCGGCCACCAGCGGAATCATCGGCTTGCGGTGCAGGGTGTCGAATAAGGCTTCGCCTGGGGCTTTTACCCAGCGGCCTTCCATCGCGGTGGGTGCGCTGGCGGGAATTTCCCAATAGGCTTCAAAGCCTCGAAAATGATCGATGCGGATCAAGTCAAACAGCACCTGGTGACTGTGTAAACGCTCGCGCCACCAGCGAAAGCCGTTGGTTTCCATGTATTCCCAGGCGTAATGGGGATTGCCCCAGCGTTGTCCGGTGGCCGAAAAATAATCCGGCGGGACGCCTGCGACTACATTGGGTTGACCGCGTGCATCGACTAAAAAATTTTCCCGACCTGCCCACACGTCTACGCTATCGGCAGCGACAAAAATCGGCATGTCGCCAAATAACAGCACGCCGCGTTCATTTGCGTATTTTTTGAGCGCGGCCCATTGCCAGAAAAATAAAAATTGCTCAAAGGCATATTGCACAATTTCAACGGCAAAATGTTGGCGAGCGGTGGCTATCGCCAGCGGATTGCGCTGCTGATATTTAAGCTCCCAATCCCACCAAGCCGCATGGCCGTGGACTTCTTTCAGCGCACAAAACAGCACGTAGTCGTCTAACCAAGCGCTGTTGCGGGTGAGAAAATCGCCGTAGGCTTGCAGCACTTCTTCAGCGGCATTGCGTTTGAAACGGTTGAAAGCCACTTGCAGTAAACGGCAGCGACAATCGGCGCTGTGATTCTCCAGCACATTGATACGCAGTTCATCCGCGTGTAACCAACCCGCTTGTACCAGCAATTCCAGGCTGATCAGCCGCGTGTTGCCGGCATGTACGGATTGGCATTGGTACGGGGAGAGATCATCGTGGGGCGGGCCTAGGGGCAGCATTTGCCACACGGTTATGCCACTTCGGGCGAGAAAATCGACAAACCAGTAGGCATTAGGCCCCAAATCGCCGCCATTGACTGGCCCTGGCAGTGAAGTGGGATGCAGCAGGATGCCTGCGCGACGTTTTTTGAGTCGATTGATGGTGTTGTTCATACACACTGTTGAGGAGTTCAATTTTTACGCATGGCTCCACCCATCGCCGGGGTGCCGCCGCCGTGGGTGAAAACGCTGCCCAAATAATCGGGCGGCTCGTGGCCTAACATCTGGTAAAGAGCAGCCAGTTGCAGGCGAAATAAGCGCTCAAAGTCGCTGACTGAATGTGCTGGGTTATAGTCGCCAAACCACCAAAACCAATCGGAGCCTTCACACACTGCCAATTGATGTTCAGCAGCGGCGCGGTGTTTGGGAGACAAGGTATGCACGACCTGGTCATAAGCCCGTTTGGCGTCGATCAACATATCCCAGCCGCGATTTTTATCCACATCGCCGATCCAAGTGGAAAAATTGCCATAGACCCAACTGCCCGCGACCAAGTGCGACAAGGCCCCCGCCGGGATTTTGGCATCCAGACATTCGCTGAAAGTCGTGAGTTTTAGGCGCGGATGCGCGGCGATGCGCTCGTATAACACGCTGAGAAAATAATAGGCGTTTTCTGGGTAATACTCCCAGGCGTTTTCGCCGTCGAGAAAAATCGTGACTACCCGTTCTTCCGGGTGGCGGGTGTTGTTGGCAATCTGTTCCAGATGGCCGATGAGATTGGCGACTGCATCATCCGCATGCCAGTGGGCGTATTCAAAACCGATTGAATCCGACAGTCGATCATCGCGAAAAAAGCAATGCAGTTTACAGTCTAAGAGCCGATAAGGGCGATGGATGGTTTGTCCTTCAGCGGCGGTGCGATACAGACTGTTACGCAGCACCGACTCGCCAGTGGCGATCCACTGAAAATCAAAGCTGCCTAGCACTTTCAGCGTCGCCAAACTGACGCCCCCTTCGGACGGCCAGCAACCGCGTGGCACAAAGCCGAAGCATTTTTTGAACACGCTCAAACCCTGGCGCACATGCCAGTGCGCCCGTTCTTCACCGCCCGGATATTCAGGATGACGGGGCAGCGGCACATCTGGCATTGCCTCGCGGGCACTGTGTAAGTCCAACAGCAGCGGCAGCATCGGATGGGCATACGGGGACATCGCCAGTTCCACAATACCTGCCGCGTGCAACGCACGATAACGCGGAATGAGGCTGTCAATCGCGATTTGGATCAGTTCTAACAGCGAGCGCCGCTCATGCACGGTGTAGTCATGGCCTTTACTCATCAACGTTTGCATCAGCGGATGTTCGCGGCGTAAGGTCTCGCCCATCCAGGCCAAGTGATACCACACCAACAAATCGGCCAGATACTGGTTACTGACATAGCTAACCAGATCGGGATGTTGTTGCAGCCAAATCGCCATCTCATACAGCCGTAAATAAGCGGGGAAACGGTCGACCAAGCGGACTTTATTGGCACGCAAACAGGCTTTGATGAGAAACAGGCGCTGATCGGTTTCCACCGGCAACACCGGCTGCACCAGCGCAGCCAGAATGGGATCGTGCAAGGGGCCGTTGTCGTGAAAAAAATGCTCGATTTGCGCGCTGTAATCGAGGATTTGTTCTAACAAGGTCGGGGCAAAATTGATCACCGCCTTGGCATTCGGTTGTTGTGCCAAATGCTCCGCCATGTCCAGATAATCTTTGATGGCATGGAGATAGGTCCAGGGCTGTTGATATTCGCCACTGATGCCGTCGCGATATTGCGGCTGGTGCATATGCCAGCCGATCACCACCGGCAAACGCCGTTGTTCGTCCGGTTTCGTGTTCACAAAGGCAGCTTAGCCAATGCGCTGAGCATATCGCGGGTGACTAACACCACGCCTTTTGCGCTGATGCAAAATTGACGGCGACGGTCTTCTTCGTGATCGACGCCGATCACCATGCCGTCAGGCACCACGCAACCCTTATCCAGCACCGCCTTTTTGATCACACAATGTTTACCGATGTACACGTCGGGCAATACCACAGTATCCTCAAGGATGCTGTGGCTATGAATCCGGGCATTGGAAAACAGCAGCGAGCGGCGTACTGAAGCCCCGGAAATAATGCAACCGCCAGACACCATCGAATCCACCGCCATACCGCGCCGACCATCGTTATCATCAAACACGAATTTAGCCGGTGGTAACTGTTCCTGGTGCGTCCAAATCGGCCAGTCACGGTCGTATAAATTCAAAGGCGGGGTGACGCTGACCAGTTCCATATTGGCTTCCCAGAACGCATCCACCGTGCCCACGTCGCGCCAATAAGACATGGGATCGCTTTCGCCGCCCTGTCCGAAGGGGTAGGCAAAAGCATCGCCTTGGTTTTGGATGATACTGGGAATGATGTCTTTGCCAAAATCATGGGAAGAATCAGCAAGCTGCGCGTCACGCTCCAGTTGTTCATAGAGAAAATCGGCATCGAAAATATAAATCCCCATCGAAGCCAGCGCCCGATCCGGCTTGCCAGGAATGGATTGGGGATCCGCCGGTTTTTCGGTGAATTCGGTGATGCGATGAGTGCTGTCTACGCTCATTACCCCAAAACTGCGGGCGGTGTCCATATCGGTTTCAATACAAGCCACGGTGAGCTTGGCTTTTTTATCGGCGTGATAAGCCAGCATCAAACCATAGTCCATTTTGTAAATATGGTCGCCCGCCAGGATCAGGACGTATTTAGGATTGTGGTGACGAAAAATGTCGATATTTTGAAACACGGCATCGGCAGTGCCTTGATACCAGGTTTCAGTGACGCGCTGCTGGGCGGGAATCAATTCGATAAATTCTTTGCCGCGTAAAAAACTCCAACCTTTTTGGACATGGAGCAGCAAGGAATGGGCTTTGTATTGGGTCAACACCGAAACGCGGCGGATGCCCGAATTCATGCAATTGGACAGCGGAAAATCGATAATGCGAAATTTTCCCCCAAAGGGCACTGCTGGTTTAGCTCGCCAATTGGTCAAATCTTGCAGCCGGGAACCCCGCCCGCCGGCCAGCACCAGCGCCAAGGTATTAGGAGTGAGACGACTGACATAACGGCCTGGTTTTTCAACGGTGTCGGTGACATTCTGGCCAGTTTCAGCGGTAATAGATTCTTGATAAGTAGTCATGAGCGGCGGGTCTCCTCAGCTTTTCGTTATTTAATCAGCTCTACGGACTTAGGCACAGTAAAGGCCCAACGATAGCACAAAGTGCCAAGTATAAAAAATCTGATTTCCCGCTTTATCACAGCAGGCTGACGGCCTGTTGCACGGCTCCCAAGAGTCCAGTTTTTTCGTTTAACACCACCGCCACCGGCATCCGTGTCAACACGTTAGCCATCGGCGCTTTAGCAGCGAGTGCAGTGATGAACTCGCCTTGTTGTAAAGCAGGCAGAATTTTAGGCGCAATCCCGCCCGCAATAAAAATACCGTCATAGGGCAAACACCCCAAGGCTAAATTCCCGGCAAGACTGCCATAAATGCGCACAAACAAGCTCAAACTGGCCTGCGCCAACGCGCTGTGGCCTTGTAAAGCGGCCTGGCTAATCGCTGCCGCCGGATCGTCGGCACTCGCCACCGCCTGTGCCAAAGCGCTTTCTGACGGCCAAGCGGCACTGTCGCGACAAAACTTATACAGGCGCAACAGCCCAGCTCCCGATAACAGGTGTTCGTAGGTCACGCGGTGATGGTGGACGCTCAGATAATCCAACAAGGCCCGTTGTTGCGCGTCTTCCGGGGCAAAGCCGCTGTGTCCGGCTTCGGTGGCCAAGACTCGCCAAGCGCCAGACTGCGGTAACAAGAGTGCGCAACCCAAACCAGTGCCCGCACCCACTAATAAGCGGGGCGCACCTGGCGTCGCTGTGCCGGTTTGTAACACCGCCAAATCGGTCTCGTGCAATGTCGCAATGCCGTGACCAATGCCTTCAAAATCATTGATCAAGCGCACGGGAATCTGGCCGCATTGGCGGCTCAAATCGTGGCTGTCGAGCAACCAAGGCAGATTAGTGATCTGGGCTTGCTGCCGGTCAGACTGGGCTTGAATCGGCCCGGCCACCGCCAAACAAGCCGCCTGCGGCTTTAGTCCAGACAGTGCGGGGCTGTTTAGAAAATCCGCCAGCAGTAACTCAAAACGGGGATAAGCAGCGCTGGCATAGCGCTGCTCGTGTAGACAAGTAGACTGCTGCGCACTGTGACGCACAACCCGCAGCCAGGTTTTTGTACCCCCAATATCACCCGCTAACACGACTAGGGACATGACAGAATGCTCGGGTTGAGTTCAGTGGGGCTGCTGGAGTGGTTGCAGCATTATCGCTAAACGTTGTTGCCCCGATGTGACATCGCGGCCTTGCTTGCGCAAGCGCAGCAACCATTGTTCAGCGGCCTCGCAAATAATCCGTTGATGTGCCAAATCAAACAGACTCATCGCCGCCCGTAACCCCGGCTCGTCTTCGCTGAGCAAGGTGGGAATCAAATCCGCTTGAGTGATCGGCGTGTCTGGTCGCAGCAAATGGGCGATGATCGGATGTTCCAGCAAGGCGTAATGCAGGGTGCGGGCTTGGGCTTCTTTTTCAAATTCAGCCAGCGCTTGCGGATCGTGTTCGCCACTGCCGCGTATCGCTTGCATGATCAAGTTGCTCAGTTGCTGTAAAGCTTGTTTTTGCGGGCGCATCTCGCCGCCCAAATTGGCGCAGTCTTCATACAGCCGGTCGATGCGATCCTTGAGATCGAGCATCAGTTTGCCTTCTTCGCGGGGTTTGAGCTGGGTCACTTCTTCGAGCAAGCCCGCAAAAGTCTGCGCGAAAGCCACCCGTTCGCCCTCGTCGCGCCGTTGCGCGGCGTCTATATCGGCCTGCGTCACCGCCGCTGTGTGGTCAAACAGCGGATTATTCGCTTGGCGCTGTACATGTCTTTCCCAGCAGCCTGGGGATTTACTGAAATAAAGTGTCATTGCTGTTTCAGTTGGCTTATCACGATAAAAAGGAGCCACTTCAGCTTGGCGCAAACCGCCAAGCCTGCGCCAGGCGTAGTCTGTTAGGGTTGCGGGGCTTTGGGTGAGCCTTTTTTGATCACATACACAGCATCACCCTCTTGGGCGTTTTGATGGGCACCCACGTAGAACTGGGCGTCACCGCAACTTTCGCTGGTGATGGCGGTGGCTTGTAGAATTCCGGTGAACTCGGGACACAATTCCTCGCCCCTTTCCAGCAGTAACACATGCCATTGTTCGGCCTCGTTCATCACCGACACGGCGAGATTTGGCGGCATCGACAGGACTTGTTCGACCCCGACTTCTAACATGTGAGGTTCGTTATCGACCTTAACCAAGTTGCTGGCCCAGACGCCTGGGCTACTCAGCCAGAGCAGCATCCAGACGATCAAGCGCTTTGCAAATACGGAATCTGTGTGGTTCATACTACCTGCTCTCTTTAGTAGTTGGGCTAAAACCGCGCAACATCAGCCGTCTCCCTACCCACGGCTGCTATTGTCATGTAGACAGCCCGCATTGTAGTGGTAAGCAGGCCGAGTATCCAGCGGCGCAACGCCAACTCGGCTCACTTGACACTGATGCGCACCCGTCGATTTTCAATCCGCCCTGCCGGTGTTGCATTGCTGGCAATCGGGTCAGCAGCGCCTTTCCCTACCGCAGTCAAACGGTTAGCCGCCAGTCCCTGCTGCGTCACCAGATAATTTTTCACAAATTCGGCCCGCGCCGCCGACAGGCGTTGATTGGTCTGCCGTTTTCCTTGATTGTCGGTATAACCTTCGATTAACACCGCCCGGTCGCGCAGGGCTTCGCTTTGCAACGCCTCAGCCAGCGTTTGCAAAGCCGTGGTGTCGCTCAGTTGCGGAGTAGCGCCACCCGTAAACGCCAGCGGTAAGTCGATATACGCTCCCCAATGCGGCAAGCTGGGCGCGTTCGGGTCAGTCAAACGCTGCAACAACAGATTGTCAACGACTTTTGCCACCGCTTCAGACACCGTGCTGGGTGCGGGCGCAGGCGGGGGTGCCGTTTGAGCCGCTGCCATCAAGCCTTCCAGTTGTGCGGGCAAGGCGGTCACAGCAGTGCGCAGTGCGCTGGTGTCGGCTTGCACCGCCGCGAGTAGCGTCGGGGTTGCTGACCAGGGTTGGAACTGGGTTTTTAATTGGCCCACTTCATCGCGCAGGCTCGCAAGGTCAGTCGCCGTGGCGGGTGTTGCCGGTGCGGCAAGCTGGCGGTGTAGGCCCTCTACACGACCGTCTAAATCGCTCAAGTGCGCTGCCAGCGTGGTCAAGGCCGCTGCCAAACTGGTGTTGCTGGTGGGGTCGGTGAGGTTGGCGGTCAGCGTGCTGAGATCGCTGTGTAAGGCTTGCAAAGCCTGGTCTTGCTCGGCGAGGACGCGGTGTAACTGCTGGGTGTGGGTTTCCAAGGCGGTCAAGCGCGGATCGCTGGCAGAGGCACGTTGCCAGGTTTCTAGCTGGGTTTGCAGACGCGCTTGCTCGTCAGCCTGTGCGCTTTGCCAAGTGTTCAGACGTGTATGCAGAGTTTGTAAATCGCTGTGATGATCGGTGATGAGTTGTTGTTGGGCCGCATTCAGTTGCAGCAAACTGGGTTGTAAGCCGGTGACTGCGTGGGACAAGCTGTCTAGGCTTTGCAACACCACGGTGTGCTGCTCACGTTGGCTGTTGCGCAGACGCTCTTGATGCGTCTGAAGATCCGTGTTGATGCTGGCTAGGCCCAGCTTGACACGCTGTTCCAGTTGCGCAAAACGTGGTTCTTCCTGCACCGTTTGTTGTAAGGCGCTTAACTGAGTTTGGCCTTGTTCAAGGCTGTTTTGTAGGCGTTCCAGTTTGTCACCGACTTGCTCAAAACCTTGCACCACGGTTTCGGCACGGGCGTTGTCTACGCTCACATCCTGGACGGTTTGGATTTTGCCCTGAATTTGCAGCAGATTCGCCCGCAAAGCCTCGTTGTCGTCGCGCAGGCCGTCTAACTGTGTTTGAATGCGGTGTTCTTGGGTGATTGCCAACGCAGCGCTGATGCGCTCGACCTCCAGCGGACTGAGATAATAGCTCAGCCAGCCCCAAAACAGCGAAGACAGCATCACCAGCGCGCCCGCCCATTGCAACTTGCGGCGCGCTTCTTCATCGGCAGGCGGGACGCGGATCAAGGTGCCAGGCGGCAGCCAGGCGTCCTTGTCGAGTTTGCTGAAACGCCAATCGCCTTCAGCGCTTTTCACCGCCGTGCCGCGTGGCAGCCAAGTGTCTTTGTGCAAACGCCGCACGGCAAAATCCTGTTCACCCTGGCTGTGGGCGTCATCTGGTCCCATTTCCACGCCGCGCCGAAACAGCCGTGCGCCGATCAGCAAAGCCGCAACCGCCAGCAACAGCAGCAAAAAGGACAAGGCGGTTTTCGCCACCACCACGTATAACAGGGAGTCAGTATTGAGCAAAGTGTACATGGGCAAGTTCCTTTATTCCAGGCAGTCCCAGAGTCGATAAAAACGCGGGTTCAGCGCCGTTCGGCGTACAGGGCTTGGCGAATCAGCGCATCAGCCGCCGCTGGGGCATAGCCCAACAGACCCGCCAGACGGTTCAGTATCACCCGCGCCGGATGCGGCAAGGGTAAAGCATAACAGCGGGCGGCGAAACGTGCCGCACCTTCTAGCAAAGTGGCGGAGCCTGGCTCGTTGAGGTAAGGGAGCAAACGGTGCAAATAGCCCTGAAGTTCACCCGCCTCGGTGACGGTGGCAGCCAGTGCCTGTTGTGCCTCGTGTTCATCCAGCGGGCTGTGACAAATTTCTTGATAGAGTGCTTGCATCTCGCGCAAATTTTGCGGATCAGGGCTGCCGTACAACAGCGCCGCCAGCACCCGGCGCAGGCCATAACGATAAGTCGCTTGTACGCTGGCGTCCTGTAACACCGTCGCGTGAAAACTGTCGTGACAAGTGTCGCACTCGACATAATCGCTCAGCACTTCCAGCGGTAACAGCGGAATCCAGAACACGCTGAAAAAATTACGCCGATGGATTTGCTGATACCTGCGGCGGGCCGCACAACTGGGGCACTCGAACTCACCTTGGGCGCGGATTTTAGTGATAGCCTGTTCGCCAAACAAGAGGAACATCAATCCCCCGCCAGTTGCCGTGCCGTGTTCGCCAAACGCCGTCCCAGGGCGCGGCAGAGCCTTTGTTCTTCTTCGCTCAGCGGCAAACGGCTGTCAGCACCCGATAAGTGCGAAGCGCCATAAGGCGTGCCGCCGCTACGGGTAGTCAGCAAATCGCTTTCGCTGTAAGGCAATCCCAGCAACAACATGCCGTGATGCAACAAGGGCAGCAGCATCGACAACAAGGTGCTTTCCTGACCGCCATGCAAGCTGGAAGTCGAGGTAAACACCGCCGCTGGTTTGCCGATTAAATCCCCTGCTAACCACAGTTCGCTGGTGCCATCGAGAAAATATTTCAGCGGTGCCGCCATGTTACCAAAGCGCGTGGGGCTGCCCAAAGCAAGACCGTCACAGTCGCGTAAATCGGCCAAACTGACATAGGGGTCGCCGTGATCGGGAATCGTATCGGCCACTGCTTCACACACCGTAGACACCGCAGGCACGGTGCGCAGCCGCGCCTGACAACCGGCCACACTTTCGATACCGCGTGCAATTTGGCGGGCCATCGCCGCGACATTGCCATGACGGCTGTAATACAACACTAAAATTTCCATCAGGATTCCTTATCTGGTGACTGGGGCAGCAGCACGCACACACTGCGCAAGCCCGCTGGCTAAATCGGGATACAGCGGACGGATGCCCAAGGCTTCGCGCATTTTACGGTTGTCTAAACGTTTCGATTCAGCCAGATAAGAACGCATTTCCTCGCTCAACGCCGTTGCCATCTGATGCGCATCAATCACCGGCGGGCGTGGCAAACCCAGCGCGTCCGCGACTTGGTTAAAATAATCGGTCATGGTGCTGGGATGGCCATCGCTGACGTTGTAAATCTCACCGTCATCATCCTGGCTGAGCGCGGCGAGACAAGCCCGCACCAGATCCTCGACATGAATCCGGTTACTATAAGGGGACGACGCAGCATCCAACACCGGCAGCGCTTGCTGTAAACGCACCACCGGCAGCCGACCTGGGCCGTAAATGCCGGGTACGCGCAAAATCACCGTGGCGACTCGATGCGCCTCTGCCCAAGCGCGCAAGCGGCATTCCGCATCCACCCGGCGCTTGGCCCGATCCGTCTGGGGATTGAGCGGATGGGTCTCATCAATCCAAGCCCCTTGGCAATCGCCATACACCCCCGTGGTGCTGATCAACAGCACCCGCTCCGGCAAAGCGTCAGCTTCCAGTTTTTCCAAAAATGCGCCCAACCGGGTATCTTGCACACCGGTGGCGGGCGGCGGTGCGAAATAGGCCAGCGTGTGACCACGCAAGGCCAAACGCGGCAAACTGTCGGGCTGATCCAAATCGCCGCTAATCGGCGTGATGCCCGCCTGGGCTAACCAAACTTGACTGGCGGCATTACGCGCCAACGCCTGCACCGCGACCGCTTGCGCCCGCAAGCGCTGCGCGACTTGCAAGCCGACGTAGCCACATCCCACGATAAACACCGCCGATGGCATCATCATGGCAGTACCTCAGTCGAACTGCGCGTCGCTTCACCGGCAATAAACGGCAAGCGAGTCTCGTAGCGATCCAAAACCTGCTGCACATCCTCCGCCTGAGCCTGACTGTCTTGGCGGCGAATCACCAGCGTATACGCCTCACCCGCCACCAAAGTCGGCGCAGACATCAGCGCCTGCGCGGCAGCGGGCACCTCGCCATAGCGCACGGGCGAACGCAAGCCATTACCAAACTGGGCATTCAATTGCCACAAGGGTAATTCCCGTGCCCGCACCTGATCACCGGCATAAATTTGCAACACTTGCGCATCACCCGGCGACCACTGCAACAGCGGCGGCAACTGCGCAGTGACCTGCAACTGCGGGACTTGTTGCGGGTCATACGGCACGCCGCCACAAGCGACCAGCAGCCCAGCGATTCCAAGCCAAGCACCACCGCGTTTGTACATAGCGCCCCATCCTCTGGTACAAATTTTGAAGAGATTTCGTGTGCGTTTGAAAAAAACACGCCAAAACTATAGCATATCACCCACGAGACGCGGCACCATGAATCTCTCTCACGACAATTTCACCCTGACCCAAGCCCTGCCCACCATCAATCGTCAAATCGAATTATTGCAAGTGGACAACCGCCGTCCTCATGCACTGGTGAGTTTGGATATTGGTTTTTTGCTGCTAACCGCTCGCCTGAAACTCAGCGATGACTTTCACTGGCCTGTGTTTTTAGGGAATTTGGGCATGAGTCCAGAAATCGCGCAGGCTTATATGAATCTCAGCAATGCCTTACTGGAACTGGACGCCGCCTGTCGTCTTTATGTACCTGATGAACCGCTGACTCAGCACCCAGATTACCCACTGACTGATGCGCTGCAAGCAGACGGCGCCTGAACACCACGATGTGGCACAGCGCTTAAATAACAGGCGGCGGATCAGCGATTCATAAACTGCGGTGCCCACGCCCCCGGTTATTTGCCCTCAACCCGGTTGTGCCATGCTAGAAAAAATCTCAGAATTGCTGTCACGTTTCTGGACTTGGTTGAACCAGCAAGTCACCGGGCTAATCGCCCAACTGGATGTACTGCCCTTTGAAGAGTTACTCAAAGGCTTAATCCTACTCACCGCCCTATTGCTGATCTTGTTGGCCTTATCAGCCATCACCGCCAAAGTCATGACCGCCTCAGCCCAGTTTCTCGACCGCAGCGTGCTGGTCTTACGCAAACTTTTTCGTTATTCCGGTCTATCCGCCGTGATTTTAATCTTCTTATTCTGGTTATTTGCCAGCCAACGCCCTTGTTTCATTAAATGGGATAGCATCTGGTCAACCTGTGTCTCCAAAACTCCAGTAGAAGAAAGCTGTACTCCAGAAAAGAAGCTCTTAGCAAAACCAGTCACACCTGCCAAAGCAGTCAATAAAACACCAACAGCGCAAAAACCCGCACCAAAATCAGTCCAGAAAACTAAGACAGTCAAATGCAAGTAAATATCTGGTAGCATATGACTAAAGGAAGAAGGTAGACCATGAATCTAATAGGCTTTGATAAAAAATTTAGTTTACTGGCATAAAATAATCATGCCTCGCCAAACATGCTCTCTTGTCTGGATTTAATCTTTTTCTGTGTACCATTTTTTTTTCATAGATACAAACTACGGGATTAATGCATACGATGTTTTACCAAAATATCTTGGTACTATTTTTACAAGTTTAATTTTTGTATTATGCTTATAAAGCAAGTGCCTGGGTATATCAACAACAACTATTTTATTGTTATCCAACACAATAACTAGCTTAGGCTTCACTCCCTCATAAGTTTGATCATAAGTTGTATTAACAACAGTACCAATAACATTGGTCATTTTTTCTGGGTAATTTAAATAGTTAAATATAAAAAATATTGTTAGCGCAAGAATGATAATGAAAAATTTTATAAAAAGGATAGCGCGCATTAAAATTATGGCTTTATTTATTTCTGTGATTTTGTGCGTTGTCATTTTTTATAATCCCATAAAATCGATATAGCCATATTATACCATACATATGTTATAATAAAAAACCTGATTCTCAACAAAGCAACCCAACAGGAGTAATGTATGACAGCGCAAGATAATTTGCTATTTCTTATAGAAACAGGAAA
>Ga0209575_10000617_pt1 | contig 19787 bp, 19 predicted proteins | sample Medcelwee11metaG_FD_187172 | JGI IMG/M metagenome (GOLD analysis project Ga0209575, IMG submission 187172) | Freshwater pond sediment microbial communities from the University of Edinburgh, under environmental carbon perturbations - Medium... | ecosystem: Environmental > Aquatic > Freshwater >...
CCAGCAAGCGCGGTCCCAAGGTGAAGAAGCCCCGGGAGTGGGTCGATGGCGCCACAGCTCGCGCTCATGTCTCTACGGCCCGTGTAATCGAGGCCTCGAAAGGTAAGAGACCTTGAAAGGGCTGGGCGTCAGTGGCCGTTGCCGTGCTTGCCCGACTTGTCCGCGGGTTCCGGCATCAGCGTCAGCTTGCCGCCCATGTCGCTGCAGGTGCCGGAGAAGGTCCTGCCGTCCGGTCCGGTGAAGGAGCCGCTGTCGCCGACCTGCTTGCCTTCGCAGGCCTTGAGGGCGCCCGGCGGCGGGCCCATGCGGCCGTGCTCCGGCATCACGGCCAGCTTGCCTTCCATGCTCCGGCACACGCCGGAGACACTCTTGCCGTCCGCCTTGCTGAAGGACGCTCGGTCGCCGACCTGCTTGCCTTCGCAGGCTTTGAAGGCGGCTTCCGGCGGCGGCACCATGTGCTCGCCGATCGGCGGATGGCCGACAGCGCCCTCCTCGGCAGCCATCGCCAGGGGCGCGGCCAGGCAGGCCAGCAATGCAATGTGACGGATTTTCAGCATGTTGCACCTCTAGGGCAGTTCGGAACGGCTATCACAGCATGCCTGCCGGTCGAGTGGCGAGTCTTTACGCTTCCGATACAGTTCCTGTCGTCGGGCGAACGGCCGGCGCTACCCCGTGCGGCGCCGGCTCCGCCCGATCAGATCACGAAGAAGCCGTGGGTGCCGTCGCGGCCCAGTTGCTCGACCAGGCCGAACTCCCAGTCCAGATAGGCCTGCATGGCCTCGCGCGGGTTGTCGGTGCCCTCGTAGGGACGCCGGTAGCGGTCGCTGCGCGGCACCGCCAGGGCGGTCTCGCCCTCCTCCAGCGGCAGGCCGTCGGCGATCCAGGCCGCGGTGCCGCCGGCCAGGACGAACACCGGCTTGCCGGTCAGCGCGTGCAGCTCGTCCACCGCATAGCGCGCCAGCAGGCTGCTGCCGCAGGTGACCACGTAGCGTCCGGCCGGCGGCAGCTTCTCCAGGGCCTGCGGCAGCTGCGCGCGCAGCGCCCACCAGGCGCCGGGAATGTGCCGCTTGACGTAGTTGGCGCTGGTGGTGAAGTCCAGCACCCGGGTGTCGCCCTCGGCCAGCCAGGCCTGCAGGGTCTCGGGGGCGATGTCCTCGCTCTGCGGCGCCGGCGGCACCGGCGCCGACCAGCCGCCCCGCTCGGCGAACTCCGCGGCGCTCAGGCCGTCCAGCACATGCACCTCCCAGCCCATCTGCGCCAGCCAGGAAGCGCTCATGTTGGCGCGCACGCCATCGTCGTCGACCAGCACCAGGCGCGCGCCGCGCACGCTGGCGAAATGGTCGGTTTCCTGGACCAACTGGCCGCCCGGCGTGGAGCGCGCGCCGGGCAGGTGACCGGCCTCGTATTCCTCCGGGGCGCGCACGTCGAACAGGTAGGTGGTGCGCCCGGCCTCGCCCTGCCAGCGCGCCAAGTCGGCGCGGCTGGCGCGGCCGACCCCGGCCTTGTCCGCCACCGCGCGGGCCGAGGCGGCCGCCTGCTCGCGGTTTTCGGCGGAGACTTCGGAGAATTTGCGGCTCTGCCCGTGCTCAAGCTGCTGACCGGCCAGGGTCCAGCCGATGGTGCCGTTGCGCAGCGCCGCCACCGCGTTGGGAATCCCGGCGTTGACCAGCGACTGGGTGCCGATGAGGCTGCGGGTGCGCCCGGCGCAGTTGACGATCACCCGGGTCGCCGGATCCGGCGCCAGCTCGCGCACCCGCAGCACCAGCTCGGCGCCGGGCACGCTGATCCCGCCGGGAATGCTCATGGTCTGGTATTCGTCGAAGCGCCGGGCGTCCAGCACCACCACGTCGGCCTTCTCGTCCAGCAGCGCCTTGACCTCCTCGGCGGCCAGCGACGGGGTATGGCGCTCTGCCTCGACCAGCTCGCCGAAGGCCTTGCTCGGCACGTTGACGTCGATGAACAGCTCGCCGCCGGCCTCGCGCCAGCCGGCGAGGCCGCCCTCCAGCAGGGCGACGTCGTTGTAGCCCAGCGCCAGCAGGCGCTCGGCGGCCCGCTCGGCCAGGCCCTCGCCGTCGTCGTAGACGGTGACCGGCGTGCTGCGGCGCGGAACGCGCGCATAGACCTCGATCTCCAGGCGCGACAGCGGGAGGTTGGCAGCGAACAGCGGGTGGTCCTCGGCGAACGGCGCTTCCTCGCGCACATCGAGCAGCGCCACTTCCTGGCGCGCCAGCAGGGCGGCGCGGATATCGGCGAAGGAGCGGATGGCGATGCGGCTCATGGGCGGGCACTCTCTTTGGACTGGTCCCAGATATTGGGCAGGAATTGGTTGGAATAGCCGGAAATGAACGGCTTCTCGCTGCCGTCCGGCAGGTAGACGGCACGCCGCACGGCGCCGATGTTGGCGCCGTAGACGTGGATGCTGATCGACACCTGGTCGGGGCTGGCGTTGAACACCCGGTGGATGTCGCCGATCCGCGGCGACACCGCCTCGACATGGCCGGGCGAGAGGCGCACCGGCTCGCCGACCGGATGCAGCCCTTCGGCGTCCAGCGCAAAGCCCTGCGCGTCCTCGGCGCCGCGCAGCATGCCGATCAGCCCCCAGACCCGGTGGTCGTGCACCGGGGTGGTCTGCCCCGGCCCCCAGACGAAGCTGACCACCGAGAAACGCTGGCGGGCGTCGGCGTGCAGCAGATACTGCTGGTAACGTTCGGGGTCCGGGCGGGCGAAGGCTTCCGGCAGCCAGTCGTCGTGGCGGACCAGTTCGTGCAGCAGGTGCCGGCCTTCGCGCAGTACGCTTTCTTCGTCGTCGTGGCGGTCGAGCAGGTCGGCCAAGGCGCTGACGAAATCGCGCAGGCGGTCCAGGCGCAGGGGGGGGTGACTCATCGTCGATCATCCGTTGCGTGACAAGATGGCGCCACGTTAGCAAGCGTCATATCATTATCAAAATGCACTTTATTTATAAGCTAATATGCTGACAACGCATGAAAACAGATGACATCGAAGCCTTCGTCGCCGTCGTCCGCTGCCAGTCGCTGAGCCTGGCCGCCGACAGCCTGCAACTGACCCAGTCGGCGATCACCCGCCGCGTGCAGAATTTCGAGGACGACCTCGGCAGCCTGCTGCTCGACCGCAACACCAAGCCCCTCAAGCCGACGGCCATGGGCCTGCGGGTCTACGAGCAGTGCCGCGAGGTGCTGCGCAGCATGGACGTGCTGCGCGAGATCGTCGCCCGCGACGCCCCGCCCAGCGGCACCCTGCGCCTGGGCGTGCCACAGACCATCGGCGACGTGGTGCTGCTCGACACCCTGGAGCAGCTGAAGAACACCTATCCCGACCTGCAGACCCAGGTTTCCAGCGGCTGGGGCAGCACCCTGCTCGAACGCCTGGAGAACCTCGAACTGGACGCCGTGGCGGCGCTGTTTCCCGCCAGCAAGAGCTTTCCCGAGGGCATCGCCGCCGCCTCCCTCGGGCGCCTGCGCCTGCTGGTGGTGGCCGCCCGCGGCAGCCGGGACAAACGCGGCGGCAAACTCGCCGACTGCTGCGAGCGCGGCTGGGTGCTCAACCCGGAAGGCTGCGGCTTTCGCGCCGGCCTGCAGCACGCCCTGGCCGAACAGGGCCTGAAGCTGCAGATCAACCTGGAAACCTTCGGCAGCGAACTGCAGCTCGGCCTGGTGGCGAAGAACCTCGGCCTCGGCCTGGTTCCCGAGCCGCTGCTGCTGGCCAGCCGCTACCGCGAGAAGCTGGAAGTCGTCGCCCTCGCCGACTTCAAGCCGACGGTCGACCTCTGGCTGCTCCAGCCGCGCTTCGTCGGCAACCTGCACGGCGCCATCGAGCTGTTCGGCAGCCTGGTGGCCCGCCACCTGGCCTCGCCGCCGGCGGCGGGCAGCGCCTGAACGGGGGCGGACTCATTCGCGGCGGGTGACGCCCTGTAGGGTGGAAAACGACCGCAGGTCTTTTCCACCGGGTATCGCCGGAGTCATGCGGATTGGTAGAAAACGCTGTGCGGTTTTCGACCCGACGTGCTTTTTCAACGGAATCGACCCAAGCGGCTACTGCTGCTTGCGGCGGGTTGGTGACTTTACAAGTCACACCTATGCGATTTTGATATCAGTGCTATCAGATTAGTGCCATTTATCAATCAATAGCCGGAGAGTAGGTTGCTTCTCAGCGATTTCAAGCCGAGAGCAATCCATGAGTATCCGCCCGCTGGAAAAGACCGGCCCCGCCATCCTGCTCACCCATTCGCAGGGAGGCGGCCCCGGTTGGCTGACGGCGATCAAGAGCCGCAATGTGCGGGCCATCGTAGCGTCCGAACCGGGCAGCAGCTTCGTGTTTCCAGAGGGGGAGGTTCCCGCGCCGACTCCCAGCGCCTTCGACACAGTCTCGGCACAGGTCGTATCGAAGGCGCAGTTCGACGCGCTGAGCCGCATCCCCATCGCCATCCTCTATGGCGACAACATCCCCGCCGAGCCGGTCCGTTTGCCGGCACAGAACAGCTGACGCGCCCGGCTTGGGATGGCGCGCCTGTGGCGGGACACGGTGAATCGGCATGGCGGTGACGCAAGGCTCATCCACTTGCCGGAGATTGGGATCAAGGGCAATAGCCACTTCCCATTCGCGGACCTCAACAACCTCGAGATCGCGGACCTGGTTTCGAGGTTTCTCGCAGAGAAAGATCTGGATTGGCAACGTGCACGGCGGGCGATGGCTGCCGTGCCCTTCAGAAGCAGGAATTGGCGGGAGTATTCATATGCGGCGAACAACGATAAAGGCCACCCTCCTGGCCGCCATGGTCGGGATCTCGGCAGCCGAGGTCGGGGCGGCGGATTACAAGCAGAATCCGTTCACCTTGGCCTATGACGGCGCGATTGCCAAGAACGAACCGGGCAAGATCAACATCCACCCGGTCACGTACAAGCTCAACGGCCTAGACATTTCCGCCAACGTTTACACCCCAGCGAACTACGATCCCGCGAAAAAATATCCCGCAGTCGTCGTGGCGCATCCGAATGGCGGAGTGAAGGAGCAGGTCGCAGGCTTGTATTCCCAGCGACTGGCGGAACAAGGCTACATCACCATTACTGCGGATGCGGCCTATCAAGGTGCGAGTGGTGGCCAGCCGCGCAACGTGGACAAACCCACCTACCGCATCGAGGACATCCACGGCATGGCGGACTTCATCGCCCGCTATCCGGGCGTCGATAGTGCGCGCCTGGGCCTGCTCGGCATCTGCGGCGGCGGCGGCTACTCATTGAAGGCGGCGCAAACCGACAAGCGATTCCAGTCGATTGCCACTTTGAGCATGTTCAACTCCGGGCTGGTTCGCCGCAATGGCTACATGGACTCGCAACTGCCCACCGTCCAGGAGCGCCTGCAGCAGGCTTCGGCTGCGCGCGCCCAGGAAGCGGCAGGCGGGGAAATCCTCTATGCAGGGGATGCCAAGCTGACCGATGAGCAGATCGCCAAACTGCCGTTCGATCTGTATCGACAGGGTTACGAGTACTACTGGAAGACGCACGCGCATCCCAACTCGACCTTCAGATACACCATGAGCAGCCTGCTGGACCTGATGAGCTTCGATGCCACGAACCAGATCGAACTGATCGACAAGCCGTTGCTGATGATCGCGGGCAGCAAGGCCGACAGCCTGTACATGTCGGAGCAAGCCTTTGCCAAGGCCACCGGAACGAAGGACAAGGAGCTGTTCATGATCGATGGGGCCACGCATATCGAAACCTACTGGGTGCCGAAGTATGTGGACGCCGCGATGGGCCAATTGACGGCGTTTTACGCCAGAACGCTCTGACTGGAGCGCAGATACAGATATCAATTGCCACTACAAAGAAGGATGCGGTCCCATGGAAAACGTTGCAGGCAAGGTGGTCGTCATCACAGGCGCCAGTTCGGGCCTTGGCGCCGAAACAGCCCGCCATCTCGTGAAGGCCGGCGCCAAGGTTGCGCTCGGCGCGCGTCGTCTGGATCGGCTCGAGGCGCTGGCTCAGGAATTGGGCAGCGAGAACTGCACCGTCTTCAAGGTGGATGTTGTCGAGCGCGAGCAGGTCAAGACTTTCGTCGATCACGCGGTCAAGACCTTCGGGCGGATCGACGTGATGATCAACAACGCGGGGGTCATGCCGCTCGGGCCGCTCGAGCTGTTGCGCTTCGACGAGTGGAACCAGTGCATCGATGTGAACGTCAAGGGCGTACTGTGGGGCATTGCTGCCGCGCTGCCCTATTTCAAGGCGCAGAAGTCCGGTCAGTTCATCAACGTTGCGTCCGTCGCGGGCCACAAGGTCGGTATTGGCAGCGCCATCTACTCGGCCAGCAAATACTCCGTCCGCGTGATTTCCGAAGGGCTGCGCCAGGAGGTGAAGCCTTACAACATTCGCACCACCGTCCTGTCGCCGGGCGCGGTGGATACGGAGCTGCCCGCCTCCGTCAAGGCCGAAGGCGTTTCCGAGGGCGTCGCGCAGTTTTACAAGGCCACCGCCATCCCGGCATCGAGCTTTGCCCGTTGCGTTCTCTTCGCTATGAGCCAGCCCGAGGATGTGGACATCAATGAGATCCTGTTCCGTCCCACGAAGCAGGAGCTTTAAGGGCGACCAGCCAGCAAGGGCCCGACATCATGAACAAGACCCTGTTGGGGATTGCGGTATGCGCCGCGACTCCCTTCGCCGGTGCGGCCGGCCAACCTGACAATGCCAGTGAGTCCCTGGCCGTCCAGCAGATCAGCCGCGCAGGCACCCAGGCTTCGGTAGCGGGACCGGCGGATTACTTCACCGGGCGGGTGCGCGTCGATCCCTTGTTTCCCGCCAGCAGCGAGATCAAGGCATCCGGTGCCTACGTAACCTTCGAGCCGGGCGCGCGCTCGGCCTGGCACACCCATCCTGCAGGCCAGCGGCTGGTGGTGGTTTCCGGCGTGGGCCTGACGCAGGAGTGGGGCAAACCCGTGCAGCAAATCCACCCGGGGGACGTGATCGTTTGCCCGCCGGGCGTCAAGCACTGGCACGGCGCCGCACCGACGACTGCCATGACCCACCTGGCCGTGACCGGCGCGGTGGATGGCAAGAACGTGGAATGGCTGGAGAAAGTCACCGATGACCAATACAACGCCCGCTAGGCAGCGCAAGCCCGGAGTGCTGGCAGCGGCATTCGCGCTGAGCTTCGGGCTGGCGATAACGGCGAGCCACGCTGCCGAGGGTTCCGTGGAACCGCAAGCCATTCCTCCCGCACAACCCGCCGCCGAAACGCTGTCCGCCCGGCAGCAGGCCATCCCCCTGATCGCGGCCTTCACGGCCACGAGCGACATGCCCAGGCTCAATGCCGCCTTGAACCAGGGGCTGGACGCGGGCCTGACCGTCAGCGAGGCAAAGGAAATCCTGGTGCAGCTCTACGCCTACACCGGCTTTCCGCGCAGTCTCAACGCACTCGGCGAGCTGATGAAGGTGGTGGCGGAGCGCAAACAACGCGGCATCCAGGATGCCCCGGGGCGCGAGCCCGGTCGCGTCATTCCCAGCGGCGACGAACTGCTGGCAGTGGGCAAGGCCAACCAGACCCGGATTGCGGGCGCGCCCGTCCAAGGCCCGCTGTTCGACTTCGCCCCCATCATCAACCAGTACCTGCAGGCACATCTGTTCGGCGACATCTTCGAGCGCGACAACCTGGACTGGCAAAGTCGTGAGCTGGCCACGCTCGGCGCGCTGGCCGCCACCCCCGGCGTGGAGCCGCAACTGCGCTCGCACATGGCCGCCAGCATGCGGGTAGGCCTGACCGCCTCGCAGTTGCACCAACTGACCCAGTTGCTGGCTAAGCACGGCGATGCACAGGCCGCGGCGCGCGCCAGCGAAGCATTGGCGCACGCGCTTGCCACGATGCAGAAGCAAACGCAGCCCAATTAATTGCCCATGATGCGTTGACGCAAGAAACCAAAAGCATTTCAACGCTTGAAGGAGAACAACGTGGACAGCAACCCAACTGATAGCGGTCGCCGTAAGCTCCTGATTGGAGCCGCGGCGTTGGCTGTAGCCCCGCTCATGACGGGGATGGCGGCTAGCGCCAGTAACACTGGCGGCAATGCAAGGCAGGCGGCCACCGCCCTGGTCGGCCGGCGCAAGATCGGCTCCCTGGAAGTATCGAGTGTAGGCCTCGGCGTCCAGAACATGAGTCGCACCTACCAAACGACGATTCCCAGCCGGCCGGAAATGCTCAACATCATTCGGACCGCCTTCGACCATGGCATCACCTTCTACGACGCGGCCGAGGCTTACGGTCCCCATGAGGTGGAGCGGATCCTCGGCGAAGGTGTGGCACCGTTTCGAAATGACGTCGTGATCGCCTCCAAGTTCGGCTGGAACATCGATCTTCAGACCGGTGAGCGACGCCCGGGGCTCAACAGTCGTCCAGAGCATATCAAGCTGGCCGTTGAGGGCATGCTCAAGCGCCTGCGCACGGACCGGATCGATCTTCTCTACCAGCACCGCGTCGACCCTCAGGTGCCGATCGAGGACGTCGCCGGCGCGGTCAAGGACCTGATGACGGAAGGCAAGGTTCTGCACTGGGGCTTGTCCGAGATGGGGCTGAATACCTTGCGCCGGGCGCATGCCGAACTTCTCGTTACCGCCGTTCAGAACGAGTATTCGATGCTGTGGCGTGGTCCCGAGAAGGAGGTGATCCCCCTGTGTCAGGAACTGGGGATCGGACTCGTCCCGTGGAGTCCGCTCGGGGTGGGTTTCCTCTGCGGGGCAGTCGACGAGAACACGCGCTTTGCTGACGGCGACATCCGCAAAATCGAGGCCCGCTTCGCGCCCGAGAACCTGCCCAACAACCTGGCTCTCGTCCGCCTCGTGAAGACCTGGGCCGAGCGCAAGAATGTGGCTCCCGCCCAGATCGCATTGGCATGGCTGATGGCGCAAAAACCCTGGATCGTGCCCATCCCCGGTACGACGCAGATGTCGCACCTGCTCGAAAACATCGGAGCGGCAGAAGTCACCTTCGGCAATGGGGAGCTTCAGGAGCTGAATGCTGCCCTTGCGGGGGCCACGATCCAGGGCGAACGGCTACCGCCGGCAGTGCTCGCCTATAGTGGCGTCGAAGCCCCTGGGCAATGATGCTGCGGGCCGCTCAGTTCAGCCTGGATAACGCAGGGCATCGCGCAGCAACGTAAAGGCGGGGGAACTCTGGCGTCTGCTTGGGTAGTAGAGGTGGTATCCCGAGAACGGTTCGCACCAATCCGCAAGCACGCGAATCAACCGACCCTCCGCGACATGTGTCTGCACCAGGTCTTCGGGCAGGTAGGCCAGCCCCAGTCCCTGGAGGGCGGCCTCCAGGCGCATGGCGATGTTGTTGAATACCAGTTGGCCCTCGACGCGCACTTTCAGTTCTTCTCCCTTCTTCTCGAACTCCCAGGGGAAGATGCCGCCGTAAGTCGGCATGCGGATATTGATGCAGTTGTGCTGCATGAGATCGCGCGGGATTTTTGGTTTCGGATGCCGGGCGAAATACGCGGGGGAGCCGACCACCGCCATCCGCATGTCGGGGCCGATGCGCACCGCGATCATGTCCTTGGCGACCTGCTCACCGAGCCGCACGCCGGCGTCGTAGCCTTCTGCCACGATGTCGGTCAGACCGTAGTCCACGATGATCTCGATGTTGAGATCGGGGTTGTCGGGCAGCAGCTTCGCGAGCACGGGTTGCAGGATGGTGATCGCGGAATGCTCGCCGGCCGTGATGCGCAGTTTGCCTGCCGGCTTGTCGCGGAACTCGCTGAGCAATGCCAGCTCGTCGTTGATTTCTTCGAACCTGGGGGCGACCACCCGCAGCAGATGCTCGCCCGCTTCCGTGGGGGAAACGCTTCGAGTGGTGCGCGCAAGCAATCTGACGCCCAGTCGTTCCTCCAACTGACGCATGGCCCGACTCAAGGCAGGCTGCGACATGCCGAGCTTGGCCGCGGCGCGGGTGAAACTGCGCTCCTGTGCCACGACCGAGAAGATCGCGAGCTGGTCGTAGCTTTCCGCGGTCATTTATACGCCCTTGTTATGAACCATTTACGATTATGCCATCTGGTACGGCAAATCGTCCGGCTCTACATTGCCCTCATGAAGGACACCATGAAGACACGTAAGTCAGGCAATAACCGACCGGAAGTTGCCGCCATCGCCTGAGCTGCCTGGGCCTGAGTTATGCCGACTGCAGCCAAGTGCTTGGACAGAGATACAACGAGGCAAGTAAATAACAGCCATCGTCAGAACCTGCTGGCTTCCAGACCATGGCAGCCGGTAGCCGACCATAGCTTTCCCTCACGCCATCCCCCTATCCTCCCTCCTCCTCACCGCCACAATCCCCACCCGCATCCCGAACAGCCTGAACACGCTGCCCAGGGTCGCCACCGTGGGGTTGCCGGCGTCCTGTTCGAGCTGGCGCAGGGTGCGCAGGGAGAGTTTGCACATGCGGGCGAAGTCGGTCTGGTTCAGGCCGGTAACGCGCAGGCGCAACTGCCGGATCGCGCCGCCGAAGCTCAGGGTGCCGTCGGCCAGTTGCTGGCGGATTTCGTCGAGTACCGCGCCGCGGTCTTCTTCCGGTTTCTTCATGGCATGTCCGGCAGCGACTGCTGCGCTCTCTGTGTGAATCGCTCAAGATAGGCATCATAGTGCCTATTTCTAGCCTACCCAAGCACGAAAAAGGTATTTAAATACCTATTTTGATGTCTTACTCATGCGAAACAGGCAATTTGTTGCCTTCTGCCATGCAGATGCATTCACGCGAATGCCGAACGAAGGTGGATGGCTTCGGCCATCCACCCTACCCCCTCCGAACCCGCGCAGCACGCATGAAACCCACACACAAAATGCAAACAAAGCAATTTAACGACGATGAAAGTTAAAACCCATGAATATTAATTTATAAGAAAATCGAATTTCAGATTGCTCTCTTATGCATGCAGTATTGGGCCACCACTTCCTGCAGGCCCCTCAACCGGCGCTACAGATGGCTGGCCCACCGGACCACCGGACGACTCGGCATCGACACAGTCGCCCCAGGTGCATTCCGATGAGCATCACTCCACTTCGCAACCCTTCCCGGGCCGCCGCGGGCTCGTCCCTCCGGCCCGGCAGCCCAGGCTTCTCCGCGCTGCTCGAACGCCTCGGCGAGGAATTCGCCGGGCGCGCCGCCGATTACGACCGCAGCGGCGAGTTTCCCCAGGAAAACTTCCATCGCCTGCATCAGGAAGGCCTGCTGGCCCTGACCATTCCTCTGTCCCAGGGCGGCCTGGGCGGCGAACTGGCCGAGGCCGTCGAGGCCATCGGCGCGGTGGCCAAGGGCGATCCGTCCACCGCGCTGATCCTGGCGATGCAGTACCTCCACCACAACCGCCTGCAGGACAACCCGCAGTGGCCGGAAGCGCTGCGCCAGCGGGTGGTCCGCGAGGCCGTCGAGGACGGCGCGCTGATCAACGCGCTGCGCGTCGAGCCGGCGCTCGGCTCGCCCTCGCGCGGCGGCCTGCCGGCCACCGTCGCCCGGCGCACGCCCGAGGGCTGGCGGATCAGCGGCAGCAAGCTCTACTCCACCGGCAGCTACGGGCTGACCTGGTGCAACGTGTTCGCCCGCAGCGACGACCCCGACCCGCTGGTCGGCGTCTGGCTGGTCCGCCAGGACAGTCCCGGCATCCGCATCGTCGAAGACTGGGACCACCTGGGCATGCGCGCCACCTGCAGCCACCGCATCGACTTCGACGACGTGCTGGTGCCGCTGGAGCACGCGGTCAACGTGGCGCCGGCCAGCAACAGAAGCACCGATACCGAACTCGACGCCGAGGGCCTGCTGTGGATGGGCGCCCTGCTCGGCGCCCTCTACGACGGCGTCGCCCGCGCCGCCCGCGACTGGCTGGTCGACTGGCTGAAAAACCGCACGCCGAGCGCGCTCGGCGCTCCGCTCGCCTCCCTGCCGCGCCTGCAGCAGCTGGTCGGCGAAATCGACAGCCTGCTGCTGGTCAACCGCAGCCTGCTGGAGGCCGCCGCCGGCCGGCGCCTGCTGGAAGGCAGCAGCGGCCAGCTCAAGCACCTGGTCACCGACAACGCTATCCGCGCGGTGGAGCTGGCCCTGCAGGCCTCCGGCAACCACGGCCTGAGCAGGAACAACCCCCTGGAGCGGCACTACCGCGACGTGCTGTGCGGACGCATCCACACGCCGCAGAGCGACGTCGTGCTGGTCAAGGCCGGCCAGGCCGCGCTGGGCCTCTAGGGCATTTCACCGAGCGCCCCAAGCGGTGACGGAAGCCGAGCGCTCCCTCCTCCCCAGCGGAGAGGGAGTTCGAAGCCGTCGAGTCCAAGGTCGCCCGGCAATCACGCACCCCATTACCCGACTCTCACGGAAGCGATTCGCATGACCTTCAATCCCGCCCTCTCCCGCCGCCGCCTGCTCGGTCTGGCCGGCACCGCCGCCGCGGCCGCCAGCCTCGGCCGCTTCGCCTGGGCCGCCGATCCGCACGCCCACGCCGGCCATGCCGCGCCGGCGCAAAGCTTCGCGCTCGACGCCAAGGGCTGGGCGCTGCCGGCGCCGCGCAAGCTCAAGCTGGCGACCAACCTCAACGCGATCTGCCTGGCCCCGGTCGCGGTGGCCGACAGCCAGGGCTTCTTCCGCAACCACAACCTGGAGGTCGAATTCGTCAACTTCGGCAACTCCACCGAAGTGCTGCTCGAATCCCTGGCCACCGGCAAGGCCGATGCCGCCACCGGCATGGCGCTGCGCTGGCTGAAGGCGCTGGAACAGGGCTTCGACGTCAAGCTGACCGCAGGCACCCACGGCGGCTGCCTGCGCCTGATCGCCCAGGAGAACGGCCCGCGCAGCTTCGCCGAACTCAAAGGCAAGACCATCGGCGTCACCGACATGGCCAGCCCGGACAAGAACTTCTTCTCGCTGATGCTCAAGCGCCACGGCGTCGACCCGGTCCGCGACGTGAACTGGCGGACCTACCCGATCGACCTGCTCGGCACCGCCCTGGAGAAGGGCGAGATCCAGGCCGCCAGCGGCTCCGACCCGATGATGTACCGCCTGCGCAACCAGCCGGGCAAGCGCGAGCTGTCGACCAACCTGGTCGAGGAATACGCCAACCTCAGCTGCTGCGTGGTCGGCGTCGGCGGCAACCTGGTGCGCAAGGAAAAGCCGGTCGCCGCCGCCGTCACCCACGCCATCCTGCAGGCCCACGCCTGGGCGGCGCAGCACCCGGAAACCGTCGCCCAGGACTTCCTCAAGTTCGCGGTCAACACCAGTTCCGAGGAGATCCGCGCCATCCTCAACGAGCACACCCACGCCCACTACTCGGTGGGCAAGGCCTTCGTCGAGGAAATCGCCGTCTACGCCCGCGACCTGAAAGCCGTGGAGGTGCTGCGCGCCAGCACCGATCCCCGAAAATTCGCGGAGAGCATCCATGCCGACGTATTCAGCTGAATTGCTGCGCCGGGCCACCGTCCGCCCCTTCGCCGTGTGGAAGACCGGCCTGCTGGCGGCCGGCGGCTGGCTGGCCTTCGCCCTCTACAGCAGCGAGGCGCCCAACGCCATCCGCGACTGGCCCTACACCCGCGAGCTGGCCAACCTCTCGCTGACCGTCGCCGCCCTCCTGGCGCTGATCGCCCTGCTCCCCGGCCCCGTCGTCCGGCTCGCCGACCGCCTGCGCCCGGCCGGCCCGTGGCTGCTCGCCCTGCCGCTGCTGCTCGGCCTCTGGCAGCTCGCCACCGCCAAGCTGGGGCTGCTGCCGGTGCCCTTCTTCGCCCCGCCGCAGGCGCTGCTGGAGGTCTACGCCGAGGACTGGCCACGCCTCGCCGAGAGCCTGCTGCACTCCTTCTGGCTGCTCGCCAACGGCGTGCTGCTCGGCTCGGCGTGCGGCTTCGTCGCCGGGGTGTCGATCGGCTGGTCGCAGCGCATCGGCTACTGGCTGCACCCGGTGCTGCGCATCCTCGGCCCGGTGCCGTCCACCGCGCTGCTGCCGATCTGCTTCTTCATCTTCCCCAGCAGCTGGGGCGCCAGCGTGTTCCTGATCGCCCTGGCGACCTGGTTCCCGGTCACCGTACTGACCTGGTCGGGCGTCGCCAGCGTCGACCGCGCCTACTACGACGTGGCCCGCACCCTGGGCGCCAGCGAGCGCTTCCTGATCTTCCGCGTGGCCATCCCGGCGGCCCTGCCGCACGTCTTCGTCGGCCTGTTCATGGGTCTGGGCGCGTCCTTCTCGGTGCTGGTGGTGGCCGAGATGATGGGCGTCAAGGCCGGCCTCGGCTGGTATCTGCAATGGGCCCAGGGTTGGGCGGCCTACGCCAACATGTACGCCGCGCTGCTGGTGATGGCGCTGCTCTGCTCGGGGCTGATCACCGCGCTGTTCCTGATCCGCGACCGCGTCCTGTCCTGGCAGAAAGGAGCCGTGAAATGGTGAGCGCCAGCCTGAAGACCGCCGCCCCGGCGCGGGGCCTGCACTTGGAAGTGAAGAACCTCAGCCACGCCTTCGACCTGGGCAAGACCAGCCTGCCGGTGCTCAACCAGGTCGACCTGAGCCTGCAGCCGGGCGAGAGCGTCGCCCTGCTCGGCCCCTCGGGCTGCGGCAAGTCGACCCTGCTGCGCCTGGTCGCCGGGCTGGAGACGCCGCTGTCCGGGCAGATCCTGGTCGACGGCCAGCCGATTGGCGCGCCCGATCCGTCGCGCATCCTGGTGTTCCAGGACCCGACCCTCTACCCCTGGCGCACTGTGTGGGACAACGTCGCCCTCGGCCTGCAGGCCCGCGGCCTGATCAACAGCCAGCGCGAGCGGGTCGACGCGGCGCTGGCCAAGGTCGGCCTCGGCGAGTTCCGCGACGCCTACCCGCGCCAGCTGTCCGGCGGCATGGCCCAGCGCGCCGCACTGGCCCGCGCGCTGGTCAACGAGCCGCGCCTGCTGCTGCTCGACGAGCCCTTGGGCAAGCTCGACTCGCTGACCCGCATCGCCATGCAGGGCGAGCTGATCCGCCTGTGGCAGCAGCAGCGCTACAGCTCGCTGCTGGTCACCCACGACGTCGAGGAAGCCCTGCTGCTCTGCGACCGGGTGCTGGTGTTCAGCAACCGCCCAGCGCGCATCCTTGCCGAGCTGAAGGTCGACCGCCTCTACCCGCGCCACCGCGACGACCCGCACCTGGTCGAGCTGCGCCAGCAGGCGCTGGAGTTGCTGGGCTTGGGGAGCAGTTGGTGAGGGAGAGCCCTGCGGGATGGTTCCTGCAGGGCGGGTAACCGCGTCGTGGAGTCCGCCGAACGGCGGCCGACACCTGCCCCCTCCCGGACATTCGGCAGTCGCGAAAAAACGCCGCACCTCGGTTGCCTTGCCGGGCGCTGGCACCCGGCAAGGCGAGCGTCACGGACGCTTTCCGACCTCGGCCTCCTGAGCCGTCCAGGCGGCGACTTGCTCGCTGAGCGTCAGGCCCAGACCCGGCCGACTCGGAACGATCATGCGGCCATCGCGGGTTTCCAGACGTTCGTTGAACAACGGCTCCAGCCACTCGAAATGTTCGACCCAAGGCTCGCGAGAGTAAGTGGCAGCCAAGTGGACATGCAGCTCCATCGCGAAGTGGGGGGCGATCATCAGTCCCGCATGTTCAGCCAGCGCCTGGACCTTGAGGTAGGGAGTGATGCCGCCTACGCGCGGTGCGTCGGGCATCAGATAGTCGGCTCCGCGCAGCCTGATGAACTCCCAGTGCTCGGCAACGCTGGTCAGCATTTCACCGGTGGCGATCGGCGTATCGAACTGCTGAGCCAGAGCAGCATGGCCTTCGGCGTCGTAGCAATCCAGCGGCTCCTCGATCCACACCAGGTTGAACTGCTCGAACTGGCGGCACATCCGCTGCGCAGTCGGACGATCCCATTGCTGGTTGGCATCGACCATCAGGGGGAACGAGTCGCCCAGGCGCTTGCGGACCGTGCTCACCCGATGGAGGTCCAGGGCACAGTCGGGCTGGCCGACTTTCAGTTTGATACCGCCGATGCCTTTCTCACGGGAAAGGTCGGTGTTTTTCATCAGTTGATCCAGCGGCGTGTGCAGGAAGCCACCGGAGGTGTTGTAGCAACGAACGGAGTCGCGCTGGGCGCCCAGCAATCTGGCCAGTGACAGGTTCGCGCGCTTGGCTTTCAGGTCCCACAGGGCAACGTCGAATGCGCCGATCGCCTGGGTGGCCAAGCCACTGCGCCCTACCGAGGCACCGGCCCAACAGAGCTTGTCCCAGAGCTTGGCGATATCGCTCGGGTTCTCGCCGATCAATACCGGGGCGATTTCCTTGGCATGGGCGAACTGGCCGGGGCCGCCCGCACGCTTGGAGTAACTGAAGCCCAGGCCACGATGGCCATCGGTGGTTTCGATTTCGACGAACAGGATCGCGATTTCGGTCATCGGCTTTTGCCGACCGGTCAGAACCTTTGCGTCGCTGATCGGGTTGGCGAGCGGCAGGAAAACGGAGGCAACGCGCACCCAGGCAATACGATCGTCATCCGATGTTTTTACGGCTTGTTCTTGTACGAGCATGGAGGCTCTCCTTTTGATCGGGAACAGTGGTTGTCGGTAGGTTTCAGGGGCTTACCCGCACGGGTTCAACCGGTGCGGAATCAACTGGAGTGGCTTGGGGGTCGTCGATCTCGAGGCGATGCAATGGGCCGACGATGAACAGGTAGGAGAAGGCGCCAAGCAGCCCCATCGCCGCGACATACATCAACGCGGCATCGAAGGAGCCCAGCTTGTTGATCATTACGCCGATGGCGATCGGGGTGACGATGCTGGCCAGGTTGCCGCAGAAATTGAACATGCCGCCGCTGATGCCCATGGCACGTTTGGGGGATACGTCGCCAACGATGCACCAGCCCAGATTGCCAACGCCTTTAGAGAAGAAGGCGATGGACATGACCAGGACGATGATGGCCGTGGAGTCGACGTAGTTGGCGACCACGATGCTGCTCGACAGCAGCAGGCCACAGATGATCGGCGTCTTGCGGGCAACGGTGAGGCTGAAACCGCGACGCAGCATCCAGTCCGACCAGAGACCACCAACCATTCCGCCGAGGCAGCCGGCAATGGCTGGTACCGACGCGACGAGCCCGACCTTGAGCATCGTCATGCCCTTGGCTTCGATCAGATAGGTCGGGAACCAGGTCAGGAAGAACCATGTGATGGTGGTCAAGCAGAACTGCCCGAGATAGATGCCCAGCATCATTCTGTTCGCGCCGATCGAACGCACCTGGGCCCAGCTGAAAGGCGCAGGCGCATCGCCGATCTGGGGCAGGCCACCCCCCGCCTCGATGTAGTCCAGCTCAGCCTTGTTGACCCGCTTGTCACGATGCGGCTCTTGAACAAAGCGGAACCACAACAGGCCAATCAGAACGCCGGCGGCACCGGTGAAGAAGAACACGTGCTGCCAACCCCAAGTGCTGAGTGTCCAGACCATGACCGGGGTGAAGATCGCCAGGGCAGCGTACTGAGCGGACTGGAACACCGCAGTCGCCATTCCGCGCTCCTGGCTCGGAAACCACATGACAGTCAGACGGTTGTTTGCAGGGAACGCCGGCGACTCGGCCACGCCCATCAAAAAGCGCAGAACGAACAGGGCAGCGAACGCCGAACTGAACAGATCCACATACCCCTGAAGGAAAGTCAGTACCGACCAGATGATCAGGCTCAGGCCAAGCACGAGGCGCGAACCGAAGCGGTCGAGCACGATGCCACCCGGAATCTGCATGGCGGTATACGCCCAGCCGAAGGCCGAGAACGCGATACCCATGGTTACGGCATCGAAGCCGAGATCTTTGCGCAGAGCCGAGGCGGCGATGGACAGCGTTGCCCGATCGACGTAGTTGAATATCGTGACGAGAAAGATCATCGCCAGGATGAAATAGCGAACGTTTGTCTTCGCCAGGACGTTGGAGGTGTCGCTCACTCTTATTCTCCTTGTTGTGAAGGCCTTGCAGCTGAAGCGTTAGGTCGGTTTCTCCTGATGAAGGAAGCCCTCATATGATTGCGCAATCATTTCGACGGGAGAAATTCCCGCTCGATGGATTGGACTAGCGCCGATCCTACACTGATTGCGCAATCATTCAAGCATCGAAAAGGTTTTGGGGGCCGCCTTACGCTCAAAGGGAGTGGTGGATCAGGTGCTGGCACGCTCGACGAGCGTGAAGCCGGTATCGATGCGAACCGGGCCATGCTCCCCATGGCCCCTCTGAAAGCGCTCTAGCAAGGCCTCTGCGACCTCGTTGCCAATCCGCGCGCCATCGACCCGGACGGTAGAAAGTGCCGGGTATACGTGGGCGGCACTCGACAGATCGCCAAAGCCCATCACCGCGAGATCCCTGGGCACCTCGAGACGGCGGCTGGCTGCTTCGGCAAGCACCCCTTGGGCCACCGTATCCGAACTGCAGACGACCACCTCGGGCGGCGAATCTCGCTCCAACAGCCGTCGCAGTCCTTCGCGACCGATTTCCAGAGTTGCCGGTGCCGGCAGCACCTCGATAGGAACATCGGTGATCCCGCGTCGCTCCAACTCGGCAATCAGGCTGTTACAGCGGCGAAGACCGCGCGGATCGTCAATCGTAACCACCGAGAAACGGCGATACCCCTTCTCATACAGGCGACTTGCGATCGCCTTGCCTATCTGTTCGTGCGAGAAGCCAACCAGCATATCGATAGGCGACTCGCTCAGGTCCCACGCCTCCACGACAGGAATGCCAGCCTGGACCAGCCGGGCACGGCTTGCCTCGGTGTGCAAGGTACCGGTCAGCACTATCCCGTCGGGCCTGCGGCCCAGGATAGCTTCCAGCAACGCTTCCTCTTGCTTGGCGGAATACCCTGTAAGACCCAGCAGCGTCTGGTAACCCGCCTTGGCAAGCCGATCCATCAGGGCCTGCACCGTATCGGCAAAGATGGAGTTCGCAATGGTCGGAAGGAAGATCGCCACCAACCTGCTTTTGCTCGATGCAAGCCCACCGGCCAGCATGTTGGGGACATATCCGGTAGCGCGCACGGCTTCATGAACCTTTTCCCGCGTCGCTTCGCTCACCACCTCGGGACGATGGAGTGCGCGCGAAACGGTAATGGGTGAAACACCTGCAACCCTGGCAACGTCGATCAGTGTGAGATTCGGGGTTCCTTGCGAACGCTGAAGAGAAGCCGAATCCTTGGTCGATTTTTTTGCCATGGGGCGATTCCGGACTCACATGCGTGGATAAGATGGCGTCTGAAACACTCTGCATGGGCGGGTACGCTGCCCCCTGCAGACCGTTCAACTCTTGATTCTTGCACGCTGTGCTCGCCAAGACACTACCCAGCGAGCGCCGATGGAAAACGCCTCGTGACTTTCTCCCCGCAAGAGCGAATCGTGAGGGGCCCGGGCCGGGCACCTGGAAGGTCCGGTCCCCCTCCTCACCCCAACCGCTTCAGCAACGATTCGGCGCTATAGGGCGCCTGGCCCTTTAGCGCCTCCTCGATGCGCAGCAGCTGGTTGTACTTGCCCACCCGGTCCGAGCGGCACAGCGAGCCGGTCTTGATCTGCCCGGCGCGGGTCGCCACGGCGAGATCGACGATGGTGGTGTCCTCGGTCTCCCCCGAACGGTGCGAGATCACCGCCGTGTAGCCGGCGGCCTGCGCCATGCGGATGGCGTCGAGGGTCTCGCTCAGGCTGCCGATCTGGTTGAACTTGATCAGGATCGAGTTGCCGATGCCCTTCTCGATGCCTTCCTTGAGGATCCTGGTGTTGGTGACGAACAGGTCGTCGCCGACCAGTTGCACCTTGTCGCCCAGTT
>Ga0209575_10000619_pt1 | contig 19575 bp, 16 predicted proteins | sample Medcelwee11metaG_FD_187172 | JGI IMG/M metagenome (GOLD analysis project Ga0209575, IMG submission 187172) | Freshwater pond sediment microbial communities from the University of Edinburgh, under environmental carbon perturbations - Medium... | ecosystem: Environmental > Aquatic > Freshwater >...
ATTTGGGCCTATCCGAGCCGAAGGCGAGGCGTTTTGGGGTGAGCCGCGGTGAGCGCGGCGAGGGGGCTTTTCGAAAGCCCCCTTAGAAAGACCTAGGCCCAAAGCAGCGCGGAGCGCTTGATTTGGGCCTATCCGAGCCGAAGGCGAGGCGTTTTGGGGTGAGCCGCGGTGAGCGCGGCGAGGGGGCTTTTCGAAAGCCCCCTTAGAAAGACCTAGGCCCAAAGCAGCGCGGAGCGCTTGATTTGGGGCTAGTGCTTGGGGTGATCGAGCAAGAACGCGACAACCGCCTCGATAGCCCTGGGCTTCTGAGACACGAAGTGATTGCCACCGCGCACGGTCCACAACTCCACCGCGGTGCCGGCGGTGCATCCCTCGTAACGAGCCTTGATCGTTTCGGCCCCCTCGTACTTGTCTTCGAGATCGAGGGACGCCCCCGACATCAGGCTCGGACCGCACTGGTCTCGCGATGCCCAAGCGCCGACGGTTTCCTTGGCCGCGGGGTGGGGCTGCATGTGCGTCTTGTCGAGCACATGGCCACCGCCATAGCGAACCACGGGATCGGCGTCCCCGTGCACTTGCAGCACCGTGACCGGGTGAGTGGCCGAACACTTCGCAGGATCCTTCCAGGTCCCTCCCGCAATGCTCGCGATTCCAGCGAGGGTACCGCTGAGCTCGCAGGCGAGACGGTGCGCCATGAATCCTCCGTTCGAGAATCCGACGACATATACGCGCTTGGGATCGACATTCTGTCGGCCCATTGCATCTGCGATGACGGCGGTCAGGTACGCGACGTCATCGGTGTTGGTTCCGTCGAAGTCACAGCACGCGTCCGAGGCGTTCCAGAACTTCATGTGGTGCGAGTCTGGTGTGCCATCGGGCAGTGCGTAGATGAATCGACGAGCGCGAGCGATGTTGCCTATGCCGAGCGCCGATTCGAAGACCCCCGAGTTGGCCCCGTACCCGTGGAGGAAAAGAACCAAGGGGCTCGTCTTGGTGCTGTCGATTCCTTCAGGCACACGGAGCTTGTAGGGTCGAGCGGTCACGAGGGCCGGGTTGGCGATCAGGGGAGGGGCGGTCTCGGAGGCGGCGGCGGAAGCGGTGGGCGTAGCGCTTTCGGTAGGGTGGGCGGCAGGAGACGCTGTCAGCGGCGTGGAAATCGGTGAGGCCGCCGGGGCACTGACCGCGGCAGGCGGTGTCCCTTGGGAGCGGTCACACGCAACGAGCGAACACGACAGCAGTGCCAGTAGGCATGTGGATACGGTTCGTCGCGGTCCCATCTTTCGCCTCCCAACGCGAGGGCGCCCGAAGCGATGGGCTACCATCGCGGGCAGCCGAGCGCCTCGAGCTTTCGCCGGACGGGACCGCTGTCCCGCGCCGACAGCGATTCGCGCATGTAACGACAGGCTAGCGGCTTGTCACCGTCGGCGTCTTCCACGAGCGCCATGTTGTAGAGGATCGCGCCGCGAACGCTGGGGGCGGGGGACATGTCGAGGCCTTTGGAGCAAGCGGCGCGGGCGTTCGACAAGCGACCCGCCTGCAGGTGCACGTAGCACCGGTTGCCCCACTCGAATCCACCCCGGCTGTCCACGAATCCCTTGTCTTCCGGCGCGAGCGATGCGGCCTTCGGCGCGACCGGGCGGCACTCCCCGCTTTCCAAACGCGTTCCCTCCGGGCACTCGGAAGGCTCCGGAGCGGGCTTCGCCGAAACAGGGGAGGTCACAGCCGGGGCGGTAGGTGCCCCGGCGGAGAGCAACGCGGCATCGAGCGGCAAGACCTCGAGCCGCAGCAGGGCGCCGCAAGAAGAAGGCGGCTTCGTGTCGCCTTGCTTGGCCTGCGCACAGGCGTCGGCCGTTCCGTCGCGAGACAACGTCTCCCGCCGCGACGACGACTTCCCCCCCGCGCCAGCGCCCAGCACCGACGCCCCCCCGCCAGCGGTCGCGTCGGCCCCAGCGAAGAACTCGAATGCGCCGACCGTGAGGGCCGTCACGACGTGGGTTGCGCCTTCGCAGTCCCCCTCGAGCTCGGCAGTCGTGCCGCCTGCGGTGCGCGCCTCGTACATGCCGACGATGGTCATGTTGACATTGAGCTGACCGGCGCGACGGAGCTGTCCCTCAAACTTCACGGCATGCACGGGGATGTTCGCGTACAGCTCGTCTTCGTCGCGGATCGTGATGCCTTCCTGTTTGGGGGTGAGAGACACGAACGCGTAGTCCCCGACGGCACGGCACTGCCTGAGCACCTCGAGTTCGCACCCCTGGTAGCGGATCACCACGAGTCCGCGGCGGGTTTGCGCTTCGAGCGAGGCGCGGTCTGCGGCGGGCCACTCGACGATCAGCGGCCGGGTTTGGCTGGCGGTGACCGCGCACGTGGCTTGCCCCTCGGGTTTAAACTCCGGTGGCTTGGCCAGCTCCGAAGCGGGCGTCGACGGCCCACAGCCGACCAGGATGACCAGAGCAACGGACCATCGAGCGATGGCGGTAGAAGGCGGAAAGAGGTCTGAGAGCATGCTATTCGAGCCGTGCGTAGGGAGAAGCCATGCTATCCCTGCCCAAGCGGGTGTCAACGCGAGTGGCCGCGGGCACGGTCGAAGCCGGCACACACTTTCAAGTAGCGCGAGTGAACAGCCACCGTCGCAGTCCGGCAACCCGGCGCCGTGGCACCCCCGGGGGGGCAGCGACCGACGGGGCGAGCACCCGTCGCACGAGCCGGCCGTAATACCCAAGCTTCTCGGCCGTCGTCCAGTACGCCTCGGCCCCCAACGTCGTCCCCAGCTCGATGCCCTGGCGAAGCGAGAGAACCCCGCGGTTCCCCGCATAGAACGTCAAGCCCTTCCCCACTTGCGAGGGATGGTGCGCGTCGCTTCCCCCGGTGAACCCAAGCGTGCAGCCGGCCTCCCGCACCAGCTGGTGCGTCCGGATGTTGCTTCGCGTGCCAATGCCCGGCACCGCGTTGGTCACCTCGACCGCGTCGAAGGGGAGCGTGAGAAACCCCTCCCCCACGCCCAAGGGCTGCCCGATCAGCACCTCGAGCAGCGCCGGCACGAACGGGTGATGGGCCACCGCGAGCCCGCCCGCAGCATGAATTCGGTCGATGGTCTCTCGCATCGAGAGCCCCGTCGGAAACGTCTGCATGACGAACAGAGCGCCCACGTGCCCTTCCGCGGTCGACACCTCGACCCCGGGGACTACCGCCAGCGGCAGCTTGTTGCGGTGGGCAAAGCGCCTCGCCTCCTGCGCCCCCACGATCGCGTCGTGATCCGTCACCGCCACCGCGTCGAGCTGTTGCTCGACCGCGCGCCCCAGCATGTCCGCCACCTCCCCACCGTCGGAGGCTGTCGTGTGGATATGCACGTCCGCCACGTTCTGCAGGGTCACGTCGCTGCCCGCGGCGAGGCCGACCTTCCTCAAGCCCGGGAGGTACTCGATTTCGTAGCGGGTCGGCGCCCAGCGCGGTTGCTGCTCGGCCAGCGCGAGGTCCTCGCACGCGGTCCGGGAACTCTCCCCCAGCGCCTGCAGTTCGGCCAGATATCGATCTAGGTCCTGCATGCCCTCTCGTGCCCAGCGTACGTTCTTCGGCCGCGATGGTCCAGGACGGCGGCCAGAGGTCACATCGGATGATGCCACCACAGACCGCTGGTATGTGTTGTTGCCTACAACAGTTTGCGCTGCTATCCGGGAATCGTCGACCAGGCGGGCGGAGACTCCGCCTCCGATGTCGACACGGAGGCTTCCATGATGTGGCTCGAAAACCGCGTGGCCCTGGTGACAGGTGCCAGCCGAGGCATTGGCGCAGCGACCGCAGAATTGCTCGCTGCGCATGGCGCGAAGGTCGGGGTCAACTACTTCGAGAGCGAAGCGGCGGCCCAGGCTGTGGTCGCCCGGATCGACGCGAAGGGCGGCAAGGCCTTCGCGGTCCAAGCCGACGCGCGCAACGAGGCCCAGGTCCGTGCGATGGTCGCCTCGACGGAGGCTGCCCTGGGTCCGATCGACACGCTGGTGATCAACGCGGGATTCCGCTTCAAGATTGCCTCGTTCCTCGACTTCCGCTGGGAGGAGTTCGAGGCCAAGGTAGGAGGCGAGATGCGCGCCGCGTTCTTCCCCGCCCAGGCGGTGCTGCCGGGCATGGTCCAGCGCAAGGCCGGGTGCATCATCGCGATCAGCAGCGGGCTCTCCCGCTACCCCGGCGACGGGTTCGTGGCGCACACCACAGCGAAGTCCGCGCTCGACGGCCTGGCGAAGTCCCTGGCGCACGAGTTCGGCCCCCACGGCATCCGCGTGAACGTGGTGTCGCCAGGACTGACCATCACGGACGCGACCGCGTGGCAGCCAGAGGAGGGGAAGAAGGCCGCGGCAGCGAGGACCCCCCTGCGGAGGATCGCCATGCCGGACGACGTCGCGGGCGCCGTGCTCATGCTCGCGAGCGACGCGGCGAAGTTCGTCACTGGCGCTTACCTTCCTGCGAGCGGCGGCGTGCAGATGCTGTGAGCGTCTGTTACTCCCCTTCGTCAGGGCGCTCCCAAATCAGCATTCCCCGCTCGACCGCCGACGCGAGGTGCCGGTCCCGGGGTCGTACCGCCACGGGGACGGCTGCAAGGTCCAGCATGGCCGAGTCACCTGAAGCGACGGAATCCCCGAACACGAACCGGGGCTGCCCCCCGCACATCTTCATCGCAAGAACAGCCTTGCCTTGCTGATACGGCACGGGCGGCACCACCCGGTCGGTCAGCACGCCGTCACGCACTTCGAGCGCGAGACCGCGCACCTCGTCGGACTGGAACCCGAGGTCGGCCGCAGCGGCCTGCACGAGCTGGTGAACCCCGCCGCTGATGATGCGAACCCGGTACGACCGCTCGCGCAACGCGGCCAGCAACGGACGAACGCCGTCGAACACTTTCTCTCGATACGCCTGCTCGGCCATCAACACCCGGGCTCGCGCGGCCACCGCGGAGGGCTCGAACCCGACGTACAGCCAGTTGTAGGACGGCCACAGGCGCTCCGCGATCGCGTCGTCGTCCCACCCGCGCGCCCTGCCGGTGGCAGCAATTTTCCCTGATGACCACGCCGTCTCGATCGATGCCCGCGCCTCGTACACGTCCCCTGCCTCCGACAGGCCGAACGAAGCCAGCATGGCGTTGAGCGCAGGCAGCCCTTGCTCGGACGCCGTCCTGTCGCGCACGGTGCGGTCCACAACGGTCTCGCTCAGGTCGAAGTCCCAGAGCGTCCCGTCGGCATCGAACACCGCACAAGGCACGTGGCCCTGGGGCACGGGCTCATCGCGCACCATGCCGACGAGCTGCGACGTGGTCACGACGCGCCCCGAGTGTCCGCAAGCGGACAGAAGAAGGGCGAGCCAAACTGGCGCCAAGCTGGCTCGATGGCGCATCATCTGAACAAGTAGGGACAATCGCTACTTCAGGTTATCGATGATGGACATGCTCGTGTCATGCAGTGACTTCATGATGTTGCTCAACGTCTGTATCATCTGTTGCTGCTGCGCCATGGCCTGCTGCAAATCTATCTGGGTCAATTGAGCGGAGTCACCGAGGGTCTGGAGCTTCGCCTCCAGCGCTGCGATGAGAGCATCGAGTTGCGCCGGCGTCAGCGTCTTCGTCGAACGCGAAGCCACCGCCGGAGCCCCCTTCGAGAACGTCAGCGTGAGGACGACATCGGTGATCTGGGCCGGCCCCTTCGTCTGCAACCGAATCGCCCGCAACCGAGCCAGCAACGCAGCCGACTCCTCACGCTGCTCTGCGCTGAATCGCGCGCGGTCCGCTGCCAGCGCCAGCGCCGGGGACGTCTCGATGACCCCTTCCCGCAAGGCCCAACGCATCAAGACAGGCACCTGACCGGCGTTCGCCCTCGTGGCGTACCCCGACAGGAAGCCGGCCCAGGCCTCGCGCGCCGCCGCCGCCTGCCCGGCCCTCAGCTTCGCCACGACCACGTCGAGCTTTCCGCGCTGCGCGCTCGTCAAGCCGACAGGCAACGTCCGCACCTTCGCACATGCGATGACCGTGTCCATCGGTTCGGCCGCATGGGCTCCCCCACCAATCGAGATCAGGCCGGCAACGATTGCGGATACCAACCACCCTGCGCGTCGCATGGGGCTCCTTCCCCGGTGCTTTCGCGTCACACCGGACACGCATCTCGCTAGCATGCCCCGCCGAACCCCGCAATGCGCGAGGGCCCACCCAAGCGCCGGGCTACAGCTTCTCCGAGCCGGGGTGTACCCTAACGCCCCGGCCCCACCGCCTGTCCATGTCTCGCTACGCTCCCAACGCCAGGCCCCGAACGGCCGGCACGAGGCCTCCCTCCGCATGTTCCTCGCCACGATCCTGATGGCCATCCGCGAGATAAGGCGCAACCTGATGCGCTCTTCCCTCACCATGCTCGGCGTGGTGATCGGCGTCGGCGCCGTCGTTGCCCTCGTGAGCATCGGCCGGGGCGCCACCGCCTCGGTCACCTCCAGCATCGCGTCCATGGGCCACAACATGCTCACCGTGTCGCCCGGCGCGGACCGTCGCGGCCCCCCCAGCATGGGAGGAGGCGGCGCCAGCCCCTTCGATCCCGCCGACGCCACCGCCATCGAGCGCACCGTGAAAGGCCTGTCCGCCGTCGCCCCCACCGCCTCCAAGAGCGCTGTCCTCGTCTACGGCAACAGGAACTGGCGCGCGAACGTCACCGGCACCACCACCGGGTACCTCGTCATCCGTAACTACACCGTCGAGCATGGGCGCGAGATGACCGAAGCCGACGTGCAGTCCGCCCGCAACGTCTGCCTGATCGGCGCCACCACCAAGAAGGAGCTGTTCGGCACCGAAGACGCCGTGGGAGCCCGCATCCGGGTCGGCAAGCTCACCGTCGAGGTCATCGGCGTCCTCAAGTCCAAGGGCGAGGGCGGCATGGGACAGGACCAGGACGATATCGTGATCATGCCCCTGCTCGCCGTGCAACGCCGCCTCACGGGCAACCACGACGTCGCCATGATCTACGTCTCGGTCGAGGACGGGCGCCCCACGTCCCTCGTCAAGGAGCAGATTCAGTCGCTCATGCGAGAGCGAAGGAAGGTCCTGGAGGGCACGGAAGACGACTTCGCGGTGCGCGACATGCAAGAGCTCATGGCCACGATGCAGTCGGCCACCACGGCCTTGACGGCGCTTCTGGGGGCCATCGCCGCCGTGAGCCTGCTCGTGGGCGGCATCGGGATCATGAACATCATGCTGGTGTCGGTGACGGAGCGGACCCGGGAGATCGGAACACGCCTGGCCATAGGAGCCACGGGGTCCGAGGTGCTGCTGCAGTTCCTGGTCGAGGCGGTCATGCTCTCCACCCTCGGCGGCGTGGTCGGGATCGGCCTAGGCCTGGGGGGGTCGTACCTGGCCTCCGGCGCGCTGAAGGTTCCCTTCATGGTGGTGCCGGAAATCGTGGTGGTCGCGTTCGTGTTCTCGGCCACGATCGGGGTGCTGTTCGGCTATCTGCCCGCTCGCAAGGCAGCGAGCCTCAACCCCATCGAGGCCCTTCGGCACGAGTAACGTCGTCGTGCTTCGTCAGGGCGCAACCCCGGCTACGGTTTGCCCCCCTTCCACTTCCGGAGTTGCGCGACCTCGTCCGAAAGCTGGCCCCACACGCGCTCGGCCTTTCGCCGCTTTCGATCGTCGTGGCGAAGCGCAAAGGCCTGGGCCTCGCGCTCGAGCTTGCGATAGTGAGCCAAGCGATCGGCAGCCAGCTCTCCCGACTCCACGGCCTCGATCACGGCACAGCCCGGCTCGGTTTCGTGATGGCAGTCGCGATAGCGACAGCGACTGGCGAGCGCAGCGATGTCCCCGAAGACGTCGCCCAGACCGTCCTCGTCGACGAGCTGAAGCTCGCGCATGCCGGGCGTGTCGAGCAGCAAACCGCCCGCCGGCAGCAGCACGAGCTGACGATGGGTCGTGACGTGACAGCCGCGGCCATCGGTCGCACGAACCTCGCCCGTGCGCATTCGATCCTCCCCGAGCAGGGCGTTGACCAGCGTGGACTTGCCCGCCCCGGAGGAACCCACGAGGGCCACCGTGAGCCCGTCGTGAACGCACGCGCGCACCGCGTCGAGACCCTCGGATCGCAGGGCGCTCGTCACGTAGACAGGTACGCCCACACAATGACTCTCCACCTCGGCCAGGCGACCGCCGAGGTCCTCGCAAAGGTCGGCCTTGTTGAGGATGACCGCGGGTTGTGCACCGCTCGCCCAGATGCGGGCGAGATAGCGCTCGATCCGGTGCACGTTGAAGTCGGCGTCGAGACCGCAGACGGCAAACACCAGGTCGACGTTGGCTGCAACCACCTGCGCGCGCGTCTCGCGTCCTGCCGCGCCTCGGGTGAAGACCGTGCGCCTCGAGAGGACACGCTCGATGACGGTCGTGTGGTGTGGGTCGGGGGCGTCCTTGACGACGGTCCAGTCACCGACGCCTGGGGGGCCGGCGTCTTCGAGCTCGCGACGGAGTCGTCCGGCGAGCTGTGCGCGCCCCGATCCTTCGGTGGACCACACTTCGTAGACGCCGCGATGCTCGGCGGCAATCCGGGCGGGGATGAGCTCGAGCCGGTCGGACGACGGGAGCTGCTGTTCGAAAAAGGGGCCGAAACCCAGAGCAGATAACTCGTACACGATGACTTCCTCCATGCGCGGCCAGAGGCACGCGCAACCAATCGCGTGCGCACAACGATTCTGCGCTGGCACGCGAACAGGGATCTGCGGTTGAGGGGACGCCGTGGCGCTCAGCGCCGGCGGCGCGTCTCAGGCAAGATCCGTATGGAGCAAAGTGGAGTTCATCCAATCTCTGACGAGACACGAAGTCTCATCGACCCGGGCAACCTACCACATGTCCCGGCCCGGGACCAACCGCCGCGCCCTCACTCACTCACCCAACAGGTGGGTGGTGCTCCTTCCACGAGGGTCAGGATGGTTCACTCCGGACGCACAACCCGGCGCCACACAGCTACCCATATCCGCACAAGCAACGAAACCATCTGCGGCTCTCTGCGGAATCTGCGGCCAACTCTGATGGCTCCGGATCTGGGCGTGCTGACAGCGGTCTTCACAGCCGCTTCACGCCCCCAGCCCAGGCCTCCCACTCGGGAACAGCATCCCATCCCGCAGCAGCACAGCGCCCGCCGTGGGATCGTCGATGATGTCCAGGTGCCCGTCGAGGTCCGCGTACGCCACATTGGGTCTCGCCAGCGCATAGTGCAGCCCCGCCGCGATCGAAATCGCCGGCTCGTCCATGCACCCCACCATCACGGGCACGTCCGCCGCCCTCGCCACCGCGTTGACCAGAAGCGCTTCCCCCAGCCCTCCCACCTTCATCAGCTTCACGTTCACCATGTCCACCAGCCCGCGCCTCGCCAGCCGGAACGCGTCCCGCAACGTCATCATGCTCTCGTCCGCCATCACCGGGATCGATACCCTGCGCGTCACCCGCCCCAGCAACTCCAACTGTCCCCCCGGCGTCGGCTGCTCAATCACCGCCACATGCGCGTCGCGCGTGAGGTCCACGAACGTCACGGTCTGGTCCGACGTGTACCCCTGGTTCGCGTCGAAACGGATCTCCATCGCGGGTCCCACCGCGGCTCGCACGGCGCGCACCCGCGAGGCGTCCGACTCGGCGTCGAGGCCACCCTTGACCTTCAGCGCGCGGAACCCCTGACGCTGGAAGTCGGCCGCGGCCCGCACCGTCTCGTCCTCCGGCAAGATGCCAATCGTCACACTCGTCTTGATGCTCTGCCGGTACCCACCGATCAGCTTGTACACGGGAAGGTCCGCCACGAGCCCCAGAATGTCGTAGAGCGCCATGTCCACGGCCGCCCGCGCGGAGGGGAACGACGCCAGCGGCTTCGCGATCTGCTCCATGCGCCGCTCCATGCGCAGCGGGTCCCTGCCCCGGAGAAGCGTCACGGCGCTGTCCTTCAGCGCCACCTCCACCTCTTCCGCCGTCTCCCCCGTCACGTGCGGGTCCGGCGCCGCACACCCGAGACCGCTCTTGCCCCGGCTCGTGTGAATCCGGACGAACACCACGCCCGCGCTGTCGAACGACCCGTATGCCACGGCATAGCTCGTCCGGAGCCGGAACTCCTGCCGCCACACCTCGACGTGGGTGATCTTCATCCCTCTTCGCTCACGCTTGCGCCCGCCCCGATGACCTCGACAGGCTCCCACGCCCTACCTCGACGCGCGACCGCTCCCTCCGCATGCTCCAAGAAAATCCGCAACAGCGGCTCCCGCAGGTCGGCCGGCAAGCCCTCCCACGGCGAATGCTCCGCATCGAACCGGAGCTTCATCACCTCGGGGTGCGATCGCGCCGCCCGCGCCGCCACCGCCCCCTCGGGCAATCGCCCCTCCCGCGCAAGCTTCCACAGCACATGCTCCGCCGTCGACGCCTCCTGGTGCACGTCCCGCGAGCACAACCCCACGAGCGCTTCCCTCACCTGCGACGGCGTGTACCCACACACCCCCGGGTCCGCCCCGAAGGCCACGTGCATCCCCACCACGCGACGGCACTTCTCGCACCGACCGCAAGGCAGCGCTCTGTCGCCGTCGAGGTGCGCCGCATGACAGGACACCTGCCACCGGTGCAGGTCCGGATACCGCTCGGCCAGCATCTTCTGAACGAGAAGCTCGGACAACGGACGGAGCACGGAGAGCTGCTCGACCCCCCACCCCTTCTTGCCGTAGTAGCGCGTCAGGGCGGCATCGAACCATCGGCTCTGGTCGTACAGCCCGCCGTAGTGAGACAGCCCGTGGAAGCTCTCCCGCAGGGACGTGTCGAACTCGTCCCCCACCACGAGCCGTCCGATCCCCCTCGCCCGCAGCAGGGGGAGCGCACCGAACACCAGCCCCGCCACGGTCCACAAGCGAATGGGGTACTGGTCCGCCCGCAGCGTCGCGAAGTCCTGCCGCACGAAGGGCAAGTGCCGCAGCATCCAGTTGTACAGGCGGTCGACGTTGGTCCACACGCGCTGGGTGGTGGGCACGGCCTCGCGGAACCCCCGGTGCGCGTTGAGCGCCGTGTACCAATGCCTGCCCGACTCGTTGATGTAGACCGGGTGGACCTCGTGGCCGATCTCACGCAGCAGCCCGAACGAGAGCAAGGATTCCTTGCCGCCGCTTGACAACACCGCCACGCGCCCCACCCCGTCCGCCCAGGCGGTCCCTCCCTGCCCCCTGCGCTCCAGCCCCGGGAGCACAAGCTCCGCTCCCGTGACGGATGCCGCCTGGTCGATCGAGACCTCGACGTGCCCGGGAACCAGGAACGGGTTGGGCATCAGGAGCTTGTGAACGAGGATCTCCCGGTTCGTGTTCTCCAGCATGTCACGCAAAAATGCCCCGTCCGCAGCGTCCAGCGGCCCGCGCACCACGATCTGGTCACAAAATAGGCCGTAGTTGAGCGCCGCCTGCGCCACCACCATGGTCCCGAGGTTGCGTGCGACCGGGTCGGCAGGGTCGAAGACGTCGCACTCGAACTTGTAGGCAAGGTCGGTCTCGGCCCGATGGTCCCCCTGCCACACCACGTAGGGAGCTGAGACCTTCCGGGGCTCGAGAGAAACGGGCCCAACCTCGAGCCGATCGATGCACCGTAGCCCGGTGCCACGCGTCGCGTTCATCGCCGCCCCTGGGCTAGCACGCGCTCATGCAACGCGTCCACGATACGCCCCACGCCGTCGCGCAGGGGGGCAGTCGTCACCAGGCCCGTCTGCTGCTCGATCCTCGCGCATGCCGCCGCAACCTCGTCGGGCCCCAGCCCCTCGCCGTTGACCGTGATGGCGACGACGGGGCGGTCGGAGATCATCTCGATGGCCGCGATCTGCCTGTCGAGCGGATGGAGAGGGAAGTCCGGGAACCCATCGTAGACCTTGCGAGCGGGAGCGTGCTGCACCACCACGACGTGAGGGCGCGTGGCGGCGAGCAGTTCGAACCCACCCGGGTAGGCGGGGTTGAGCAGGCTGCCCTGACCTTCCACGACGATGACGCGGGGCCGGGCGGCCTGCCACGCGGAGAAGACCGCGTTCTCGAGCTCACCGGCCACGAAGTCGTTGATGATGGAGTCCAGCACCACAGCATGGGAGGCGCCCTGAAGCCAGGCGGTTTGCCCCGTGCCCACGAGCTCCGCGGGCATTCCCGCAGCTCGGAACGCGTCCACGAGCATCCACGCGGTCGTGCGCTTTCCGACGGCGGAATCGGTCCCGAGGACCGCCACGCGGAAGCTCCGGACCTTGTCGATGACGCCGGAGAAGAAGTGCAGTTTGTCGCGGTCGGGCGGACGCCGAACGTCGACGATCTTTCCGCCATGCTTCGCGGCGAGCTCCGCCAGCACCGGATTGTCCCCCAGGAAGTCGTGGAGCCCACTGACGACGTCGAGGCCTTCGGACAGCGCGGTTTCGATGTCGTGAAGCGCGAAGGGCGGGAGGCGGCCGCCGTCGGGCGCGAGCCCCATGATCAGCGTGGAAGCGGGGGTATCCGCTTGCCTTGCGGCCGCGAGCGCGTGGTCGAGGCACGCGAGCACCGGGATGCCGGGCATGGCACCCTCGAGGAGGTCGTGGGCGTGACCGCCCGCGCACGTGGAGTCCACGACGCTCAGGACGTGGAACCGCTCGCTGCGACGCACCAGACCGTGGGCGGTCTTGCCGTTGGTGGTTCGGAAGGCCCCTTCGCAGTACACGATCGCGCGGGGCTTCATCCCTTCCTCCCCGTGAGCACGGCGACATACCGGTCACCGGGCAGAGCGCTCTCGCGATGCAGGGCGATGAGGGCGTGAAGCCCCGCGGTGGCGGCCGGAAGAACGTCGAGGCCCTCCGCACCCCGAAGGGACTTGGACAGCGCGCTCATCTCCTTGTCGCTGGCATCGTCCGCGACGCCGTGGGTCGCACGGATCGCCTCGAGCGCCGCGTCGCCATCCACAGCGTGCCAGTTGACGAGCGGCTCGTTGACGCGGCTCTCACGGATGGACCGGGGACGGAGGTCGTCGCAGCGCAACAGGTTGCGACGAAACGCCTTCACGATCGGGTTCTTGTTGTGAGACGAGCCGGCGATCAGGCGAGGCATGCGGGACGTCTTGCCCCGACGGTAGAGGCTCAGGAAGCCTCGGTACAAGCCGGCGAGGGTCGTGCCGTTGGACACGGAGACGGCGACGGCCGCCGGTGCATCGCGAAGCTCGTCGTAGATTTCGTACGCGATGGAGCCGTAGGCCATGAGCTGCAACGCCGTGTTGTCGCCGCCAGGGTTGGCGTCGTAGAGTTCTTCCTTGCGCGCATGCTGGCGGGACTGCTCGACGGCGTCTTCGTAGTCCCCGTCCGTGCGGATGATGATCGCGCCGGAGCGTTCGATCTCGGCGATGCGCCTCGTGCGGTAGGTGGAGGGGATGTACACGTAGCATCGGAGGCCCGCGAGGGAGGCGGCCAGGCCAGCAGCGGCCCCGTAGTTGCCGCAGGTGGCGAGGGTGATCGCGGTGTATCCGCGACGCAGGGCGTCCATCGACTGGGCGAAAGCGATGCGGTCCTTCTGGGTGCCCGTGGGGTTACCCCCTTCGAACTTGAGGTAGATTTGCCGAAGACAGGTCGCCCGTTCGAGGTTGCGAGCGCGGGACAGGGACGTGTCTCCGATCTCGGAGTCCATCAGGTCCTCGAAGGCCTCGACCCGCCTCTCGATCGGCAACGACAGGTCCGCGGCGGGCGCGGCCCGGGACTCGACGTCCGGTGCGATCGGGTTGGGCCGGCTGACCACTCCGTCCAGGAACGCCATGTCGCCCTGTCCGCCATCGTCCGAACCGACAGCATAGGACCCGAGGGAGTCGTGCCCGGAGCCGGATACATCGGAATAGGTCATGATTTCCGGAGAGCCCGGGGTCGGAGTGGGCGTGGGAATCGCACCACGGTCGAACGGAAGCTCGGCCGTGAACGGATGAGCGCCTGGGGGGTCGTCACTCTCTCTCGACTGTGTCATGGGATTCTCCTCCCTCGTGGTCTGAACAAGGATAACTGCTCGTGGGGCGCCCGCCGTGGCAATCTTTTCACGTGGGTCCGCCCGTCTTGGAGCGCTTCATCTGGCGCCCTTCCGTTGCCAGCGAGTCCGCCTCCGGGTCCGGATCGGACAAGGTCCGCCAGCACCGATCGTGCTTCCGCCGCGCCCGCGGGTTCATGGGCCCGTCGCTCACGACCGGAAGTAACCTCTCCACCGTCGCAGGCTCCGCAAGAGCAATGTCGACGTCGTCCGGCTCTGAGGCCGAGAGGTCGTGTACCTCGGGCTGACCGCTCTCCACCGGCAGGACGAGCTTGCGCCCCGACTCCGGGTCGATGACGCCGAGCCTCGCCACCTGCTCCTTCAGCACGGATCTCATCAGCATCGGAAAGCGACGGGGCGGACGGTCAGGCCCGAGCTGCGTGAGCAGATCCTCCCCGTGGTAGGGAAGAAGCGACGCGTTCGGGTCGATCAAGCGCACGAGCGTGGGACCGAGGTCGATCGTGGATACATGCGTGTCGACCTTTTGGCCGTCGAGCCCCGGGAGGTGAACGACGAGCGGGACGCGAACGAGCGATTCCCACAGGAAGACGGAGTGGAGCCAGAAGCCCTGCCTCCCCATGCCCTCTCCATGGTCCGCGAGGAATACGATGACGGTGTCCTTGCGTAGGTCCATGCGCTCCAGCTCGCGAAGGAAACGTCCGAACTCCGCGTCGATGATACCGGCCACCGCCGAGTATCGCCCCCACTCCCCGCGAAGTCGCGGGACGCCCAGGGCCCTGGCCTTGCGCCAAAGCTCCTTCTGGTCCAGCTCGCGCCAGCCGTGCAGGTCGTAGTGGAATTGCCAAAGGAAGAATCGCTTTCGATTCTGCGCCGCAAGCCACGCGAGGGACTCGTCGACCAAGCGCTCCGACGTGAAAAGGTGCGCGCCGTAGCCCCACACCGTCTTGTTGGCGTCCGAATCGGGCACCTCGAGCACCTCGTCGAACCGGAACTGCGGCACATGCTTCGCGAGAAAGTCCCGTGGCGACGTTCCGATAGCCAGGGCCATGGGCATGCCGTGGGCGCGAGCGACGTGAAGCACGTCGTTCTCGTCCTTGCGTTCCAGGTCGTACCTGCCGCGCACCATCGCGGGCAGACAGCTGCGCGTATCCGATCCGGTGGAGTAGGTTCGCGTGAACTGCTGGGAGGCGCGGGTGAAGCGGGCGAGGTTGGGCATGATCCGCGGGTCGCTCGCCACGTCCGCGCGTAGCGTGTCCACGTAGAACACCACGATGTTGGGCTGCTCGGGGATCTCGGCACGCAGTGACGCTGGCGCCGCGGGCGCGTCCGCAGGCCACCACGCTGCAGGACACGCGTCCACGGGCCGCGCGTCGTGGCGTATCATGGTGCGCTGCGATGCCTCCGCCTCGGGTTGACGGCGAACCGTCTCCACCGACAGCGTCGGAAGCTGGTGCGACCGGGCGAGGAGACGCCCCGCGTACACGTGGTGCATGGCCGTGTGACGCAGACGGCCCGCGGCCCAAGAAGGGCCTCCCACCACGAGAAATCCAAGCGCCAACACCGCTGCCACCGAGGCCAGCAAGAGCACGAGCCGACGAGGAGCCGAACGCTCGATCACCTCGCCTGCAAGCACACGGAAGGACAGCACCCAGAGCACCGCCGTGCACACCTCTGCCACCGCATGCAGAAAGGGGTAGAGCGAGACGAGCACGGTCATGTCCAGCCAGGCGCTCACACAGCCGAGCAGCCCAGCCCCACCGGCAACAAGCCACCGACGACGCCGTTGCCGAACAAGGGAATCCCAGTAGGCGGGTCCAATCGCAACGAGCGCAACGGAACCGATGACGGCCGCTCCGAGCGCCACCCAATCGACCAGGTCCGTGGGCGGTACGAAGCTCGCCGTCCATACCCAAAACGCAACGGCAGCTCCCACCATGGCGGGCGCCACGACCCCTCTGAGCCCCCCCGGAAGCTGGACCAGGCCGAGCCCAAAACCGACCATGCGGGCCATCGGCTCCAGCCGCCCCAGCAGCCAAGCGCCGAAGCCAAACGCAAGACCCAACGCGGCGTACACGGAGAACGTGCCCACCACATGCATCCGCCAAGTCCATCCCCCCGGACTCGCACCGACGGTCGCGAAACGCACCACACAATCGGCTAGCGCGAAGCACACCCCCATCGCGAGCCCCGCGGCCAGCCACGCCACCCAACCGGTCGAACGCTGTCGGAAGACAAACCCCAACCATCGCCACCCGATAGGAGGCAAGTCGGGAATCGATCCAGCTCTCGCTCTCATGAAAGCACCGACATCCGCGGGATGCGTGCCGGTCGAGCGATGATAGCGCAATGGAATCCCGTTTCAATGTGGTTGGGCCCACCAGGAAACGATCCCGCCTTGCCCGCCGCCCCTCCGTGCGCTTTGCTCCCCCGAACGCCTAGGAGGTTCACGTTGTTCTCCGTCCAGAAAGTCCTCGAGTACCTGCAGACCCAAGGCCCCATTCTCGCCACCCGTTTCGGCGTCGCACTCCTCGTCGGAGTCGGGATCTATGTTGCGGGACGCATTCTCTCCGCCGCCTTGGCCAAGGTCGTCGCACGCGGAAGGGCCTCCAAGCTGGCCCCTACCCTTACCAGCATCGTCCATGTCGTCATCACCGTGACCGCCGTCCTCACAGCCCTCGAGCACGCGGGGGTCAACGTGACCACCCTCATCGCAGGCGCCGGCGTCGTCGGCATCGCCGTCGGCTTCGGCTCCCAGGCCCTCGTCCGCGACATCATCAGCGGCTTTTTCCTGCTGTTCGACGGCGCCTTGTCCCCGGGGGACGTCGTCAAGGTCGGCGACGTGCAGGGGACCGTGGAATCCGTGGGCCTTCGGGTCACCCGAATTCGGGCTCTCAACGGACAGCTGTTCTACATCCCGAACGGGCACATCACGATCGTGGGCAACTTCAGCCGGGACTGGAGCCGGGCCATCGTGGAGGTCGGGATCGCGTACGAGCAAGACGTCAACCGAGGCCTGGAGGTGCTTCGCGACGTGGCGAAGCAGTGGGCGGAAGAGCACGCGGGCATCGTGCTCGAGCCCCCCGAAGTGCAGGGAGTGCTTGGCCTCAATGCGTCGGACGTCGGCCTGCGGATCCTCGCGAAGGTCAAGGCGGGGGAGCACTGGGCCGCCGAGCGGGATCTCCGCGCACGGATCAAGAGCGCATTCGACACGCACGGGGTCGAGATCCCCTTCCCGCGCCAGGTCGTCTACCACCGGCAGGATGACCACGCGGCATCGAGCGTCGCGAAACCCCACCGTCACGAAACCGGTTCGAGTTGACAGGGTTCGCACCTCCCCCTAGCGGTGTCCCTCCTCGCCTCCATCGAAGGCAAACAGGGCCGCCCCAGACCCCGTCCCCCCTACCCTGCCGAGTCCGGCCTCTACGGTCACCCCACCCTCATCAACAACGTCGAAACCTTCGCCAACGTCGCCCCCATCATCCGAAACGGCGGCGCCTGGTTCGCCCAGATCGGCACCCCCGGCAGCCACGGCACCAAGGTCTTCGCCCTCGCTGGCAAGGTCCGAAACACCGGCCTCATCGAAGTCCCCATGGGCATCACCCTGCGTGACATCGTCCACGACATGGGCGGCGGCGTCCCTGGCGACGTCCCCTGCAAGGCTATCCAAACCGGCGGCCCCTCCGGCGGCTGCATCCCCGCACGCTTCATCGACCTGCCCGTCGACTACGAATCCCTCCGCGAGAAGGGATCCATGATGGGCTCCGGCGGCATGCTCGTCATGGATGACTCCTCCAACATGGTCGACGTCGCGCGGTTCTTCATGGAGTTCTGCATGAGCGAGTCCTGCGGCAAGTGCGTCCCCTGCCGCGTCGGAACCGCCCAGATGAACGACCTACTCGGCAAGATTCTCGACGGGAAAGCCTCGGCGGAAGACCTCGCCCACCTCGAGGCGCTCTGCGAGTTGTTGCGCGAAGATGCCGATCGAGGTGACGGTCCTCGATGCGGACGGCCAGCCCGTTCGGGTCTGCGCAAACCCGTAGACCGCAGCCACCTTCCGTCCGAACGAAAATCCCGACATCCGAAGTCGGTGGCAGACCCCAAATACTGTGCGGGACAGAACAAAACACGTTGCGTCCGAACATGACGCCCACGTATCGTTCTCGTCACTTGGGGGCTACCGCGGCAGTTCTCGGAGGCGGCCCTGGTTCGAACCGGCGGGCGCCGCAGGAGGCGCAGGCCGGTCACTCCATGCTGCGAGGAGGGACCATGATCACGAAGCGTCAGCTCGGGAAGCGCTTTCGCACTTCCCCCAGCCCCGTCAGCCGGCGGGCGTTGCACGTTGCGCTGCTCGGTCTTGCGCCGAGCGTCCTCTGGGCCGTGCCAGGGTGCAGTGACGGGCACCACGGCCCACCGGACCCCACGGTCCCGGCGGTCGAGACGCCCAGCCTCACCCCGAGCATCGCGCTGCCCGACTTCCGCAAGACCGGGGCCGGCCTCACGGCCAAGCAGCCCGTCAAGGTCGACCAGCCCTCCCAGGACAAAATGGTCCACGTGTACATCGTGCTCGAGCAGCCTTCGGTGGCAAGGCTCGCGCGCACCGGCCCGCCCGGCCTGCGCAGCGCCGCCGACCTCAAGCGCCACGCCGAGACGCTCTCCGCGCTGCAGTCTGCGGTGATCCCCAAGCTGCAGAGCGTGGGGGCCAAGCCCATCCGCACCTTCCGCGTGCTGGCCAACGCCGTACGGGTACGCGTGCTCGAGAGCCGGCTCGACGACCTGCGCGCCTTGCCTGGCGTGGTTCGCGTCGACCCCGTGACGCGAGTGAGGCGATCGAACGTGGGGAGCGTACCGTTCCTGGGTGTGCCCTCCGTGTGGGAGCCAGCCGCCGGCAACTTCCACGGCGAAGGAGTCTCGATTGGGATCATCGACACGGGCATCGACTACCTGCATGCGGACTTTGGGGGCGCGGGTGACCCGGCCGCGTTCGCCGCCAACGACCCCACTGTGATCGAGGAAGGCACATTCCCCACCGCGAAGGTCGTGGGTGGGTATGACTTCGTCGGCGACGCATACGACGCCGAGAACGCGGACCACGACGTGCCCGAGCCCGACGACGACCCGATCGATTGCTACGGACACGGGACCCACGTGGCCGGGTCAGCCGCCGGTACGGGCGTCCTGCTGGATGGCTCGACCTACGCGGGAAGCTACAGCGCCACCCTCGACATGAAGCAGTTCCGTATCGGTCCCGGCATGGCTCCCAAGGCGGACCTCTACTCTCTGAAGGTGTTCGGGTGCGAAGGCTCGACGAACGAGCTTCCGGCTGCCCTCGAGTGGGCAGCGGATCCGAACGGTGACGGCAACTTCGACGACCGCCTCGACGTGGTGAACATGTCCCCTGATCCGGAGCGAAGCGACGGACCGCGGGGGCAACCTCTGGATCTTGCTGTACGAATGGCAAGGCGGCTCGCCACCAACAAGGTGGGCGGCGCGTGAGAGGGCTCCTTCCCCCGAGGCGGGGGAAGGCTGGGATGGGGGCCCTAGCCGAGGCAGCACGGGGATTGTGGCTCGGGTAGCACGCTCCGCAACGCCCGG
>Ga0209575_10000622_pt1 | contig 19514 bp, 19 predicted proteins | sample Medcelwee11metaG_FD_187172 | JGI IMG/M metagenome (GOLD analysis project Ga0209575, IMG submission 187172) | Freshwater pond sediment microbial communities from the University of Edinburgh, under environmental carbon perturbations - Medium... | ecosystem: Environmental > Aquatic > Freshwater >...
CACTGACGATCCGCACCACGGGCAAGGCTGGGGAATGATTCTTCCATATCACGACGATGGTGAAAAGTTTCACAGGAGTTGATTTCTTGATACGATGACGGGGAAACATGCAAACAAGCATTCCAATCATAAATTATTTAAAGCGAATTAATCGAGGAAACGTTTATGGTCTGGCACAACAAAGAGATAAAAGCGATATATGAGCAATTCCATTCACGGCCTGAAGGGTTGAGGGGGTCGCAGGTCGAGCAGAAATTGGTCAAGTACGGCACTAATGAGCTTCCAGAAGTCAAGCAAAAAAGCCTCTTCGTCCGCTTCCTCGGGCAATTCAAGGATTTCCTCATCATATTGCTCATCATTGCAGCCGTTGTCTCCCTTTTCTTTAAAGAGTATTCAGATGCCGCGATCATCTTTATCATCGTCATCCTGAACGCGGTCATCAGCCTCATCCAGGAATACAAGGCGGAAAAGTCTCTTGAATTGCTGAAAAGCCTCATGGTGCCGCGATGCTTCGTGGTACGCGACGGAAGAAGGCAGGAGATCAAGGCATCCGAACTCGTCCCTGGCGACGTAATCACCCTTGAGGAAGGATCGCGTGTCCCGGCAGACGCGCGGATCATCACTTCGAGCGGTCTCAAGGTCGAAGAAGCCGCATTGACAGGCGAATCCGTCCCGGTATCAAAAGAACATGATCGTATTGATTATGAGGATGTCTCCATCAGCGAGATGAGAAACATGGTGTTCATGGGGACGAGCGTGACGAACGGCAGATGCGATGCCATCGTCGTCGGTACCGGGAAATATACTGAGATCGGAAAGATCGCCCAGATCACCCAGCAGATCCAGCAGGAGGATTCGCCTCTCAGGTCAGAACTTGACAAGGTCGGGAAATCTGTCGCTTGGTTCGCACTTTTCATCTGCATCCTCATATTCACTGCAGGATATCTCGGTTTCATCAATATCCCGGGCATCGAGTCCATGACTGTCCTGGAAAAAGTGTGGTATCTCCTCAGATATGTCATATCAGTCGCTGTGGCAATCGTCCCGGAAGGACTCGCAGCGACAGTCACCATCTCGCTCGCTTTCGGGGTCAGGAAGATGGCAAAGGACAAAGCCATCATCAGGAGGCTTCCTGCTGTGGAGACCCTCGGATGCACCACTGTCATCTGCACGGACAAGACAGGTACGCTAACGAAGAACCAGATGACGGTGACCAAAATTTATACTGATGATTCTGAGATCCTCGTCACCGGGATCGGTTATGATCCGACCGGGGAATTCTCTTCAACTTCTAAATGGACTACAGCCGCGCTTGACCGCTTGTTAAGGGCATCAGCACTGTGCAATAATGCCAGGCTCGGCGCTCCTGACAAGGATCATCGGGATTGGTATGTCCTTGGGGATCCGACTGAGGGGGCTCTCCTCACCTGCGCAGAGAAGAGAGGGATCAAGCTGCAAAAACTCATCAAAGAGGAACCTAGGGTCTTCGAGATGGCTTTTGATTCCAACCGCAAGATGATGTCGACTGTCCACATGAGGGGGAAGACGACGCTTGTGGCATATGTAAAGGGCGCTCCAGGCGAGGTCCTAGACAGGTGCACTCAATATTTTTCCGAAGGCAAGGTAAAGAAGCTGACCGCCCCTGAAAAGAAGAGGATTATGGAACAGAATGAAGGATTCAGCGGGCAGGCGCTCCGCGTCCTCGCATTTGCCATGAGAGAGGTCACGAAAAAAGAGATCTCCTCTAAAGAGATAGAGAATGATCTTACCTTCATCGGTCTTGCAGGGATGATCGATCCTGTGAGGGAGGGAGTCAAGGATGCTGTAGAGGCGTGCACAGACGCAGGCATCAAGGTCACGGTCATCACCGGAGATTCAGGGATCACAGCGAGAGTGATAGCCGGACATATCGGGATACTCGGGAAAGAGGGTAGGGTCATCACAGGCCAGGAGCTCAACCTCATGAGCGATGCTGAACTCAGGAAAGCCCTGAAAGAGGATGTCCTTTTCGCAAGGGTCAATCCGGAACACAAGATGAGGGTCGTCCAGATGTACCAGGACATGGGTGAGCGGGTGGCTGTGACCGGAGATGGGGTGAACGACGCCCCCGCAATCAAGAAAGCTGATATCGGTGTAGCCATGGGGATAGCCGGGACCGATGTCACCAAGGAGAGCGCTGATATGGTGCTGACCGATGACAGTTTCGCGACTATCGTCACTGCCATTCGGCGGGGCAGGGGGATCTATGAGAACCTCAAGAAAGTGGTCCATTACGCATTCACTGGAATCGGAGCTGAGCTCCTGACAGTCCTTTTCGCCATCTTCGCCTCCATGCCTCTGCCGATCACCGCTGTGCAGATACTCTGGATCGATCTCGGTACAGAAGTACTGCCGGGGCTTGCTCTCGGAGTCGACAAGAACAGCGACGCTCTCATGAGCCGCAAACCGAGGAGCCCGAAAGAACGGATGATGAGCAAGCAGATGGTCCTTGGTATCGTCAAGCACGCTGTCTTTCTCGCGGCGGTCGTCCTTATCCTCTTCACTTTTTATTTATCCGAGGCAGGCCTCAAGAAAGCATCGACCATGGCTTTCCTCGCGATCATCTTCATGCAGATGGCGAACGCATTCAACTCAAGGTCAAAAGAGGAATCAATATTCAAGGTCGGATTCTTCACTAATAAGGCGGTGTGGGGCGCGATCATCGCTTCCCTTGGCCTGACCATCCTGATGGTGCAAGTCCCTTTCCTCCAGCACTTCCTTGGGGTGGTCAGCCTCGGATGGGTTGATTGGAGCCTGCTCCTTGGATGCGGCGTTCTCATGATCGGGTATGCTGAAATCCTGAAATTCTTTGTCAGGTCCAGGAGGCACATCGGGAGAAAGCAAGCCTGATTTTTTTCATTTTTTTGTATGTATGATAGATTGAGTTGTTCGCTAGTCTGGAAATGATTCTATTTTCCTTGCACCTTCACATAGGAAACGTATCCCGGGCAAGGCTTTTGGGAAAGGACTGTTTTTTTCGACGATGGATATTAGTGTCAACGGAGGTGAATTCTTTGTTGATTTCCGTCAGCAAGGGTGCCTTACCCTTCCGCAATGATAAGCTCCTTTGAAGGGGGTAAGAAAAAGGGACAAGCCATGGAAGGCAAGCAATAATCCCATCAGTTTCTCCTTGCTGGACTTGATCCTTGAAGCTAGAAACATTTAAATATCCTTCAATGGTAGGAGGCACATCATCGAGGTGAAATAATGTCATTGATAGTGAAATCGAACCTTAAGGAAGTCGCAATCGTCCAAGGGAAGAATCTTAATATCGCAGGGGATTTCGCTGATGCGCTCAACCTGAAAGTCGAAGCCATCGTCAGAGAGGCATGTAAACGGGCGACTGATAATGGGAGATCCACTGTCATGGCTAAAGATCTCTAGGAATCAAGTTTTTTCTTAGCTTTGTTCTTCAGGAATTCTATCTTCACCCTGATCCGGTTGAGGTGGGCGATGTCGAATTTATTCAGGGATTCCATCTCGATGAACTTCTTCTCAAGCTCTTTCAGTTTCTTGATGTGGGGCTCTGCATCGGTATTCGCTTCATTGACTATCCTCTTCTCAAGTTCATGTATCCTTTTCTCTCTGCCATGGTAGGAGTCGAGATAAGCGTCGATTGCTGATTCAAGCTGGTCAATCTTCCTGTAGAACGCAGCAATGCCTTGTGTCGTGTTGATTGTGTAACGGGTGACTTTCGATCCTTTTTCTACTGCTGCGCTGATCTGCTCTTGGAGGGAATCCAATCCTTTCTCGAGCTCCTTTTTCTGGAACTCCCTGGAACGCAGATAATGTTTGAGTGATTCGACCTGGTCGAACAGGCTGGTCTTGGCATCTTCCTTATCGGTCTTCCTGTGCTCGATAGAACAGATATGCCTGAGGAAAAATCTTGCCCTTGCTGGATTGACTTCTGAGAATATTGTCATTTGAATCGCGAAAGGAAGCCTGATCTCTGTGGCGGGAGGGATGAAGCCATCCCAGGTGGTGGAGGAGGGGGCGCAGGAGGCGGAGGCATCATATCCATACTGTCAGGTTTCGAAGAGAACGGATTATCTGAGAACGGTGGCGACGATGGAAACGAGAATGGGTCCTGCGCAGATGGTGTCGTTTCCGGCTGTTGGCCGAAGGGCTGGCCGAAAGGCGATATCGGATTCTTCTGCTGGGAGAATGGGGATGGTTGTCCAAATGCCGGCTGCTCTTGTCCTGGGAACCCCCCCTGTGGAGGGAATGCTGGTCGTTGCTGCGGCGCGAAGGCAGGCTGTTGTTGAGGCGGGGATTGTGACGCGAACGCTGGCTGTTGCTGCGGCGCGAAGGCCGGTTGTGACGTGAACGCTGGCTGTTGCTGCGGCGCATAGGCCGCCTGCTGTTGGTATTGCCTGGATTGATCTGGCTGGCGCGCAGGCCTCTTTTCAGATTCAGTCCCCAAGACCGGGACACCGAGGACTGTCCCATCATCTTTAGGCTGGCTTGGTTGCTGGACATGCCTCTCGAAATGATCTTTGATCATCTCAGCGACCGTGACGATCCCTTCGGCGATCTTCTCATTCTGGTCGACGATGGTGTTCATCATGTCGATAGCATCGGTGAGCCGATGGAGGATCTGGGCTTCTTCCCCTTCCTCAGTCTTCATATCTTTCGATGCTTCCTTGAAAAGGACGAGGAGTTCCTGGATGGAGGCGTTCAGGGTCTCCATTGTATCCATATCTGCTTTAGAAGTCTTCTGCCCGCCTTTAGTCCTGAGTTTCTTAAGCTCTTCCTTCAGGTTGATCAAGTCCTTATGGGGCATGATCTCATAGTCTTCGGATTCCGTTGACATACCTCTTTTTTCACCCCTTGGAAAAAAAGCCGTTTCCAATATTTATAAATCTTTCGGAAAGCCATTTTTCGCTGATTCGAACGGTATAGTCAACTGAGATAATGTTAATGTATCCGGTTGATCAGAATATGGATGTTCAGCCTGTTATGCTTGCGGGTCGGTGTTAATTACAAATTGGGTCTTATACCCCGTTGCTTGCGACGACCCAATTTGTAATCTCGAAAATGCCGGTCGCGAAGCGACATATTCGCCGTATACCCCGGGGCTCTGCCCCGAAGTGAGCAAAGCGAACGATGGGTAGGCGAATATGAGGCATTTTCGTTGATTCTTGCATGGGTTTCATACCCCGCCCTTTAGGGCGCCATGCAAGACCAAAAATTCCGCTAATCAGAGCGAGGGACGTTTATACCCCGTCCTTTAGGGCGGGGTAGTCCCGAGCGGCGGAATTTTTGATTTCTCTGCCCCACGATTTCTATAGCGTGAAGAATGGCACCGGCTGAAATGATAGAGAAGAAAATGATAGAAAAGAGAATAAATAATGATTAACGCTTAGCCTTCTTGACAGCTTTCTTCGCCTTCGCTTTCCTTATCGCTCTTGCGACGCCGATAGTGACTGCGGTCCCGATAGCTCCAATGATAACTGCGGCAGTTTTCGGATGCTTTTTGACCATTCCCTTCAATTTATTTCCTGTGGCTTTTAGGGACTTCTTCGCTTTTCCCATCTTTTCGGAGGCTTTTTTCTTGGCTTTCTGTGCTCCTTTGATGACAGCTTTCTTCACAGCCGTTTTCTTTGGCGCTGCCTTCTCCGCCTTGTTGATTTTTTTCATCACCATCACCTCTTTTTATAATCTCAAATCCTTGATGTATATAAACCTTATATTCATTTAGAATGCATCATCCCTGTCGCTGCGCTTTCCATCTCGATAAAATCATTAGGGGAGGATTTCTCCTCTGCCCCTCTCAATACTTCACCCACCAGCTTCATGTAATCCTTTGCCCCTGTCGAGGTTCTGGCGTAGGTATAGATTGATCTCTTCTTCTGTGGAGCGTCTCTCAGATCAGTGTTTGACCTGATAGGGTCGGCGAGGATTTCGTAGTACTCATTCTGCAGCTTTTTCATGATGCTCTTCGCAACCCTGAGCCTGCGATCATAGAGAGTCGGGATTATCCTACCGACAATCAGTTCCTGGTCCCTCAACTGCTCGTTCAAATCCTTCAAGAGCTCCTCTGTCTTCTTAAGGCCCGTATAACCGAGTGTGTCGGTCGATACAGGGATATGGACCTCATCCGAAAAGAAGAGCGCATTCCTTGTCAGGGTCCCGAAATGAGGGGGGCAATCCATGATGACGAAATCGTAACCTTTCAGGTTCTCAAGCTTGTTTGAGAGGATGAAATCCCTATTCGCACGGTCTGCTAGCTCCAGATCGACATTATTCAGCGCTTCATTGGCAGTCACACAGTCAAGGTTTTCCCCCATGTGTGTCAGGCATTCTTTCAGTTGAGCCCCATTGGCTATGAGATGGTACATGTCCTTCACGCTTTCCTCAGCGCTCAGGCAGGAGCTCACGCTTCCCTGAGAATCCATATCGAGAAGCAGGACTTTCTTGCCCTTTCTGGCAAGCCCTGCAGCAAGATTCACCGCGGTGGTGGTCTTTCCGACTCCACCCTTGATATTAAAGATACAGATCTTTTTCATCACACCAACACCTCTTATTGATATTATTACCTATGCTTAGATATATTAGTATAGGGAAATGGATACTGGTATATAAAGGTTTTTATTCTTTCTAGATCTTTTTCTCTATTTCCAAGAGGATGCCATGGCGCAACAATCAGATTTCAATCACTTATGCTCTGGGTATAGCTTTAGAATACTTTTTTCATTTGCTTTAGTAATACCGCGTTCTGTGATAAGGCCGGTGATGTATCTTCCAGGAGTTACATCAAACGCAAAATTCATAGCAGGACTTCCTTTTGGAGTGACAAGCACTTGTTTGACATCTCCGCCTAATAGCCCGTCCATGTAAGTGACTTCTTGAGAGTCACGTTCTTCAATAGGGATCTCTTTAACACCATCTCTCATCTTCCAGTCGAATGTTGAAGAGGGGAGTGCTACATAAAACGGAACATTATTTGCTTGAGCTGCCAATGCTTTTAGATAAGTACCGATCTTATTAGCGACATCACCTGTGTAGGTCGTTCTATCGGTCCCGACGATGCACATATCTACCATTTGATGCTGCATCAGATGCCCCCCAACATTATCCACAATGACATGATGAGGTACCCCATGATTCAGTAGTTCCCAGGCAGTAAGTTTAGCGCCTTGGCTCCTAGGCCTGGTTTCATCGACCCACACATGGACTTTGATGCCTGCGTCATGCGCTGCATATATCGGGGCAGTTGCTGAGCCATAATCGACAAAAGCCAGCCAGCCTGCATTGCAATGAGTGAGAATATGTACAGGTTCACCATTCTTTTTCTTGCTTAATTGCTGGATTATCTTAAGACCGTGTTCCCCGATCCTCCTGCAATATTCAGCATCTTCGTTAGCGATATCTTCAGCTGTCTTTAAGGCGATACCTATCTTTTCTTCAAGGGTACTTCCTTTTTTTATTGCAGATAGTTGTCTATCGACTGCCCATGCAAGATTGACAGCAGTAGGTCTTGTAGCCTTAAGTTTTTTTCCTGCAGAATCGATATAAGAAAAGAAGTTACCGCTTGGTGCTTCCAGCGCAGCGAGATACATGCCATATCCTGCAGTTGCTCCGATCAGTCCAGCACCCCTGACGAGCATCTCTTTGATGGCGACAGCGACATTATCGACTGTCTTTAGGTCAGCGATGATGAACTCGTGGGGTAATCTTGTCTGGTCGATTATCTGTATCACTGTCTTATCGGTTTCTTTAACCCAGATTGTTCGATAGTGTTTACCTTTGACATTCATGAGATCACCTGATTATCATTGAGAGAGTATATTTCATTTATATATTATGGTTTTGTTGGATACATACAACTTCCAGCTAATTGTCGTCGTAACTAGTAGTGATTATTGATGGCAAATGATGGTGGAAACCCCCCTAAAACGCAAGCATTAAAAATATATCCAGCATAGACGGATCAATAATCCATTTTCAATGCGATCTGCATGGAACATCCCCAAAAAAAGGAATTCCCGAAACGCGAAGAATCAATGACTATGCTTAGGAGAGAACAACTCATGGAAAGGAATGAGGAGAAAAAATGAGCGAACCCGTCATCAGTCTCAAGGATGTTTGGAAGATCTACAAGATCGGAACCAAGGAAGTCAACGCCCTCTGCGGACTCACGCTTGACATCATGAAAGGGAATTTCGTCTGCATCCAAGGCCCTTCAGGCAGCGGAAAATCGACAGCCATGAACATGGTGGGATGTCTCGACAAGCCCTCAAAGGGCGTCATCAAGCTTGAAGGCCAGGACATCTCCAAGCTGTCAGAATCGAGGCTTGCCCAGATTAGGGGGAAGAAGATCGGCTTCATCTTCCAGAGCTTCAATCTCATCCCGACTCTTACTGCGCTCGAGAACATCACGCTTCCCATGATGTTCCAGGGAGTGCCTCAGGCAGACAGGATGAAGCGGGCCAAGGAGCTCCTCACTATGGTAGAGCTCAATGAACGCATGAATCACAAGCCGACTGAACTCTCCGGCGGTCAGCAGCAACGGGTGGCGATTGCGCGCGCGCTCGTGAACGACCCTGAAGTCATATTGGCAGATGAACCCACAGGTAACCTTGATTCAAAGACAGGTGTCACAGTGATGGAGTTCCTGAAGAAGCTACACAAAGAGAAGAAAAAGACCATTGTCCTCGTCACACATGACCCGAGCCTCGCTCGTTTCGCTGACAAGGTTGTCTATATACTGGATGGAAAAATCACGAAAAAATTGGTGAAATAGGAGGGAGCAACATGAATAAGCACATAATAATCGTCATCATGATGATGGCGCTCACCGGAGCGGTCACAGCGATATCGAGCGATCCGTTGATCGAGGTGAGGGGGTCATCGGATTTTGATGCTAACGCCCCTGCGGCCAATTTCCTCAACCAGAATCCTGATCCTGCGGAGCCGGGAGGGTATGTCGAGGTCCGTATCAAGGTGGAGAACATCGGCTCTGAGACAGAGGATGACATCTCATTCGAGATTGTCCCTGAGTACCCGTTCTCCCTTGACCCCGGGAAAAGCCCTGTCATGAGGCTTGGAGACGCGGACGCAAGGCAGCTTGGCGAGAATGCCTGGGTGCTCTACTGGAAGCTCAGGGTCGACAAGGACGCGATCGAAGGGAACAATAGGATCAAACTGAGATATAGCGTCAATAGCGGAGCCACATGGATAAACCTGGACGATTATTTTGTGAGGATACAGACTAACGATGCGATCATCCAGATCAATGACGCTTCTACCCAGCCAAAGATCGTCGAGCCGGGGAAAGAGTTCACCCTCACAATCAGCATAGAGAATATCGCTGACTCTCCCCTGAAGGACATCACCGGCACCCTGTCGCTCATCTACGCCCAGGGAGCCACTGCGGTCGAGCTTCCTTTCACCCCTCTCGGATCAGGGAACGCCAAGACCGAAAGGTCGATGGATGCCGGAAGCGAAAATAGCCTGACTTTCAAGATGATAGCGGATACTGACGCTGCGACAGGGATCTACAAAGTCCCATTCCAGCTGACGTATTCTGACCATCTCGCGAAGAACTACACCGTGAACAACATCATCGGCATCCAAGTGGGTACAGAGCCTGATCTTTTCGTCAGCATCGACAGGGCCACCCCCGCGGAGCCAGGCGCAGAGCAGGAGATGACGCTCAGGTTCGTGAACAAAGGCAAAGAGGGCATCAGGTTCCTTTTCGTGAAAATCGGAGATACAGGAGATCTCAAGGTGCTTTCTCCATCTGAAGCATATATCGGCAACATCGATTCAGATGATTTCGAGACCGAGAGTTTCATGGTGATCGCCGACAAGTGCGACTATGCGTATAAGGTCCCTGTCACGATAGAATACGAGAGCATGAGCAACGAGAAGTTCTCGGAAAAAAAGGATCTTGAGTTCCGCACCTGCAATGCCAACCAGCAGAACAAAGGTGGTTCGAGCGGGATCATCGGGCTCATCATCGTATTGGTCATCGTCGTTGTAGCTGTCTGGATCTATCACAGGAGGAAGAGAAAGAACCAGCAATGATCATCGACTACATACGAATAGGGCTCAAGAACCTTTCCCGAAGGAAGCTCAGGTCTTGGCTTACCATGCTCGGGATCATCGTTGGGATAGCGAGTGTCATCGCCCTCATCGGATTAGGGAACGGCCTCCAGGCCGCGATCACAGGACAGTTCGGCTCTATCAGTGCAGATGTCCTGACTGTCCAGGCAAGCGGGCTGGCGCTCTCCGGGCCGCCCGGGACAGGGGTTGTCACCCCTCTTGACAAGGATCTTGAGGAGATCATCGAGACGGTCCCTGGGGTGGAGTTCGCCGCAGGAAGGTTGATCGGAGGCGCGAAAGCCGAATTCAATGATATCACGGCGATTGAATATCTGGTCAGCCTCCCTGAGGGTCCAAAAGGCAAACAGTTATTGTCCATCCTGGCTCTCGAGACAGATCAGGGAAGGATGATAAAAGACGGCGATGCCTCCAAAGTCGTACTCGGCCACAATTTCAATAAGCCAGACAACGAATTCGGGAAAGCGATACAGGTGAGGGATACCATCTATCTTAATGACCGGAGATTCGAGGTCGTTGGGATCATGGAGGCCCAGGGCAGTTTCATCATCGATAACGCCATCTTCATGATGGAGGAGCCCATGAGGGAAGTCACAGGCAAGCCAGAAAATATAGACATCATTGCAGTCAAGGTCAAGTCCATTGGTCAGGTAGACAAAGTGAAAGTGGATATCGAGAAAGCCCTGAGGAAAGAGCGAGGGGTCAAGGAGGGCGAAGAGGATTTCTCTGTCGAGTCGGCGGAGTCAGTCATCGAATCCGTGACAAGCATCCTTGGGGGAGTCCAGGCATTCGTCATCATCATCGCCATGATCTCGATGGTCGTTGGCGCAATCGGTATCGTCAATACCATGTTCACAGCAGTCCTTGAGCGCAGGAAAGAGATCGGTATCATGAAATCGATCGGCGGTCAGAGAAAGGACATCTTCTGGCTCTTCCTCATAGAATCAGGCCTCATCGGCGCTGTCGGAGGGGCGATAGGTATCGCTTTAGGAGAGATCGCGGCATTTCTCGGGACTGTCGCATTGAATAACCTGCTCGGGACAGAAGTTGCGCCCCAGACAAGCATCATCCTCGTAGGTTCTGCACTCATAGGCTCGTTCCTCCTGGGAGCGGCCTCCGGGATCATCCCTGCCATGCAGGCGATGAGGTTATCGCCGGTCCAGGCGCTTCGGAGCTGAACATGCTAGCGAACGAGAACATAAAATATGCGGCGAAGAACCTCTGGAAGAGGAAGCTCAGGAGCAGTCTCACCATCCTTTCCATATTCGTCGGCATCACCACCATCTTCATCTTCATCTCTTTCGGGATGGGATTGTATACCTATATCAACGACTTATCAAGCGAGATCGGAGTAGATAAGCTCATCATCCAGGTAAAAGGGATAGGTGCTCCCGGGACAGATGATACGTTCAGCCTTGGCGACTCTGACCTTCGCGCGATAGAGCAGACCAGAGGGGTGATTGAAGCGATCGGTCTTCCCTTCAGCGCGGTCGCGGTAAAAAAAGGGGAGACGACAAGATATGCCTACCTCGTCGGGATGCCGCTAGAAGACAAGGCAAAGCTGAAACTCGCCCTGGAAACCTTTACAATAGACATTGAGACTGGAAGGATGCTTGAAGAAGGGGAAGACAATAAGGTATTGCTAGGGTCGAATTACCAAAAAGACAACAACATCTTCCAGAAGGGGCTTGCGATCGGGGACAAGGTGAGTCTTAATGGATATGATTTCAAGATTCTGGGGTTCTTCGAAGAGGTCGGCAACCCCCAAGACGATTCCAATGTATATGTCACGATTGATGCCTACAAAAAACTCACCGGTTCGAATATCATCAACTATGCAATCATTGAAGCGAGAGTGGATGATGTCTCAAGGATAGAGGAGACAAGGCAGAGAGCGATTCGTAACCTCAGGAGGGAAAGAGGCCTTGAGGAAGGAAAAGAAGACTTTTATATCCAGACCGCTCAGCAGCTCATTGAATCGTTCTCAGCAGCCCTCAATATCGTCATAGGATTCATCATCCTCATTGCTATCATCTCGGTATTGGTCTCAGCGATCAATACGGCGAACACCATGTTCACATCGATTCTTGAAAGGACGAAAGAGATCGGTGTCCTAAAGGCGATCGGGGCGCAGAACAAGGAGATCATGTCCATCTTCCTCCTCGAGTCTTCCATACTTGGTATCATCGCGGGAATCATCGGTGTAGCCGTAGGATATCTCTTATCTTCATTAGGCGGGCTCATCCTCACCCAGCTCGGGTGGGGTTTCCTCCAGCCGCTCTTCACCTGGCAGCTCTTCGCTGGATGCATCCTTTTCGCGACCCTAGTCGGGACGCTCTCCGGAATCATCCCAGCCCTCAACGCGTCCCGCCAGAAACCGGTCGATTCCCTCCGTTATGAATGAGAGTTCTTCCTCATGGCCTTGAGGTATTCCCTGACTTTCTCCTTTGTCTTCTCTTTGATAGGTTCCGGGATCTTCAAAGGGTCCAGTTCTTTATCGACATCGATGACCGGGTAAGCAGTGAGCGTCCCTCTCAACGCTCTCCCTGCCTTGACGACCCCCTCCTCGATCGCTTTCGCCTCCTTCCTCCCGAAATACCTGAGGGCAGGGAACTTGCTGATAGAATTCGCTCCTGCCCTGAGGAGAGGAGGGACCCTCCCGACCCTGTCCACCCAGATCCCGCATTGGATGTCGATGGTCGGGAATGCGATCCTGGTCAACGCGATCCACTCTGCCTGATATTGGATGCTTGGCGGTTTTGAGTGGGCAAAGATTGTCCCTGGATGGGGATTCAAACCATAGAAATGGACCTTTGATATCCCATGCCTCCTGATGAACTCCTCAAGCAAAGGGAAATCATCCATAGTCTCACCCAGGCCGAGGATGATGGTTATGGCCTTCTCAAGGCTCCCAGCGGAATCGAACATCTCTTCGATCGGAGCGACCGGCTTGGATGGGCAGACCTTTGCATGGATTGCTGGATTGACGGTCTCGACTGCCCCGACAACCCCGCGGATATAAGGCGCGAAATCCTTCATCTCTTTTTTCCCCAGAGGCCCGATATTGACCCAGATCTTCTCTCCGATGACCGCATGGATGAGGCCGAGAAGGGATCTGAATTCCGTATTGCTGAAAGCCTGGAACCCCCCTGAAAGGAAACCGATGTCCCACCCGAGCTTTTTTGAGAGATAGAACTCGGCAAGGATGCTCTCCTGGCTCCTCCTCGCGAATTTCTTCTTTTCAATAACTTCTTTGGGCTGTGTCGACATATAGCAATAAGCGCAATCAGCGATTCCGCAATACCAGCTGAAAAAGACCGCCCGCTCAAAGGAAGCGTCAGCGGGAAAATGGGAGAGGAATACCTTCTCTGCCCTGGATATCGTATCATTCATTACAGGGAATATTATAGGATCCCTTAAATAAGTATGGATGGAGCGGGTTCCATCCTAAGTGTCCAAATAAAGACTGTTCAAATAATGACAGTTCAAATAAAGACAGTTCAAAGAAAGACATTAGGGTTTACTCAGCGTTCGCCTCGGAGGAACGCCCTGAGCTTTAGCGCAGAGATGAACTCCAGAGTGCGAACGCTGAGTTCCGAAGGCGCGACCCGAGGCGAAGCCGAGCAACGCCGTGGGCTTTAGCCCACGATGGTCGCGCCTGAGTTTACTCAACATTCATTTCGGAAGAACATCCGTTCAGGCCAGAGATGAAATCTCACTTCTTCGCGAAGACATTCTCGAAAAGGTTTATCTCTGCATGGAGCCTTTTTATCGAATCATACAGGTCTTCTTTGTCCTCTTCATGACGTTTCTCATAGATGCCGAGCGCTTTGTGGTAGTACTCTGAAGCGAGGAACGGATCCCCTTTCATGAGCGCATCATATGCCTGCGCGATGAGTCGATACGCCTCATCATCGCTCTCTTCGAGGACCCTTATCGAGACTTTCCTGGGCCTGGATTCGAATCTCAATTCCCGATCCCTTGGAGCGGTGAGCTGGACAAGTTCCTGAGCTTCCTTGATGAGGGATTGGAATTCCCTGGCATGCATCGCTTTCCCGGCATAGGATACCTCTCCGATCTTGTTGAGGTAAGACACGAGGAGGCTTTTCAGCATGGGATCGATCTTCCACTCATCCATCGCTGTTGCGAATTCTTCAGGGTTGAATGATTCATGGAGGCCGAACATCCCTGCAAGGTATTGTCTCACCGTACTCCTGAGAGCATCGATGTCTCTTGCTGAATGATGGCGGGATGATAGGTTATTGAGGGCCGCTAATGCGGTTTTTGCCTCTTCTTCCTTCCTTTCCGCAGGTATGGTGGGGATAGTCACTTTTTTCCTGATGAGGGGTAAATGGAACACCCCTTTCCCGAAATGGCAGGTGACGACCATGTTCACCATGAGGAGGGTCATTCCGGCGGCGATCGCCGCAAGGAACCTGAATGGCCCGTTTCCGTCATTTATTTTTCCGGCTTGTTCTTCACTGAGGATTGCTCCGCACGAACCGCCCCGATCCACTTCACTCTCATCCTGGTTCAGCATCCCGTCCTCGCAGCTCCCGCATTCAGGACATGGACCGCCGCAGTCGATACCGGTCTCTCCCTGGTTCTGCTCTCCGTCATGGCAATCCGGGCAAGGATCGCATGGACCACCGCAATCTATTCCTTCCTCCCCTTGGTTCCAGGCATGGTCATGGCAGGTGTAGCAGGGCGGACAGGCTCCACCGCAGTCAAGTCCTTCTTCCCTTTCATCCACAACACCGTTCTGGCAGAGCGGAGAGTATTCACATGATCCTCTTTGAGCAGGCTTCTTTAGGATGGTCCCGCACTTGTTCCTCTCAAAGCATGTCCGCGTCATCGTGCCATCTTCCTTGCATATCCATGAGGTGCAGTACCACGATTCTTCGCACGTTCCGGCCAGGTCCCCACCGCCGTTCGCGCCATCCATGGTCTCACTTTGGGAACCGGTCAGGGAATCCCCTATGGAGTCATGGCCTATGGCCGCTTCAGGAAGGTTATCAGATGCAGTTATCATCTGTGGTGTGGATGAAGATTCCGGCAGCGCTTCTGCCGCTGTAAAAGCTGTGGCCGCCCCTAATCCGATGAGGATGAAGAGGGCCAATAGTGGGGTCCTGACCTGTTTCATTTTTCTTTTTCCTCTCTTAATTCCTCCTTGTACATGAGGAGGACTTTTCTTATCCCTTCCCTGGTAAGTTCGGCCTGGTTTGAGAAATATCCTTTCTCGATGAGGGCATCCATCTGCTTCTTGAGTTCTTTGCCCACACGGATATGGATGAGGTTTGACATGGTGCCGAATCTGTTCCTTTAGGTACTATCTTAAATATATCGATATGATATATATAAACATTACGAAAGTTCATCGTCTTAAATATAATAATTTAAGTATCATTTATTGATATAAAATATACTGTTATGATATATTTATGATATTTTTATGGTATATCATATTAATATCTATTTGATACATTAATGATACTTTATTAAATTTTTTCGGAATACAGGAATAGATCTATTATCTGAGGGAGAGAAAACAACCAGGGGCGGGAGCAAGGGTGTTCATCACGTTCATTTCTCAGCGGTCTCCTCGATGGAATGCCCTGCCCTTACGCATAGTGATAGATTGAGAGCCATGCGAACGCTGTTTCAAGGAATAAAAGGCCAAACCGCGTCGCAGAAAAAGTATGGTCGTAAACCGCGTGGATGGCCCCGCGTGAGTTTAGTGGGCGATTTCGATTGGACTTCAGAGAAGCAAATAATTTCTATTCTTTTTTATTTCGACGATCATCGTTAATGCCGGATGATGAACCTGGTGAAGAACCCCGCAGCTATGACCACAAGGATGGCGATGAGGCCGAAAAAGAAGAACATGGTCCCGCCCTGGTTGCTTATGTTTGCTGGAAGCGAATGAGGTACAGTCCCGATATCTGCAAGAGAGTCATCCTTGACGATGGATCCGGTAAGGGTGGGTTCAGTTATGGTATCCGAAAGATTGAGGAATATGATGCCGAAGGTGATTGCTGAAAGGACTATCCAAAGGCCTGAGTAAATCTTGTGATGCCTAAGATCATGCGTCTGAATCTTAGGAGGCAACGGCTTTTTCAATGGAATAATTGTCCCACCCTCATCTTGGCGAACCTGGAATTATTGCAGGATCACTCTTCAATAAAAGGAGATTCTGGGAGAGGATGTATTAAAAGCTTTCTGAGTATTTTGTTCCCGTAGATGGGGAGTATAAATGATAATCATTCAACCTCACAGCGACGGGGCAGGTTGGATGAACGTTACTCAATCTAGAGGATTGCAAAACGGGGTGGTACTTCTGCAGGGCCGCAAGATGGATGTATATAGTCAGGCAGGTCACCAAGCATTCGCCTCGTAGGGACCTCCTGTTCTTAAGCAGGTTAGTGGACGGAAAAACGCTTGAACCCTTTATCAGGAACGTTCGACCTGAATACCGTATCTTAGAATCTGATTTTTCCACCAGTGTATCACGTTTGAGTGGAAAAATCAGGGTCTGAGAAAGTGTGCTTTTCGCACACCTCGGAGAACTTGTTCGACTGAATCGCCCCGAGCCCATCAGGGCGAGCATGCCACCAGTCTGTGACCGGTGGTGGACGATTTCGATTGACACCCATTGGGCAGAGGTTATATGATGGTTCTGGATAATATTATCAGTAGGAAAAACAGATGAAGGGACTGTGCAAAACTTTAAATCTGCAGAACAGTCAACACCCAATCCATGGTCGCAAAGCGCGCTGATATTAAGACGGGTTTCATATGCAACAATAACTGCTTATTCTGCGTACAAGCGCACAAGAAGAGATTCGGGAACAGAAGGACAGAAGAAATCTTCACTGAGCTCAAGGATGCGAAGTGCAAAGGATGCGATAGCGTGGTCTTCACCGGAGGTGAGGTCACTATAAGGAATGATTTCTTAGTACTCGTGAGGAAGGCAAGGGATCTTGGATTCAAGACGATTCAAATTCAGACGAACGCGAGGATGTTTTCTAGTCCTGATTTCTGCTCGGAGGCAATCAAGGCAGGGGCAAATGAATTTGCGCCAGCACTCCATGGCCACACCCCCTCACTTCATGATGGTCTGACTCGGGCAGAAGGATCGTTTCGCCAGACCACCCAGGCCATCCGGAACCTTAAAGAGATGGGACAGCGTGTCATTGTGAATACCGTTGTCGTCAAGCCAAATGTCATGCATGTTCCTGACATCGCGAGATTCCTTGTCATTTTGGACGTTGACCAGTTTCAGTTTGCGTTCATGCATGCAGTCGGGAATGCCATGATGAATTTCGATTCTATGATGCCTAAAGTGAGCCAAGCTGCCCCTTTTATCATACAAGGATTGCAGATCGGTATTGACTCAGGGAAGAGAGTTATGGCTGAAGCTATGCCCCTTTGTACCATGGTTGGTTACGAGAGATTCTGTTCGGAGTTCCACATCCCTAATACAGAGATAAGGGATGTCGATGGATATGATCCTTGCTTCGAAGAGACTCGAAGAACAAAAGGGAAAGTGAAATTCGAGAAATGCAAAGTGTGCAAGTGGGATGCATTATGCGAAGGTCCGTGGAAAGAATATCCGGAAAGACGCGGAGATTCGGAATTTCAGCCTGTGACGTGAATATCCAAAATTTCAACCCTTATGACCTACTCAAAGGACATCCCCTCATAATATGTTTTTCTACGAGGGTATAACTCTTGGTGTAAATTCAGAATTGTGGAAAATCAGGGTCGTGGAAAGTGTGCGATAAGCATTCAGAGATGCTCTTATCCCTCTGAGTCGCCCAGAGTACCAAAGGGAAGCTTGCAAAGAGGAAAATACATACGGTGGGCTCTTAAGATTTTCAAATTCGGATCCTACGGGGTACCCCCGTTTTTTTCCTTTCTTGGACATTCCATGGAGATTTTTTTCTAAACATTTATATAGGGAAATCTATTTTATGCCTTCAATGCATATGCAGACAAGTAGGTGAATATGAATATGGAGAACAATGAGTTTAGAAGATTTGCGCCAGTGAGAGTTGGCGAAGAACTCGATGTCAGGATCGAGGCAGTCGGAGAGAAAGGAGACGGCGTGTGCAAGAAGAAGGGCTTTGTCCTGTTCGTGCCTGGTGTCCGAGAGGGAGACGAGGTCAGGATCAGGGTAACAAAAGTCCTGAGGAAAGTGGGCTTTGCAGAGAGGATCGGCGACGCCCAGGGTCCTATCCAGGAAGACACCCCTCCTCCGAGACGCTTCGAGAAACAGAATGACGATTACGCAAAAGAAGCCAAAGAGATCATGAAAGGCGAGAGGCCTAAAGCCAAGCCTGCCGACACCGATAATTTCGGAGAAGAGTCCGATTCCGATTACGGTGAAGAGCCGTCTGATAGTGTTTCAGAAGATTCAGAAGACGAATCTGCTGATGACGACGAATATAAGTGATTCTCTTTTTTTTTTATATTTTTTCCATGAGGCTTTTCATAGCGGTCGCGTTTGATTCTTTGAAAGATATTTTTCTTGAGGATATCCGGTGTCTCAGAGAAATGAGCGGCCTTCGCGCATCATATCCGAGATCCTTCCATCTCACCCTGAAATTTCTTGGAGAGGTGAAGGAGGAGCAGCTGCCTATGATAATCGATTGCCTCAGTGATGTGACCATGGAACCATTCTCTCTTGAAGTCGCTTCAGTGGGAGTTTTTCCTGAAACTGGAAAAGCACGGGTCATCTGGAGGGGCGTCTCCCCTAAATCAGCTATCATTTCATTGCAGAAAAAGATCACCAACAGCCTCGCTCCTCAATTTCCGGATGACAAAAAGTTCCATCCCCACATCACTCTCGCCCGGGTGAAGGAGACTGGAGCAGAAAATATCCTTTCCCAATTGATCAAAAAAAGACGTCAGGTCTCAGATTCCATAAGGGTCGATGGATATGAACTCATTCAAAGCGTCCTTTCCGAAGGTCCGGTTGAATATAAGGCCCTGAGATATTTCCCGATATCTAAAGCCTTGGCATCTCCTGAGGGCTGAGCTATTTACCCAAGAGCAGATAATCATCGCTAGTTTTATAAATACATCCGCGCTTTCTCCTTTCATTACCAGCGCGCTTTCGAGAGTGAAGGCGCATCGGCTGCACGAGGTAATAAAAATTGCGGCCACAATTCTGGTGATGGAGCGATTAACATGACCGAAGAGAATTTTCTTGTCCCTCAGGAGCAATATCTGAAATCAGGCATCCATATCGGGACCAAGTTCAAGACGAAATATATGGAGAAATTCATCTACAAGACAAGGCCTGACGGGCTTTCTGTCCTCAATCTCAAGCAGATTGATGAGCGCCTCAAGATGGCAGCTGACATGCTCTCAAATTATGAGCCGAAAGATATCCTTATCGTCAG
>Ga0209575_10000623_pt1 | contig 19473 bp, 13 predicted proteins | sample Medcelwee11metaG_FD_187172 | JGI IMG/M metagenome (GOLD analysis project Ga0209575, IMG submission 187172) | Freshwater pond sediment microbial communities from the University of Edinburgh, under environmental carbon perturbations - Medium... | ecosystem: Environmental > Aquatic > Freshwater >...
CTGGATGTTGCCGACTGACTGGGAATATGGCGGATGGCCTGCAAGCGGCGAAATTGATATTATGGAAAATGTGGGATTCGATCCTCATGTTATTGTAGCATCAGCACATACAGACACTTATAACCATGTTGAGGGGACACAGAAAAACAGCAGGATAACAATTCCTGACTGCTACTCCGATTATCACGTTTATGCTCTCGAATGGGAAGCTGCAGAATACAGGGTCTTTGTAGATACAACTCTATATTTTACTTTTAAGAATGAAGGTACCGGTTATAAAGAGTGGCCTTTCGACAAGAGATTCCATCTGCTGCTGAATGTTGCTGTCGGAGGTAATTGGGGTGGAGCAAAGGGAATTGATGATTCAATATTCCCACGCTCTATGGAAGTAGATTATGTGAGAGTTTACAAGAATAAATAATTTAAAAGCAGGTATCCTATCAGGTTAAATTGATTCTTCCCTTATCTTGTCCCGCATCTCCGTTTCGGTCAGTGTATTGGTTATAACATCATGAATTGAATCCCTGCGGCTTACGTGCCCAAGCAAATGTTCAACATCCTCGAATCTCAGGATATCACGAACTTCCGAATGAGCCTCAGCAACTTTAAAAATAACTCCTTTTGATTCAAGGTTTGAATACAACCTTTTGATAAGTCTGGCTCCACTTGAATCAATGTAAGCTGATGTGCTCAGGTCGAAAATCACTATTTTAAGCGTCGATATATTCTTTGAGATTACAGGCCAGACATGTGAATAAATAAAATTAACATTAAAATAAACAATAGGTGCTTCAACCCTGAAAAGAATTATACCTGGCAACACGATATTATCAGGATGGCGTTTAATATCAGTGAATCTGTCCGTTCCGGGAATCCTTCCTAGGAATGCAACATGAGGACTTGATACAAATTTGATGATGAGAAGAAGTGAAGCAAGGGCACCAATAAGCACTCCCTGAAGGATCCCGAATGCAATAACGCTCGTTGCAGCCAGTATTGCAATAACAAAATCAAATTTATTCACCTTCCACATGCGGCGGAATTCTTTGATGTTGATCAGTTTCTCAACCGCAACAAAAACTATTGCAGCCAGGATTACAGTAGGAAGGTTTTTCAGTAATGTTGACAGAAACAAAAGACAGATCCCAATAAATAAAGAAGTAAAAACAAGTGCCATTGGAGTCTTTGCTCCTGCTTCATTATTGACTGCCGATTGGGATAATCCTCCGCTTACCGGATAACCATGACCGAAAGCTGTTGCAAGATTTGCCACGCCAAGGGCAAGCAACTCCTGGTGAGGATCTATTTCATAATTGTTTTTTTGAGCTATAGTTCTTGCAGCTGAAACACTTTCTATATAAGCAAGAAGAAAGCATGCAAATGCCAGAGAAGTAACGCTTTGAATATCCGATATGTTCAGGTGGGGGATCTGAAATTTCGGAAGTCCGGCCGGGATCAGTCCTACAGTCTTAAAACCCTGCCCCGAGAGTGAGGTAAAAGAAATTAATAAAATTGAGATGACTACGACATAAATTGCAATTGGTTTCCCGTGAAAATATTTCTCTCCCAGCAAAATCAATAAAAAAGCAATTAGTCCAAATACAAGTACATAATAATTTGTATCAGGCAGTTGCCTTATTAGTTCTGCAAAACGCCGGAAAAAACTACCGTCTCCTCCTGTGACCCCGAACATTTTTGGAAGTTGTGTCATCATAATTGTCAGTGCCGCACCTGCCTTGAATCCTGTCAGGACTGTTTCACTGATAAAATTAATTATGCTGTCGAGACGCAGAATATAAGCTAAAAGGCTCATTACGCCAAGGACAACCGCAGTAAGGGAGGCAAGGTCAAGCCAGCGCTGGGGATCACCTCCCGAAAGATTTGCCAGGGTCAATCCCACAACCATTGAAATTGCTGATGTAGGACCTATTGCAAGTTGTTTCCCTGTTCCAAGCAACGCGTAGAACAATCCCCCAAGGAGATACCCGAAAATACCATATTCCGGGGGCAGACCTGCCAGGCTGGCGTATGCCAGTGAAACAGGTATTGCGTAAGCTGTCAGCATAATACCTGCTATAGCATCGGCTCCCATTGTTTTAATATTATAAGAAGGAAGCCATTGTAATGGAGGGAAAATGTTTTTCATTAAAACAAATTTATTTAAATATTACATAGCACAATATTCTCCCTGATCCCGGAAGGCAGGATTAAGTAAAAAAAGTTCCCGGTGCATTCTTTTATGAAGCAGAATAACAAATATTACTCTTTTATCTTTTTGCCAAGCTCTTTAATCTCCTGTTCTTTCTTTGCTATCTCAACTTCCAGTTTACTAATTTTCCCATTTAGGGTTTCAATGGTACTGTTCAACTTTTTTACATCCTCCTTCAGGCCGGCAACCTGTTTCAGCAACTCTTCCTTTTCTGCTTCAAGTCGTTTAATTACAGGAGTATATACTGATTTTGCATAGAACCACGCGGTTAGATACCCTATGGCTGCTGCAACTATGAGCAATGCAACTATAGTAATCACTGCCCCGGTCACAGACTGTGCTAATTGAATAAATAATAGTGTCATATTATTGCATTTTTATTGAAATTACTGTTTTTCTGTTTTTTGCCCTTCCTTCTTTTGTAACATAATCGATACCCGCCATATTCTCGCCCTGCGATTCAGTTACAATTCTATCTGTGCTTATTCCAAGTCCTTCGAGGTATTTTCCTGTTACCAGAGCTCTTTGCATTCCCAGATCCATGTTATATTCAGGAGTTCCAACAAGGTCGGTATGCCCTGTAACAGAAAGTTTTGAAGTGGGGTATTTCTCAAGCCATGCTTTTAATTCAGCAATGCCGTTTTCAAATTGCTGATCTGATTTGAATTTTGCATCATTGAATTCAAAATAGATCTGAAGTTCCTTTGGCATCATCGCTTTAAGTTTCATTAAAGAATCTGCCTCGTTTGATTGTTTGTCAGGTATTGCTGCAACCGGAATCGGAGCTTTAATAATTGGCAGCAGCTTATCATTATAAAGCCATGCCGAAATAAAACACCAGATCACGAACACCACAAACCCGGTAATTAGGATTCTCATTTTTCAGTTTATGTTAAGTTACAGATCAGGTAATTAATTCATACAAGTTAAGAAATTATTATTAAACTATGAACAGAATAAATTTGATATTTTAACTACAAATGAACAGGAAGGCCAAATCTGAATGAAATTGGAGATACCGATCCCTGTATTCTGATTGATTAGAGACAGAATTCATCGTCAGCCTTCCTGTAAGCCTTTCTGATTTTATCCATAACTCCCCCGGCTTTTATCTTTTTTGCAATTGATCAAATGAAATTATAAATTTGATACTAAATACTTATCCTGTGGCAAAGCAATCCGGCTTAATCGAAAAAGTATTAGTCAAAAAGTTAAATGAAGGAGATAAGAATGCATTCTCTGTAATTTTTACAACTTATTATAAAGATCTCGTTTTATTTGCATTGCATTTTATTCACAAACCCGAATCAGCTGAAGAAATAATACAGGACCTGTTTGTCAAAATATGGGAAGATCATGAGTCAATAAATATTAATGGCTCGCTAAAATCATACCTTTTAAAAAGTGTGCAAAATAAATGTATTGACACAATCAGACATCTCAAAATTAAACAGGAATATTATAATAAAACTCTTTCCGGCTCAATCGACTACGAATATAACACAGATAACTATCTTATTAACTCTGAGCTTGAAGGGTTAGTCAGGTCTGCACTTGCCAAGCTCCCCCCGGATATTTCAGAAGCATATCGGATGAATCGTTTTGAAGGACTAAAATATCAGGAAATTGCCGATAGATTAAATGTTTCTGTCAGAACTATTGAGGTAAGGATCGGAAAGGCTTTGTGCGCACTCAGGGAGGAATTACGCGATTATCTTTCCTGAAAGAAAGTCTATTCAGGATAAGCCAAATTTTTACCTCTTTTATATATTTTCCAAAAAACGGTTGTGGTATTTTATTTATGAAACGTCTTTTAAATATGAAAGAAGAACCAAACGAAGCTATTATAAGAATAATAGTAAAGGATCTTGCTGAAAATGCAGATCAGGAGGAAAAAGATTTCCTGAAAAAATGGATAGGTGAATCTGACGAAAACAGGAATTGCTTTGAACAGTTAAGGAATATCTGGGAAGCATCTGAGTCGCAAAAAAATTTGAATTCTGTTAATACAAATGAAGCACTTGCTGATGTTCTCAGAAGAATCTCCGGCAGATCATTTTTGAATAAACTATGGAATTCTCTTGGCAGAATAGCCGCAATTTTGTTTATTCCTCTTTTGCTGGGGAATATACTCTGGATAACGGTTGGTCCAAAAGAAGATTTATCGGCCCCGGGTCCTGTTTACAGTGAGGTTTTTGCCACATTTGGTACCCGTACTGCACTAAAACTTATTGATGGCTCCCTGGTTTGGCTGAATTCAGGAAGTAGTCTTAAATATCCTGATAAATTCACAGGGAATCAACGTGAAGTAACTTTAAACGGAGAAGCTTATTTTGAAGTTACAAGCAATCCGGATATCCCATTTATTGTTAAAACATCAGACCTGACTGTCAAAGCAACAGGAACTAAGTTTAACGTAATGAGCTACATTTCAGATTCTAAATCAGAAATAACGCTTGTCACAGGAAAAGTATTTGTCAGCGAATCAGATAAAAACGGATCCGTTAAACCTATTTCTGAATTGTCTCCAAATCAGCATATGGTTTTTAACGGGAATACAAAATCTTTTTCAATTAATGATGAAGATACATACAAATACTACGCCTGGAAAGATGGTAAACTTATTTTCCGGAACGAACCTCTGAGCGATGTCGTAAAGAAGATCAGCCAGGTCTTCAATGTTGATATCGAGTTACAGGGCAAGGAGCTGCAGGATTACAGGTACCGGGCAACATTTGAAGATGAATCGTTGAGCGAGATACTTAAATTATTAAAGATCTCCTCTCCTATTTGTTACAGGGAATTAAAACGGACCCCATTACCGGATGGTTCATTCCCAAAGAAAAAAGTAATCATATCACCTGTAAATCAGAAATAACTCAATTGAAATATTAATAGGAATCGCTTTAAAACAATTACCTAACCTGAATACTAACCTTAAACCTATCACTACGAAACAGACACTTAACTGACTAACCTTGCTGAACAAAAGAGGAAAGGTGCGCGAACACATTTCCTCTGATATTAGCGGCAAACAAGCTTCATTCTCTAAAACTTATTTTAGTATTAACCTGCTAACTTTTCAAAAGTATGAAAAAAAAACTTAATTACTGTGGTATAATCATACCAATCAGTAATTTCCAGAAATTGCTACTAAAAATGAAAATTACTACTCTCCTTCTGTTTTGTGGAATGATCAATCTGGTGGCAAATCCATCATATTCCCAAACCACAAAAATCTCACTTGATCTAAAGGATACTTCAATTGAACAGGTCCTTGATAAGATTGAACAGGAAAGTGAGTTTTATTTTCTTTATAATCAAAAACTTATTGATGTCGACCGGATGGTTGACATTGTGGCTGACAATAAACCAATCAGAGAGATTCTCAATGATATTTTTGATGGGTCAGATGTCAAATTCGCAGTTTATGACAGGCAGATTATCCTTACGAATAACGAGGAATCCGGCCTTATTGATGAGCTGCAGCAGGTAAAAGTAACAGGGAAAGTAACAGATGCGGCGACGGGACTTGCATTACCTGGCGTGAATGTTGTTGTAGCAGGCACTCTGAGAGGTGCTATAACAGATGTTAATGGCAATTATTCCATCGAACTTCCGGATCTGAATCAATCTCTTGAATTTACATTTATCGGATATGCAAAATTAACTGTCCCGATACAGGGACGTGTTTCGATTAACGTCCAGATGACTGAAGAGGCACGAACTCTGGATGAAATAGTTGTAATAGGTTATGGTACGGCAAAGAAAAGCGATGTTACCGGGGCTCTTACAAGTGTCTCTGAGAAAACCCTACAGGAACGCCCTGTTCAGAACGTGATACAGGCACTCCAGGGGAAGGCAACAGGAGTAGATATCACATCTAATATCAAACCTGGTGAGCTTCCTCCTGTAACAATCCGCGGAAACCGTTCCATGCAGGCTTCAAACACACCGCTGTACGTAGTTGACGGAATACCTCTTGCCATTGGTAATATGACCGATTTTAACCCTAACGATATCAGCTCTGTAGAAATCCTCAAGGATGCTTCAGCTACAGCTATCTACGGTTCCCGTGGCGCAAATGGTGTTATCCTTATAACTACCAAAAAAGGTGCGGTGGGGAAAGTAAATATCAACTATAACGCCACCGTTTCACTTGATTCATATCATTCACTTACAGATTGGATGGATGGTGGTGAATATATTGACCGGACGCGTCTGACGATGATGAATAACCGGCAATACAATGCGACTACAAATACAGACCAGAAAGTATCTGCTACCTACTGGTATCCCGATCCCTTCCTGGATAATACAAAATTCGGCCTCGCCTCAGACCCTATTGCCCAGGCATCAGTATGGATGGGTTATGAATGGGTTGACGGCATTCTGGGTGGAACACCGGTTACAAGGGCAACAACTGCCGAAGAGCAGGCTCTTGGCTGGCCGGCCCAGGTTCCTGTTTACAATTCTGCAAATATCAGAAGCTACGATTGGGCTGGAGCAGCGCTTCGCCAGGGAATAACACAGAACCACCAGGTATCTTTATCCAAAGGAGACGAATTTTCACACCTCTACATGTCTGTTGCTTATCTGAATCAGATTGGCGTTCAGAAGGACCAGGATTACAAGCGTTACAATGTGATTATGAATGGAGATATTTCCCCTGTAAAATGGCTCACCATAGGAACTTCCCTTAACGGATCTAATTCATTACAAAACTTTGGAATTCAGGCAGAGAATACATCAAATACAGGATCAAAAGACCTTTATTCAAGAGCACTTGATCAGTACCCTTATGCACTGCCAAAAAAAGAAGATGGAACCAATATTTATAATCCGGGAGGTAATCTTTCATTATGGAACCCGCTGATAGACATTAACCAATCGTTGAATGAAAGGTCTATTTATGCTGTTTATTCCAATTCTTTCGGGGAAGTAAAATTTACTCCATGGTTAAAGTACCGCATTAATTTCGGAGCACAATTCCGTCAATACAGAAGCGGCAGCTGGACCGGATCACTAGCCACAAGCCATCTCACCAACAAACCTAATACAGCGAGTTACAGTACTACCCAGTACTTTGCCTGGGTTGCGGAAAACCTGTTGTACTTCGACAAGACCTTTGCTGATATTCATTCTGTGGGAGTGACCCTTCTTCAGTCAGCGCAAAGATCACGGCAGGAGGGCATTAACTTAAGAGCCTCAAGCATGATATACGATATCAGCCAATGGTACGATATTGCATCTAACCTTGTCGGGAAACCTGATGGTTATGGAACAACTTTCTCAGAAAGCGCGCTGATGTCTTATATGGGCCGACTGAATTATTCTCTAATGAACAAGTATCTGCTTACAGCTTCAGGGCGCTGGGATGGAGCATCGGTTTTAGCCCCGGGGCATAAATGGGAATTCTTTCCTTCTTTCGCCCTTGCATGGAAAATGCAGGAAGAATCATTCCTGCAAAACTATAGCTGGATTGACGAGTTCAAACTCCGTTTTGGTTATGGAGTTACAGGTAACTCATCAGTCAGCGCATATTCCACATCAGGCCCACTCAGCAAGAATCCTTATGTTTTCGGATCCGTTGCTGCTATCGGCTACCTCCCTCAGGTTGTACCTAATCCGCTTCTTTCATGGGAAAAAACAGCCCAATCAAATATAGGACTCGATTTTGCATTTCTGAAAGGAAGGATCTCCGGTACAATTGAACTATATCAATCCAATACATCTGATCTGATTCTCGATAAAACGCTTCCAGCTGTATCCGGATTTGTCTCGAAAGTCCAGAACATAGGTAAAACAAAAAACAAAGGAATAGAGATTTCTCTTTCTACGGTTAACATCAGCAAAAATGACTTCCGCTGGAATACAGACTTTACATTCTATGCCAACAAGGAAGAGATAGTTGAACTGCTTTCGAAAGATGCTGATGGCAATCCTTTGGATATTCTGGCAAACCGCTGGTTTATAGGCTATCCCACACAGGTATATTATAATTATGAAAATGACGGGATCTGGCAAAATACGCCTGAAGACCTTGCTGAAATGGCATTATTCAATGCTAACGGACATAAGTTTTATCCGGGGACAATCAAAGTAGTGGATCAGTTTACTGTTGATACAAATGCTGATGGAATAAAAGATGCCGGTGATCACAAAATTACCGGTGACGATATGGTTATTCTTGGTACAAACCGTCCGAAATGGTCAGGTGGCTTTACAAACACAGTCAGCTATAAAGATCTGGAATTGAGCTTCTTCCTGTATGCCAGGATAGGACAATTATATTTTGGTGGTTACCCCGGCACCCGCGTTGAAAACGATATCTGGTCCTGGGACAACCCTGACGGGCGCTGGCCTATGCCAAACGGAGGCAATGTTGAAAATATATCAGCAGCTATGAACTATAACAATGGCTCGTATGTTTCAGTCCGGAATATATCTCTTTCATATACTTTACCTGCTAAATGGCTCAGAGTAACATCATTAAGCAATTTACAGCTCAGTTGCCAGGTTGTTAACCCGTTTATATTCGGAGGTGAAGTGGTTAAAATGGGTATAAACCCTGAAGATAATACTAACTGGGATGTTGCATCTACAAACACTTTCCCTCTGGGGGGTATGAATAATAACACGATACTTGTACAGAGTTTTGTGTTTGGTTTAAAAGCCGGTTTCTAATCATCCCTAACTTAAAAAAATATAAATATGAAAAAATATATTGCTTTCGTACTTCTGATTGCATCCATCATCTCCTGCAAGGATTTTCTGGATGAAAAACAAGTATCTACCCTGACACAGGACTACTACAATAGTGAAGCCGGGCTCGAGAGCCTGATCAAAGGGCTCTATGTGTACGCCAGGGTTAAACAGGAATGGGATGCCAATGGCGCCAAACTGATTGATCCTGAAACAGACCAGTATATGCATGCAGCCTCCAATTCGGCTTTAGCAAAATGCAACACCTCAGCTTATGGAACAGATGTAAGTACTATCGCTTCGAACCTTACGAACTTTATTGGCTCAGCAAACTCCAGCTATGCCCCAATGGGTGCTTATCCTCATATCAACAACTGTAATATTGCACTCGATCAGCTTGAAAGGGTAAAACCGGGGAAATTTGGTACTGACGCAACATTTGCAGCTGCCCGGAAGGCAGAAATACTTTTTCTCCGCGCATGGGCATACTATCTGGTTTCTAACCAGCTTGGTGATGTACCGTTACTGGTTGAGCCTAAACGTGAGGATATCGGAATCTATTATTATCCAAAAACGTCAATTGAAGATGTTTATAAAAGGATCATAAGCGATATGCGTTTTGCATACGATAATCTACCCACCACACAAACAGATAAGGGGCGCCTTACAAAGTATGCAGCCGGTCATTTCCTGGCCAAACTATATCTTAACAGGGCACAGGCTGCTGCATTCGAATCTAGCGGAGAAACCCACCTGAAAATGCTTTTTAAAGGTAATGTTTCCTCAGACCTCGATTCTGTTATTTATCTGACTACCCAGGTAATTAATGCACTTCAGGGTGCAGCCCTAACTTTCAAGGGACTCGCCACAGATTACTGGACTCTTTTTGATCCAAAGGTGAGTGAATCATCTCCTAGTCCGGAAGTTCTATGGTCTGCCCAATTTGATATTAACACTACCCTCGACGGGAGATTCGGAGGAAACCGTTCATGCAATTACCACACCGGCGATTATACCAATCAAACTGGTGTTGCACGGGCCATGGCTTATGGCAGACCTTTCGGAACTTACAAACCTACAGATTGGGCTTATGACAATTTCCTTGACAAAGTGAATGATTCAAGATATTATAAAACATTTGCTTATGAGTACATAGGCAATATGTCTAACATCACAACAAGTACCTCCTATACCTGGAACGACAAGGCTGCAGCATGGTGGAATGCGAATAAACCAGCCAGCGAACCTACAATAGTCAAAACCGGGACAACATGGCCCAAAAGGATATTTTTGGGAAAACGGGCTCTCATTTATATTGAAAATCAAAAATCAGAGGCTCTGGATTCTGCTATGGTACATAGCCAGCCCTTCCAGTTTATGGTCCGTTGGGTCAGGTCATCTGTCACAGGTAAGTATTATTACCGGCTATTTATTGATGGAAGTAACATGGGACTTACAACAACAAGAACTGCACCATATTTTTCTTCCAGGAAATATGTTGATCCAACAAGGGGAGGAAGCAGTGATGAAGCCAACTATAACAGTGAGTCGGGGACACGCGATGCCATCCTGATGCGGCTTGCAGAAACATACCTGATCCGTGCTGAAGCAAATGGCCGGAAAGGTCTTTATAACCTGGCGGTTGATGATATAAATGTCCTTCGCCAACGTGCAGCATATAAAGCAGGAGAAGCACGACCTGAAATTTGTGTCACTTATGAACCCCAGGCTGCAACCCTTCCTGCAGCTGACAGGGCATCTCCTTTTACTGCATCCGGGAATCCCTACACCGCTATAACAGTGTCGGAAAACATGTTCACTCCAGGTTCTCCTGAGGCAGACGCGGAAAAATATATCCCAACAGTTACTACAAAAGCTGATATGTTTATTCACTTCATTTACAACGAGAAAGCACGTGAATTTCTATCAGAAGGGCTCGCCTGGGAAGACCAGCATAATGCAGGTATCCTTTATGACAGAATTGTCTATCTGAACCAGGTGGCATCTGATAAAACAGGTCTCTGGCCTGTAGCCGATAACTCTGCCAGCGGGGGACAGGATGGTAACGGTAAAGGCACTATGCAGAAATTCTATACGTTCAGAATATGGCCAAAAGCTTATCTCGATCTTCTTACAGATGAATCGGGAATGCCTCTTGACGCAACTGCAAAAGCAGCTTATCAGAATCCGGGTTATTAGGGATTGTTTAGGTTTGGGTTTTTAAGAAAGCCGGATACCCGCCGGCTTTCTTAATTTTATACATTTTTAAGAAAAGTATCATCTGAAAGCCACTATTTTTAATTGCCTTCTCAGATTTTTTAATGAATTTTGAACAGACATTCAGAATTTAACCTTTTCCCCTGATCTTAATTATTAAACAAAACTGTTAATGTCATGAAAAAGACATTTTTTTTGATCATCGCATCTCTCCTGACTTCAATTGCCCTTAACGCCCAGCAGCCCTGGCAGAAAATATCTGATGCCGGAACGAAAGAGATAGCATTCAATTTTAAAACTCCCCCTGCAGGATATGGAATGATCCTATGGTGGGGCTGGGACGGACCGGTAACGGATACAGTTATAAAAAGAGATCTCGACAGGATTAAAGCAATGGGGTTCAGAGGCGTGATGGTTGAAGCCGGATATGGGATGACAGCAAAATACCTTTCTCCAGAATGGTTTGATCTGGTTAAAGTTGCTGTATTTGAAGCAAAAAAACGCGGGATGATTGTATGGATAGAAGACGAAGGTAAATATCCAAGTGGCTTTGCAGGTGGAAAATTCAGCAACGAAAGACCTGACCTTAAAATGCAGGGTCTTGTAATTACTGAACGGATTGATGCTGTAGCCGGAGAAAAAATATCAAAAAAACTTCCCTTTTATGTTGTAAGTGCTGTTGCCTTCAACGATAAGGATAAAACAAACAAAGTCATTGATATCACATCAGGGGAACTTAACTGGCAGGTACCTGAAGGAAACTGGAGTATTTTTATCGCCGGACACCGTTTCAGATCATCACAAACCCGTTCGGCCAATAATCCGACCAGAGGAAAAGATACAACTGCATCACTAATGGACTACCTTAATCCACTGGCAACCAGACAATTTCTTGACTGGACCCATGAGCAGTATAAAAAAGCCTTTGGCTCTGAATTTGGAACTACTTTTATGGGATTAATGGGCGATGAACCTGATTTTGCCTATACTCCATGGACTCCAAAAATACTTGATGAATTCAAAGCCAGGAAAGGTTATGATATTAAACCATACCTTGCTTCATTCTTCCTTCCTCAGCTCGATGAAGAGTCTAAACGAATGAAGGCCGATTACTGGGATGTTTGGTCAGATCTTTTCAGAGATAATTTTTTTAATGTTCAGGCAGAATGGTGCCGGGAGAACAAAATTGAATATATCGTCCATCTTAATCATGAAGAACAGCTGCCGGGACTGGTAAAATCTTCGGGAGACTATTTTAAAAATATGCGTAATGTGGTTACACCAGGTGTTGATGCCATCTGGAGCCAGATCTGGATGGACCATGTAGCTGATTATCCGAAGCTTGCATCATCAGCAGCACATCTTTATGGACGGCCGCGTGCATTTACCGAAAGTTTTGCAGCCTATACCCACAGGCCTACAGTGACTCAGGCTAAATGGGTTCTTGATTACCAGCTTGTTAGAGGAATTAATTCCGTTCAGATAATGTTTATGTCTGCATCTGCTTCCAGGCCACGTCCTGCAACTACTCCGGCAAACTCTCCTCAGGGAACTTCTTCAGCCCAGACTGCCAGGAGAACCAGTTTCTTCCAGTCAGATACATTCCCTCCGGTTGCAAATTATATTAACAGGGCAACCTATCTTTTATCGCAGGGAAGGCCTGCTGCAAGAATTGGAGTCTATTTTCCTACTCTGAGTTTATGGTATGGTGATAATGAATCAAACACAAGCCTTTTATCAGTCTCACAACAATTGATGGAAAACCATTTCGATTTTGATTATGTTGATGAACAGGCTTTAAATTCAGTCCTGATCCCTGAAAACAACACACTCATAAATTCAAGTAACCAAGCTTACTATGCAATTATAGTTCCCTCCATCAGTGTAATCTCAAAGAGCTCTCTCGACAAACTTAAAAAGTTTGCTGATGCCGGAGGAAAAGTAATTTTCATGGGAAATCATCCGGCACTTGTAACAGAAAAAACTTTTCGTGAAGCCAGTGAATCAGAAATCATAAACTGGGGTATTACGGAACCATCAGGTAAACTAATCCCGGGGGTATTGAGTTATCTTCCTGCACCTGATGTCAAATTTGACAAACCGTGCCCCGAAATCAAGTATCTTCACAGAAAACAGGAAGACGCTGACCTTTATTTCTTCTTTAATGAGGGAGAAGCTATACAATCATCCATGGTCACACTTTCAGGGAAAGGGAATCTTCAACATTGGGATGCTATGACCGGTGAAATAAATAAGTTACAAAAAACTTCTTCAGGAAATGAAGGAATAAGAATTAATCTGGCTTTTGAACCATACGAGACAAAATTCATAGTTATCAGCAAATAACCCAATTATATTAATTCTATACAATAATAATCATGAAATCAAACCTGTTTATAAAGAGTACACTGATCTGCCTTATCTCATCAGGATTATTCGCATGCCACGAGAAATCTTCGCCTGAGATACCACATCTCACCAAAATGGGAGATGCCACCCAACTTATTGTTGATGGCAAGCCATATCTTGCTCTTGCCGGGGAACTTCATAATTCAAGCTCATCAAGCAGAGAGTATATGAAAGATATCTGGCCGAAGCTTGAAGCTTCCGGGATGAATACAGTTCTTGCTGCTGTTGAATGGTCGCTGGTAGAACCGGAAGAGGGAAAATTTGATTTTACCGTTGTCGACAATCTGATAGATGATGCCCGCGCTCATAATTTAAGGCTGGTCCTCTTATGGTTTGGTGCCTGGAAAAACGGGCAGACACATTACGCACCTGAGTGGGTAAAAAAAGATTTTACCCGCTTCCCAAGGGTAAAAGCAGAAAGTGGTAAGAGCCTTGAGATTCTCTCTCCAATCGGCAAAGAGACGATGCAGGCCGATGCCAGGGCTTTTGCAACAATGATGAAACACGTAAAGGAAATAGATTCTTTTCAGAGGACCGTAATAATGATCCAGGTGCAGAATGAGGTAGGAGTGCTAGGCTCACCTCGTGATCACAGTGACCTTGCCAATGCAGCTTTTGCCGAACCTGTTCCTCAGAAGCTTATGGACTATCTCGTTAAGAATAAAGAAACCCTTCTTCCGGAACTTCTGGAAGTATGGGCATCAACTGACTTTAATACGACAGGTAGCTGGGAGGAAGTTTTTGGAAAGGGTTTAAAAACAGATGAATTTTTCATGGCATGGAATTATGCCTGTTACCTGGATGAATGTGCTGTCAAAGCCAAGGCAGAATATGCTCTTCCAATGTTTGTGAATGCCTGGATTGTACAGCCAGAAGACAAAAGACCCGGGGATTACCCTTCAGGAGGCCCGCAGGCTCATGTACTGGATATTTGGAGAGCAGGTGCTCCAAATATAGATCTGCTATGCCCTGATATTTACCTTCCAAATTTTGCCGAAATATGTGAATTGTATACCCGTAATAATAACACGCTGTTTATTCCTGAATCGCGTGCCGGAGAACAGGGTGTTGGTCAATTATTTTATGCTATAGGAAAACATAAGGCAATAGGCTATTCACCCTTCGGGTTTGAAAGCAGGGTGACAAATGAAGAGGGTGATCCAATATCACAGGCATATAAATTCCTTGCCGGTTTTGCTCCCGTAATACTGGAGGCACAGGAAGAAGGATCAGTTACTTCAGTTTTACTTAATATGGAAATAAATCCTTCGGAAGATGTTGTTCTTGGAGATTATAAGTTTAAGGTTGAACTTATCAGGACCCGTCGTTCACCAAACATTCCTCCTGAAGGTTATTGCATCATTATAAATACAGCTCCAGATGAATACTTATTTTACGGAAGCAGTATCCAGGTTTCATTTTCTCCAAATACTCCCGGACCTGCCATAGCAGCTATCGCACAGCTCGACGAGGGATCATTTGAAAATGGGGAATGGATTCAGGGCAGGCGCCTCAATGGTGATGACATAATGCTTGATTACGACCTTGCTAAAAAAGCTATGGAAAATATGACTGGAACAGGGCTGAGATTTGGCAGCAGCAATGGAATGGTTCAAAAGGTGAAACTTTACAGATACGAATAATAGCTTCCTCTAATGAAGAAGAGTTTTTCTGAAAATTTTATAAAGCTCTTCTTCATTTGTATTATTCTTAATTCCCTCAAAAAGGATATTAATCAGATTCTCAATCTTTGAATCATTAAATCCGGCTTCAATTGAAAATCGCCTGATCAGCTTCAATTCTTTCTCCCTGACGACATCATCTGCCAGTATCATCTCACCGATATTGTAAAAATGCTCAAATTTCTCCTCAAGAGAATATGGAGGATGATAATGATGATCCTTCTCGGAATGTATCAGTTTGTCTATTTCCGGATCAGTAAGTCCAAACTTTTTCCCCTCCTTATACAGAAGCTCAAGTTCATCTTTCTGAATCCTGCCGTCAGTCTTTGATATCTGAACCAGATGAATAAATGCATTCTTATTCACCCGCTTGCCATGGTTTGTTATGTAATCTGAGAAGTTCATTTCCTGTAAATTGAAATATAGTTTAGCATTCGTAAAGTTATAAAATAAACTTTAATCGCCTGGCTCTTTTGAAATTGTAAGGAATAAAAAGTTAAATTTAAATGTCAATTTATTATGTGCAGATAACTATTATAACTCCATATTATATGAAAATCAGGAACTTATTATCTGTTTTCATTCTGATAAGCGTATCATTAAGCTGGACATTGCCGGTAGCATCACAAAATCTGAAAGAGAATCCTGCTCTTGACGAAAAAGTTAAAAAATTCCTCTCTGATCACTCACGAAGATGGTACGACATGAACGTACCTGCAGTTGATGGGCAACTTCTTTATGATATAATTATTAAAAACAACTACAAATCAGCCCTTGAGATCGGAACCTCTACAGGTCACTCAGGCATCTGGATCGCATGGGCATTAAGCAAAACAGGCGGTAAGCTGATAACGATCGACATTGATGAAGAAAGACACAATCAGGCTCTTCAGAACTTTAAAGAGGCAGGAGTATCGGAATATATAGATGCAAGGCTTGCCGATGCGCATCAGCTTGTAAAAGATCTTAAAGGCCCCTTCGACTTTGTCTTCAGCGATGCAGACAAAGAGTGGTATAAAAATTATTTTATCGATGTCGATCCAAAACTGATATCCGGCGGATGTTTTACAGCTCATAATATATCTGAAAGAGGTCGTGGAGGATATGGTGCTTACGGAGGTCAGGCAATTTTCCTCGAATATATTAAAAGCCTGAAAAACTATGAGACTTCAGTAAACAGTGCCGGAGGAGGATTGTCAATCAGTTATAAAAAAACGGATAAATAATAATTTCTCCCAATGGCTGAAGAAAATCTGCAGAGGAAACTTGGCCTTTTCCCTGCCACCAATATCGTGATAGCGAATATGATAGGTGCCGGGATATTCACAACTTCCGGACTACTTATGTCAGGGCTTAATGATCCGATACTGATGCTGGTTTTATGGGCTGTGGGTGGCGTAATTGCCCTATGCGGAGCATTATCCTACGGAGAACTTGGGGCAGCCATGCCCGGCGCCGGTGGCGAATACCTATTCCTTTCAAGACTCTATAATCCTCTCTTTGGGTTCCTGAGCGGATGGGTTTCATTCATAGTTGGATTCTCGGCACCAATTGCAGCATCGGCAATGGGATTCAGCGAATATTTCTGCAGGGCTCTCCCGGCTCTTCCTGAATGGCTGGCTGGTGCAGGAATTATGAATGAGGCAGTAACCGGTAAATTTCTTTCTGTCTCTATAATAGTAATTTTCACATATATCCATTACCGTGGAATCAAAACCGGGGCGAGGATACAAAATGTTCTGACAATTCTTAAAGTCATCCTGATTGCTGTCTTATTGATTGCCGGATTTTCGTCCGGAAAAGGAGACGCTTCCAACTTTACCGGGGGAAATATTATAAATCCGGGTTTCCCGGGATGGAAAACTATAGGTCTCTCTCTTATGTGGATAATGTTTGCTTATAGCGGCTGGAATGCCTCTACATATCTTGGCGCTGAGATAAAAAATCCTTCAAAGATACTTCCCCGTTCGCTTATTTATGGCACTGGCATTGTAATTTTTATCTACCTATCGATTAACATACTTTATGTCTATGGCATTAATCCTGAAGAGATGAAGGGAGTGATCTCGGTCGGGGGACTTGCCATGGGAAATCTTTTTGGCAAATCAGCAGAAATCCTTTTCTCCCTTTTGATCGCTTTTGCCTTGTTTTCATCCCTTAGCGCTTTTATAATTATCGGACCCAGAGTTTATTACTCAATGGCAAGAGATGGTCTTTTCTTCAGATCTGTAGCTAAAATCCATCCGAAGTACCGGGTCCCTTCAAACTCGATCCTTCTACAATGCCTGATTGCAGTGATCCTTGTCCTCTCCGGTTCATTTGAGCAGGTGCTGACCTATATGGGATTTGCATTGGGGATCTTCCCGATTCTGACTGTAATTGGTGTTTTCAAGCTCAGAAAAAACAATGCTGAGTCTCTCAGGTTAAAAGGATTTCCGCTTTCACAGATAATATATGTACTAGCAGGAATAATGATCCTGGTTCTTTCCTTTCTGGAAAGACCATTTGAATCATCTATCGCTTTGCTGACAGTAATAATCGGGATCCCTGCTTACTTTATCTTTAAAAAGAAGACTTTTCAAAATCCTTAAACGACCCCTCTATCTTTATTTAACATCATAACTCTCAGGGAGTCCTAACTTTTCCTTAAGTTTCTTATTATGTGCCTGGGCATCTTTTGCAGCTTCATCAACTCTGTAATAATGATGTTTTATAAAATCACTCTGTGGTTTTTCGCCTATTTTCATCGCGATCCACATTACCCCGGCAGACAATATAACCCCGGTCCATTCCCATGCCGGTACAGCTTCAAGATTCATACTTTCACCTGTGGGGTTGTCATGTAAAAAAGGTTTCTTCAGTGCCATATCAATAAACATTACGGTGAATGGAACAAAAGAGCTTAACATAACTACAGTAGTAGCTTTCTGCGTTTTAAAATATGAAGCATTATCAGCAGCATAAGCATTTAATATGTTTTTATTATCAACTAATTTAGCTAAGGTAGCATCCGGAATTTCTTTAATCCCTCCTTCAATAATCTTAAAATCAGCAATCTGGGAGGTAGAAGTTACAGAATTTGAATAGCCCCAGTATCCGTAATACCCGGGAAATAAAGTGCTCGAACCAGCGGTTTTACTTACAGCATTTGTTGAAAAAAGAATATCTATTTTTTTTGCGTTGTATTCTTCACGTTCTTTAACCTTGCTCTCCATTATCTTTTCTGCAACCTGACCGTCATTTTTCACAAGTACAGTTGTGGTTTGTCCTTCATTTATAGTAACAAGTTCTCCAAAGATACTTACACCATCTTTTAAAACCTTCAGGTAATGACTTCCTGACGGAACGTCATTAATCTGTCTGATGTCGTCGCCCTGTTTATTCTCATCGAGATAGACATTTATGCCGGTCAATTCGGAGAAAATATTAAGAGTACCTGTTTTACCTGATGACTGAACAGTTTTGGTTTCAACCGGTTTTTCCACAACCGGCTGGGCTGTTTGTGCAGGAGCAGCGGTTTTAGTGGTTTCAACAAGTATGGAAGTGACCTGGTCTTTGATTATCGAAACAATCTGTCCATAAACCTTAACATCCCCATTCAAAATTCTGACATAATGGGTCCCGGCTGGCAGTTTAATCTCCTGGTAAACAGCCTGTTGGACCTCGTCAACAAAGACAGTTATTTTTTCTTCGGAAAAAATCCGAAGTGTCCCTGTATTTGTCTGACCTGATAAAGAGACACTTACTAAAAGCAGGGCCACGAAAGAAATAGAAGCGCTTAGTTTCATAATGAAAATATTAATATCAATTAAAATCCAGAAAACATTATTGACACATTTATGATAAAAACCTGATTAATTATTCTGTTAGTTACGTTCTTTCAATGTTACAAATTAATTGACACTTTACAAATGAACTATAACATTTCTTATATTATTTTATCAATGAATTTTATTCATCATACTTGGTTTGCCTTCAAGCTGTGCAGCAGCATCAACACTGAACGTCCCGCCTGTAACAATTTCCTCACCTTCAGACAAACCATTTATAATGATGTAGCTATCACCAAGATCAGGACCTAATTCAATTTCGCGGAGCTTAAAAATGGGTTCATCTGTACCTGGCTGTTTAACATATACTATAGAGCGCTTCCCCGTCCACAAAACTGCAGAGTGCGGTACAATAATAGTGTTTCGCATTTCATCAAATGTTGACTCGACAATTCCGGTTGCAAACATTTCAGGCTTTAGC